>Ga0209677_100036_pt1 | contig 299760 bp, 257 predicted proteins | sample AraplaCvi_mCL_r2_2_FD_184285 | JGI IMG/M metagenome (GOLD analysis project Ga0209677, IMG submission 184285) | Arabidopsis root microbial communities from North Carolina, USA - plate scrape CL_Cvi_mCL_r2 (SPAdes) (version 2) | ecosystem: Host-associated > Plants > Roots > Endosphere | place... | reverse complement strand
CCTTCCTGATGGGCAATGCCGAGACCGTCATCATCGTGCCCGGCTATGGCCTGGCGGTGGCGCGCGCCCAGCATGCCCTGAAGGAACTGACCGAGAAGCTGACCCATAACGGCGTGACCGTGAAGTATGCGATCCACCCGGTGGCCGGTCGCATGCCGGGCCACATGAACGTGCTGCTGGCCGAGGCCGAGGTGCCCTACGACCAGGTCTTCGAGATGGAAGACATCAACAGCGAATTCGCCCAGGCCGACGTGGTACTGGTGCTGGGGGCCAACGACGTGGTCAACCCGGCAGCCAAGGATCCCAAGTCCCCGATTGCCGGCATGCCCATCCTGGAAGCCTACAAGGCCAAGACGGTGATCGTGAACAAGCGCTCCATGGCCGCCGGTTACGCCGGCCTGGACAACGAACTGTTCTACATGGACAAGACCATGATGGTCTTCGGTGATGCCAAGAAGGTCATCGAGGACATGGTCAAGGCCACCGAAGGATAAGCATAAGCACAAGCATAGGTACAAGGAGAAGCACAGATGCAGACAAGCACCCTGCCCGGCGGCCTGGCCGCCTTCAATCTCACCGGCCGCATCGCCCTCATCACCGGTTCGGCCAGCGGCATCGGCCTGGCGCTGGCACGCGGGCTGGCCCAGGCAGGCGCCCACGTGGTCCTGAACGGACGCAACCGCGACAAGCTGGAGACCGCTGCCAGCGTGCTGACCGAGGAAGGCCTGCGGGTCAGCGCCGTGGCCTTCGATGCCACCGACGCCCAGGCGGTGCAAGAGGCGGTACGCCGCATCGAGGACGACATCGGGCCCATCGAAGTGCTGGTCAACAATGCCGGCATCCAGCGCCGTGGCCCGCTGGAACAGTTCGACCACGAAGACTGGCACGAGCTCATGCGCACCAACCTGGACAGCGTCTTCTTCGTCGGCCAGGCAGTGGCACGCGCCATGATCGAACGTGGTCACGGCAAGATCATCAACATCTGTTCGGTGCAAAGCGAACTGGGCCGCCCCGGCATTGCGCCCTATACCGCCAGCAAGGGCGCGGTCAAGATGCTGACCAAGGGCATGGCCATCGACTGGGGCAAGTACGGCATCCAGGTCAATGGCCTGGGGCCCGGCTATTTCAAGACCGAACTGACCGCGCCGCTGGTGCAGGACCAGGTCTTCACCGACTGGCTCGTCAACCGCACGCCCTCGCGCAAATGGGGCGATGTCGAGGAACTGGTGGGGGCGGCGGTGTTCCTCTCCAGCGCCGCCTCGAACTTCGTCAACGGCCATGTGCTGTACGTGGATGGCGGCGTGACCGCCGCCCTGTGACGTCCTTCCCCTGCCCCCCACATCTGACAAGGAACACACCATGCAAGCCATCATCGTCCATGCACCGCATGACCTGCGTATCGAAGAACTGCCCACGCCGACCGCACAAGCCGGACAGCTGACCGTACGCATCAAGGCCGGCGGCATCTGCGGCTCCGACCTGCACTACTACCATCATGGCGGTTTCGGCACCGTGCGCATCAAGGAACCCATGGTACTGGGCCATGAAGTCTCTGGCGTGGTCACCGCATGCGGTGACGGCATCGACGACATCGCCGCCGGCACCCGCATTGCCGTCAGCCCCAGCCACCCCTGCGGCCTGTGCCGTTACTGCCAGGAGGGCAAGCAGAACCACTGCCTGGACATGCGCTTCTATGGCAGCGCCATGCGCATGCCGCATGTGCAGGGGGCCTTCCGCGAAGAGATCGTGATCGAACGCCACCAGGCCCATCCGGTGGCCGACCACGTCAGCGATGGCGAGGCCGCCATGGCCGAGCCGCTGTCGGTGGCACTGCATGCGGTACGCCGCGCCGGGCCGCTGGTGGGCAAGCGGGTGCTGGTGACCGGCTGCGGGCCGATCGGTGCGCTGGTCATCATCGCCGCGCGCCATGCCGGCGCCAGCGAGATCGTGGCCACCGACATCGCCCCCAAGGCCTTGCAGACAGCAGCGGCCGTGGGCGCCGATCGTGTCATCGACATGGCCGGCACGCCCGATGGCCTGCAGGGCTATGCACAGGGCAAGGGAACGTTCGATGTCCTGTTCGAGGTCAGCGGCACCGAGCGGGCGCTGCGCAGCGCGCTGGAGGCCATGCGCCCGGGCGCGGTGGTGGTGCAGGTCGGGCTGGGTGGCGAGATCAGCTTCCCCACCAACCTGCTGGTGGCCAAGGAACTGGAGTGGCGCGGCGCGTTCCGCTTCCATGAAGAGTTCGCCATGGCCGTGGAGCTGATGAATCGCCGGCTGGTCGACGTCAAGCCGCTGATCTCGGCCAGCTTCCCCTTCACCCGTGCCGTCGAGGCCTTCGACGTGGCCGGAGACCGCAGCAGCCAGATGAAGGTGCAGCTGAGCTTCTGAACCGGGCTACTTGGCCGCGACGTCCTCGCCGCCCGCTTCCTTGGGTGGCGGGGGTGGGACATCGGTATGGATCATCACCACGGTGCACAGGCGGGCGGTCTTGCCCTTGGTGGTCAGCATCGCGCCCTTGCCGGTATAGATCTTGGCATTACCGGTGAAGCTGCCATCGATCTTGAAGGTCCAGGGAGCATTGGGACGTTCGAAACGATAGCCCATGCCATCCAGGGTCAAGGCCTCGTCGCGCACCGTTCCCGACAGCACTTCCTCGGCGATCTTGTTGCTCCTGTGCAGGGTGACGCGGTCGCCGTTGACCTCGGCGGTAAAGTTGGCCTGGTAAGGCGTGGTATCGGTACGCAAGCGGTTGGCATCGCATGACATCACGGCGCGCCAGCGGCCATCGGCCACCTTGGCCGCAGCAGCTCCATTGCCTGGTGGGGTGAGCACACTCCGGATACCGTCTAGCTTGATCGTCACCGCTTCCGGGTAATCGAAGCCGGCGCCGCTGTTGCGGTCGATGGCGTAGCCGATCAGGCCACCCACCAGGATATTGCCCCAGACGTTGGTATTGGCCTTGGAGGCCACGGCCTGCTGCCCGGCGGCTTCGTCCTTGGCGCATTCCACCAGCAGGTCGGCGGTACTCTTCTTGACCGAGACGCTGCCCGGTGTCTTGACATACCACTTGCCCGCATCATTGCTGAGGGTACAACTGGCCCCCGAGACGATCTGATTGCCTTGCGTGGCCTGGATTGAGATGGGCTGCGTCTGCGAGCCCGTGATGGAAGCACACCCCCCCAGCAGCAGCGCCGCCAGGCACACCGAGACCTTCAACATGGATTCCCCGATTATTCTGGTTTATTGTCATTGTCGATGGCCGAGGTGATACAAGCCACCTGGCGAGAATATAGCCCAGCGGCATCCGGATTGACTGACAAGACGCTGACAAGCGCGCAACTGGGTGTGAAATATTGCCGTCGCATGCCTGCGCTGCCCCCGAGGAGGCTGCGCAGGCAAGACTTGCCGAAAGCATTGAGTGGTCATTGGCGCCGCCATCGTCGACGCCGACAGATGGGTTATGGCGTAGGACCGGCCTGCGCGGGCGCCGCCTCCATGCCCACGCCCATGGCCTGGAACAGGGTTGCGGTATTGCTCATGCGGCTGGCGGTGGCGCGGATCTCGCCCAGGCGGGCATTGAGATACTGGCGCTCGCCAGCACGCTCGGCGCTGGCTGGATAGGCCCCCAGTTGCGCACGCTTGCGCGCATTGCGCCAGCCCTGTTCGCTGGACTGGCGCGCCGCTGCCGCCGCTTGCAGGGTATCGGCATCGTGGCCCAGGGCCACCAGGCTATCGGCCACGTTCTGGAAGGCATTCAACACGGTCTGGCGATAATTGGCCTCGGAAGCCAGATAGGCTTCCTTGGCCGCTTCCCTGCGCGAGCGCAAGGCGCCGCCATGGAAAATCGGTTGCGTCAGCGAGGCACCCAGGCCCCATACTGCTCCCGCGCCACCCGTGGCCTTGGCCCAGCTGAAACCGGATTGGCCAAAGGACGCGCTGATGGACAGGCTGGGGAACATCTCGGCCGTGGCCAGGGCTTCCTGGGCTGCGGCCACCTTCAGCGCAGCATCGGCGGCGAGGATGTCGGGACGCTGGCGCAGCAGCTCGGAGGGCACCGACAAGGGCACTTCGGCGGGCAGGCGCAGGGCGTCGATGTCGAGATCGGCCGGTGCCTGGTCGGGCGTGCGCCCCATCAGCACCGCCAGGGCATGGCGCGCGCCCAGCCACTGTGCCTGCAGGCCCGGCAAGGTAGCGCGCAGCGATTGCGCCGACGCGCGCGCAACCAGTACGTCATCCTCCGATACCGCCCCCAGGGCGGCACGGCGCTCCAGGTCAGCCACGTCCGTGTCGGCCAGTGCCACCAGACGCTCGGTCTGGGTCACCTGGGCATGCAGCGAGGCGGCATTGATGGCCGAGATCACCACGTTGGCCACCACCGCGCGGCGGGCCGCATCGACCTGGTAGGACTGGGCGTCGACCTCGGCGGCCAGGGCGGAGTTGGCATACCGCTCCACACCGAACAGGTCGAAGGTATAGCTGGCGCGGATCTGGCCGCTAAAGACGTTGTACAGGTTGGTCGGCGCCCCCAGGTTGGGCAGGCCCAGCGCGCGCTGGCGCGTGGCCTGGCCGACGGCGTCGATGGTGGGCCAGAGTGACTCATTGATCTGGGCGCGCAGTTGCAGGCGGGCGCTGGCCAGGTTGCGGTCGGCCTGGGCCAGCGAATGGTTGTTGCGCAAGGCTTCCTCGACCCAGGCCGACAGCTGCGGCGAGCCATAGGCTTGCCACCATTGCGGCACGGCACGCTGGCCCAGCACGAACTTCTGACGCGCCTGCTCGGGCCCCAGGGTGGCCGGCGTGGCCTCGGCGGCATAAGCGGCCGGTTGCGGCATGGCCGGGGCCTGGCCGCTCGGACCCAGCGTGCAGCCGCCCAGTGCCAGTGCCGCCAGTGCCACCAGCGCTGTCATGACAGCCGGCCGTGTCGGTGATTGCGGCTTGAATTGGACATCACGCATCAGTGGCTCCCTTGCGCGGCATCGTCGCGGTGATGGGTTTCGTCAGGCTTGACCCGGTAGCACAGCGCATACAAGGCCGGCAGGTAGAACAGGGTCAGGATGGTGGCGATGGTGATGCCGCCCATCAGGGCGGTGGCCATCGGACCGAAGAAGTTGCTGCGCAACAGCGGGATCAGCGCCAGCACGGCCGCGGCCGCGGTCAGCGTGATCGGGCGGAAGCGCCGCACGGTGGCGCCGACGACGGCGTCGAAGCGGCCACGGCCGGCGGCGATGTCTTGCTCGATCTGGTCCACCAGGATCACCGAGTTGCGCATGATGATGCCCAGCATGGCGATGGTGCCCAGCATGGCGACGAAGCCGAAGGGCTTGTGGAACAGCAGCAGTGCGCCGACCACGCCGATGAGGCCCAGCGGCGCCGTCATCACCACCATCATGGTGCGGCCGAAACTCTGCAGCTGCACCATCAGCAGCAACAGCACGGCAATGACCATCAGCGGCATCTGCGCCGAGATCGAGGACTGGGCCTTGGCGTTCTCCTCGACCGGGCCACCCACATCGATGCGATAGCCCACCGGCAACTCGGCGCGCAGGGCATTGAGTTTTTCGTTGACGGCATTGGTCACGTCGATGCCTTGCACGCCGGCACGCACGTCGGCCAGCACGGTGATGGTGGGCTGACGATCACGCTCCCAGATGACGCCATATTCCAGGGTATTGCGGAACTGTCCCAGGGTCGCCAGCGGCACCGGGCCATTGGCGGTGGGCATGGACAGCGTCTCCAGACGCGCCGGATCGACCCGCTCGTTACGCGGGGCCCGCAGGTCCACGCTGATGAGCTTGTCGCGTTCGCGGTACTGGGTCACGGTGACGCCGGACATCTGCATGGCCAGGAAATTGGCGATCTGCAGCGAGCTCAAACCCAATTCTCCCGCGCGCTTCTGGTCGATCTCGAAGGAAACCGAACGCTGGGCCGGCTCGTCCCAGTCCAGCTGCACGTTGGTGGCGCGGCTCTCCTTGCGGATCTCGGCGGCCACCTTCTCGGCGATCTCACGCACCTTGGGAATCTGTTCGCCACTGATGCGGAACTGTACCGGGAAGCCCACCGGGGGGCCGTTCTCCAGGCGCGTCAGGCGCGTGCGCAGGCCGCTGAACTGGGTGCGCAACGGTTCTTCCAGCGCGCGCGCCAGCGCCTCGCGGTCTTCCACCGACTTGGCGGTGACCACGAACTGCGCGAAGTTGGCACTGGCGAGTTGCTGGTCCAGGGGCAGGTAGAAGCGCGGCGCGCCGGTACCGACGAAGCTGATGACGTGGTCGATCTGCGGGCGGCCCTTGAGGACGGCTTCCATGCGCACGGCTTCGCGCTGGGTCGCTTCGAAGGATGCGCGCTCGGGCAGGCGCAGGTCGATCAGCAGTTCGGGCCGGTCCGAGCTGGGGAAGAACTGCTGCGGCACCAGGCCGAAGGCCGCCAGCGAACCGATGAAGAGCAGCGTGGTGGCGATCACCACGCGGCCACGGAAGGCCACGCACCAGGACACCGTGCGTCGCAGCAGCTTGTAGATGCGGGTCTGGTAGATGGGATGGTCGTGATCTTCCTCGTCATGGCCGGCATGCGGATTGGCGGCGATCTGCTCGTCGGTGAGGGCGCCCGGTTTTTCCTTGAGCAAGTGATAGCCCAGCAGCGGGATCAGCACCACCGCCGCCAGCCAGGACAGCAGCAGCGCAATGGCCGAGACCTCGAAGATGGAGCGCGTGTATTCGCCCGTGCCGGACTTGGCCAGGGCGATCGGCAAGAAGCCGGCCACCGTCACCAGGGTCCCGGTGAGCATCGGGAAGGCCGTGCTGGTATACGCAAAAGCGGCGGCGCGACGGCGGTTCCAGCCCTGCTCCAGCTTCACCGCCATCATCTCGACGGCGATGATGGCGTCATCCACCAGCAGGCCCAGCGCCAGCACCAGCGTGCCCAGCGAGACCTTGTGCAGGCCGATGTCGAACACGTACATGAACAGCGAGGTCACCGCCAGCACGATGGGAATCGAGATCACTACCACCATTCCGGTGCGGATGCCCAGCGACACCAGGCTGACCACCAGCACGATGGCCACCGCCTCGGCGACGGCTTCGAGGAAGTCGTCCACCGATTTTTCCACCGCGTGCGGCATGCTGGAGACCGCCGTCAGCGTCAGTCCCGCCGGCAGGCGCTTGCGCAATTGCTCGGTGCGTTCATCGAGTGCATTGCCCAGGCGGATCACGTCGCCGCCCGGCTGCATGGTCACGCCGATCCCCAGCACCGGCTGGCCGTTGGCGCGCATGGATTGCTCCTGCGGTTCGTCGTAGCCACGGGAAATGGTGGCGATATCACCCAGGCGGAAATTGCGGTTGTTGATGTGGATGATCTTGTCTTCGAGGGCCTTCAGGTTCTCGAACTGCCCGGTGGGCCGCACATAGACACGGTCGCTGCCGGTGGTAATGAGGCCGCCCGGTACCACGCTGTTCTGGCCGCCGATGGCGTCGGCCAGCTGTTGCGGGCTGATGCCCAGGCTGGTCATGCGGGCATTGCCGATGTCGATGTAGATGTGTTCTTCGCGGTCGCCGAAGTAGTCGATCTTGGCCACGCCCGGCACATGCAGCAGTTCGCCGCGCAACTGGTCGGCGTAGTCGTGCAGCTGTGCCGGCGTGAAGCCGTCGCCGGCCAGGGCGTAGATGTTGGTGTAGACGTCGCCGAATTCATCGTTGAAGTAGGGTCCCTTGACGCCCTGCGGCAAGTGGGCGGCCATATCGCCGACCTTCTTGCGCACCTGGTACCAGGTCTGCGGCACCTGCGCGGCCGGGGCCGTGTCCTTGATGGTGAAGAACAGCTGCGATTGTCCCGCGCGCGAATAGCTGCGCAGGAAGTCCACGTCAGGCGTTTCCTGCAGCTTGCGGGCGATGCGGTCGGTGATCTGCTCCTGCACCTGGCGCGCGGTGGCACCGGGCCAGTCGGTCTGGATCACCATCACCTTGAAGGTGAAGGGCGGATCCTCGGATTGTGACAGGCGCGAATAGGAGGCGATGCCCAACAGCGTCACCAGCGCCAGGATGAAGGTCACCAGGGCCTGATGCTGCAGCGTCCAGGAGGAGAGGTTGAAACGGCCGGGCGCGCTCATAGGGCGAAGTCCTCGGCATGCAGCGGCGCCACCGGCTTGACCTTCTCACCCGCGGTCAGGGTATGCACGCCCTGCACCACCACCTTGTCGCTGGTGGCCACGCCCTGGCTGACGCTGATGCTGCGCTCGCCATAGGCCGCGACGGTGACGGGACGCAACTCGAGCTTGCCGTCGGCACCGACGACCCACAGTGCCGGCTTGTCACCCTGGTGGAACAGTGCGGTGGCCGGCAGCTGCAGCACCGGTTCGGCCGGGGATGCCTGGCCCGGCTGTACCGGGGTGATCACCACGTTGCCGGTCATGCCCAGGCGCAAGGCCGCATCGGGTTGATCCAGCGTGATCTTGACGCGGTAGGTACGGCTTTGCGGATCGGCCGCCGGGCTGACTTCGCGCACGGTGCCGGCAAAGTTGCGACCGGGCAAGGCCGCCAGCGTCACGGTGGCCGCAGCACCCGGTGCGATGCTGGCGACCTGGCTGTCGGCCACGTCGGTGACCACATCGACCGCACCTGACCAGGCCAGCGAAAAGACCGGCTGGCCCGCTGCGAGCACGTCGCCGGTATTGGCCTGCTCGGCGCTGATGACACCGTCATGCTGGGCCACCAGGGTGGTGTAGTCGCGCTGGTTGCCGGCCACGGCGGCACGTGCCTGCGCGGCCTTGAACTGCGACTGCGCGGCGGCATACGCATCCTGGCTCTGCTCCAGCTGCTGGGTGCTGACCAGGTGTTCGCGGGCTTGTTCGGTATCGCGTTGCAACTGCTTCTGCGCCGTCTTCAGATGCTGGCGCGCCGCTTCCAGGTCGGCGCGGGCAGAGTCGGCATTCTGGTCGGCATCGGCCGGATCGAGGCGGGCCACCACCTGGCCACGGCGCACCACATCGCCCAGGTGCACGCGGCGCTGCACCAGCTGGCCGGCAATGCGGAAGGACATCGCGGTCACGTAGCGCGACTGCACCTCGGCCTGCAGTTGCAGCGGCAGCATGGCCGCGCGCGGCTGCGCCTGCAGGACCACCACTTCGCGCGGCGCGTCGGCCACCGGTGCGGGCTTGCTGCAGGCGGCCAGGGCCAGGCTGAGCGCGAGCAGAGGGACGGCCCGGCTGCGCAGACGGGGATGGGAAACAGGCTTCACGGCTTTCCTTTCAGGAAGGTGGGTCGCATCGGCGGACATTCCACATCCTCGATGGTCATCTTTGCAAGAGTTCAGGGATTCTAATCCATACATGAATTCAGATGCAACACTGTATTTGAATACAACGGTGTTAGAATCTTGCTCCATGACACGCCAACGACTCAGCCGCGAGCAAAGCCGGGAGCAGACCAGAGAAAGGCTGCTGGAGGCGGCGCACGCCGTGTTCATGCAAAAGGGCTATGCGCTGGCCAGCGTGGAAGACATTAGCACAGCAGCTGGTTATTCACGAGGTGCGTTCTACTCCAACTTCGATGACAAGACCCAGCTTTTCTTCGAGCTGCTGCGGCGCGAGGGGGAGAGTATCGATCGCGAGTTCGAGCGCATCCTGGGCGGGCCGGTGACCGATGCCGTCGGTTTGCAGGAGGCCCTGGCCGGGCAGTATTCGCGCCTGTACCAGGACGACAAATGCAGCCTGCTGTGGATGGAGGCGCGCATCGTGGCCTTGCGTGACGAGAAGTTCCGTGAACAGCTCAACGGCTTCCTGGAAGAACGCTACGCCCAGATCACCCACTTCGTCGAAGCCTATTGCCACCTGACCGGCACGCCCCCGGGCGCGCCCCCACGCGAGATCGCCATCGGCCTGATGGCCCTGTGCGAAGGGGTCAGCTTTTCCTATCGCTGCGTGCCGCACATCGTCGACGGCAAGACCGCCGAATCGGTACTGGCGTGGTTCATGAAGGCCTCTATCGTCATGCCGGCACCGGCCGCCGCGCCGGCCACGCACAAACCCGCCACCAGCCACAAGAAGACCGACTGAGCCCGGCGACTCCGCTCAGGGCGCCACCAGCCAGCGCGCGATCTGCGGCCAGACATCAGCCAGCGTGCGACCTCCCATGAACAAGCCGATATGCCCGCCCGGCACCACCCGCTGGGTGATCTGTGCCGCCGGTGTGCCCACCAGACGGGCGGCATTGAGGACCTGCTCGGGCGTGGTGATGTCGTCGCGCTCGCCGGCCAGCAGGTAGAGCGGGCAGCTGATGTCCTTCAGGTCGAGGATCCTGCCCAGAGCCTGGTACTTGCCCCGGGCCAGCAGGTTGTCCTTGAAGATGTGGCGGATGGCCTGGAGATACCAGCGTCCCGGCAGGTCGACGGGCGTCTCGTACCAGGCCGCGAAGGTCTCGCGCTTGGCCACGTAGACGGGGTCGTCGATGTGCTGGAACAGGTCCACGTGCTCGGTGAAGTAGTGCTCGTCGGGATGCATGTTCTTCCAGCCCTGCAGCATGAAGCTGCCGCGCATCAGGCCACCACCGGCGCGCACGAGGTCTTCATAGAAACCCAGCGGGGTGCGATCCACCATCTGCTTCAGCGGACCGGCACCCGCACCGGCGTCGATGGGCGAGCCCGCCAGCACCAGCCGCGCCACCTTGTCGGGAAAGCGCGCGGCCATCATCGCCGAGATCCAGCCGCCCTGGCACAGTCCCACCAGGTTGACCAGGCCACCGAGTTCATCGATGACCACGCACAGGTCGGCCAGGTAATTGTCGATCTCCAGGTCCTTCATGTCCTCGGTGGCGCTGTGCCAGTCGGTCAGCAGCACGTGGGCCACGCCATTGGCCAGCAAGGTCTCCACCAGGCTCTGGCCGGCGTAGTAGTCGGCGATCACCGAGGTGTGGCCGGCATAGGGCGCCACCACCAGAGTGGGGATGCCACCATCGGAGTGGCCATATTCACGCAGCGTCAGTGTGCGCAGCTTGATGCGTTCGCTATTGCGGGTGGCCATCCTGGGATGGTGGAGGGCATGCAGGCGGGCTTCTTCTTCCAGGAAGCGCAGGTTCTTGTCCACCAGTTGCTGGCTCTCCTTGAAGGCTTCGGCGGCCAGCGCCATCGGCCAGAACAGGGGCACGGCGCTGGGCATGCGTGATGTGTCTTGCTGGACGTGCGGGGCGTGGCTGGTGGTGGTCATGATCATTTTCCTGTGTGGGTTGCCCTAGGGCAATGCAGTGACGAGCCGGGCCGCGTCGTCGGCGATGACCTGCTCTTCGTTGGTGGCGATCACCAGCACGCGGATGCGGCTGTCGTCGCTGCTGATGCATTCGGCGTGACGCGCATTGGCTTGCTCATCCAGGCGCACGCCCAGCCAGTCGAGCCGGCGGCAGATGGCCGTGCGCATATGGGCGTCGTGCTCGCCGATGCCGGCGGTGAATACCAGGGCATCGACGCCGCCCAGCGTCGTGGCCAGGCGGGCGGCCTCTCCCGCGCAGCGCAGCGCGAACAGTTCCAGCGCCTCGCGCGCAGCCGGCTCCTGGCTCTGCTGCAGCGTGCGCACATCGGCGCTGATGCCGGAGACACCCAGGAGACCGCTGCGCTGGTAGAGCAGGTTTTCCAGCTCATCCAGCGACATGCCCTGGCGCAGCAGGTAGAGCAGCACGCCCGCATCGAGCGCACCGCAACGGCTGCCCATGGGGACGCCTTCCAGCGTCGAGAAACCAGTGCTGGCATCGACGCTGCGGCCGTTCTGCAAGGCACACAGGCTGGCACCATTGCCCAGATGAGCGACGATCACATTGCCGTGTGCCTCGGGCAGGCCGCGCCGACGCAGTTCAGCGGCGATGTAGCTGTAGGAGATGCCGTGGAAGCCATAACGCACCACGCCCTCATCGTGCAAGGCACGCGGCAGTGCGAAGCGCCGCGCCAGGGCATCCTGGCCGGCATGGAAGGCGGTATCGAAGGTGGCCGTCTGCGGCAGCCCCGGACGCAGCCGCGCGATGGCGCGGATCAGGCGCAGGTTCTGCGGCTGGTGCAGCGGCGCCAGCGGGGCCAGCGCCTCCAGCTCATCCTCGATGCGGGCATCCAGCAACACCGCTTCGGCCAGGTGCAGGCCACCATGCACGACGCGATGACCGACAGCGTACAGCGCACCCTGCTCATGACCGACTTCGAGCTGGTGCAAGACCCGCTCCAGCACCTGCTCCATGGAAGCGGCCGGATCGGCATCGATGGAGATGGATGAACTTGCGCCTTCGATCTCCAGGCGCAGCTTCAGCGGCGTGAGATGCAGATCGAGCTGCCCCTGGCCGATCTTGCTGGCACGCTCGCCATCGAGGCGGAACACGCCCAGCTTGATCGACGAGGAACCTGCATTGAAGGTCAGCAGCCAGCGATTCATGCGGCCTCCTTGCCGAGCGCCTGCACGCCGCCGCGCGCAGCCACCAGGCGGGCCAGCGCGGTGGAGGCCAGGCGCACGCGCAGGCTGTCGGCGCGGCTGGTAAGGATGATGGGCACGCGTGCCCCCAGCACCAGGCCGGCGGCATCGGCCTGCGACAGGTAGATCAATTGCTTGGCCAGCATGTTGCCCGCCTCCAGGTCGGGCACCAGCAGGATGTCGGCACTGCCAGCCACCGGCGAGACGATGCCCTTGATGCTGGCTGCCTCCAGGCTGATGGCATTGTCGAAGGCCAGCGGCCCGTCGACCAGGCCACCGGTGATCTGGTGGCGTGTGGCCATGACCGTCAGCGCCGCCGCATCGAGCGTGGAGGGCATGGCCGGGTTGACCGTCTCCACCGCCGCCAGCACCGCCACGTGCGGACGCGGCACGCCCATCACATGCAGCAGGTCGATGGCGTTCTGGCAGATGTCGCGCTTCTGCGCCAGGGTGGGCGTGATATTGATGGCTGCATCGGTGATGATGAGTGGCTTGGGATAGGCCGGAATGGCCATGGCGTAGACGTGGCTGATGCGCCGCTCGGTGCGCAGGCCGGAACCGGAGGCGACCACCGCGCCCAGCAGCTCATCGGTGTGCAGGCTGCCCTTCATGAGCGCACCGACCTGGCCCGCCACGGCCAGCTCGACCGCACGCGCGGCCGCTGCATGGCTGTGCTCGACCGCTTCGATGGGCAAGCCCTGCAGGGACAGGTCGGCCTGGTCGGCGATGCTGCGGATCTTCGCCTCGGGCCCCACCAGCACGGGCTCCAGCAAGCCTTCGTCGCGGGCCTCCAGCGCTGCTTGCAGCGCCTCCACCGAACACGGATGCACCACCGCTACCCGCATCGGCCGGGCCCCGACGGCATCCCGGATCAACTGCTCATAACGTGCTGCAGGCGTGACCCGCACCAATGAATTCATGTCTTCCTCCTGGATGGGCTGGCATGCGCAAGCACGCATGCTGTAGCGCAGCATAGCCCCAGGGGAGAGCGAACTCAATTGTCAGGATGACTCTATTGCCTGTCCAAAAAACCAAAAGTTGATCTGGTTCAATCCAGTCAGCCGATGTCACCGGGCTGTCATGATGAGCGCGCCTGGGGACAACTCAAACCCGCGCCATCGCCAGGACCCGCTGGCGTGCCGCGTGCGCCGGCATGGGCTGGGCAAAGTAATGCCCCTGCATCGCGTGGCATTGCAGGGCTTGCAGGGTCTGCAGGTCTTCGGCGCTTTCCACACCCTCGGCCACCACCTGGAAGCCGAAGGAGTCCGCCAGCTGCAGCACCGCCGACACCAGCGCCTGGTTCTCGGTCTTGTCGGCCAGGCCGGTGACGAAGCTGCGGTCGATCTTCACCCGCGAGACCTGCATCTGGCGCAGGAAGCCCAGCGAGGAATAGCCGACGCCGAAGTCATCGATGGCGATACTCACCCCCTGGATGGCCAAGGCCACCAGGGTCTGGGTGGCAGCCTGCAGGTCGATGGCGGTTTCCTCGGTGATCTCGATCTCCAGCATGCGCGCTGGCAGCTGCCTTGCCTTCAGGGTGGAGGCCACCAGTTCCTCGATGACGATGCGCTCCATCTCGCGCGGGGAGACGTTCATCGAGATGCGCAGGTCACAGCGTCCGCTGGCGTGCAGGAACTGGATCATGCTCGCCACCTCGCCCATGATGAAGCGCAGCAGCTCTTCCGAGTGCCCGGCCAGGGCGGCGATCTCGATCAGGTCGGGGGGTGCGATGGCACCGTGCCGCGGATGGGCCCAGCGCAGCAGGGCTTCGAAACCGTCCAGGGTATGGCCGTCGTGCCGCACGATGGGCTGGAACCAGACCTCCAGCTCGCCCCTGGCCAGGGCATGGGCCAGGTCGCGTTCGACGTCGCGCTTCATCTGCAGATGCGCGTCCAGGCTCTGGTTGAAGACGTAAAACTGATTGCGCCCGCGCCGCTTGGCTTCGTACATGGCGGCATCCGCGCAGACCAGCATCTCGTTGATGTCATCCCCGCGCGAGAGATAGATGCCCAGGCTCAGGCCGATGTGACGATGCGCCAGCCGCGCAAAGGGTTGCCTGATGGCGGCGATGAGGCGCTGGGCCAACTGCTCCGGCAATTCTGCGCCGGCATCGGGGGCGTAGAGGATCACGAACTCGTCGCCACCCAGTCGCGCCAGCGTAGCGCCTTCGGGCAGGCCATCCTGCAGCCGCCGCGCCACCTCGATGAGCACCTGGTCACCGGCCTCGTGACCGTAGGCATCATTGATGACCTTGAAACCATCGAGGTCCAGGAACATCAGGCAGAGCCGATGTTCCCCGCGTGCCACCACCTGCCCCGCCACCTGCATGAAACCGGCGCGGTCCAGCAGACCGGTCAGCAGATCGTGCTCGGCCTGGTATTGCATGCGGGTGGCGAACTGGCGCAGATCCTCATGGGCCACGGCCAGGGCCTGGTTGGCCGTGGTGGCCTCGTGCTTGAGGGCGCAGGCGCGCAAGAACATGCGCTCACCGACGCGCGCGCCCCGGATCAGCCCGGCCAGGTAGATCACGGCAGTGACTGCCAATGCCAGGCGGGTCGGGTTGTGATCGAAGGCGAACAGGCAAAAGATCACCGAGAGCAGCGGCGGCGTGATGAAACCGATCGGGATACGGGAAAAGGCAAACCCGTGGGTGACCGCGCCGGCCGTGATGCCGCACACGCAGGTGAGGTAGAACAGGGTTTCCGGCGTGGTGTAGCCGTCGCTGAGCCAGGGCATGCCCGCCCAGGCGATCCCCGAGAGCAGGGCCAGGATCCCATGCAGGCGCAGGTTCAGTTCCACCTCGGAACCTGCGCTGGCGGCCTCGCCGCGCGCATGCATCCAGGGCAGCAATCGCGCCACGCGTTGCGGCGAGAGGCGGCATAACGGGATACGCAGCAGATTGACCAGGGTAGCGCAGGCCAGCCATGACAGCGCGATCCAGAGCCGGCCGGCACGCCAGGCCACGAAAGTCGACACCAGGCTCAGCACGAAGGCCACCGGTATCGACAGCATCACCGTGTGACGTGCCGCGCTCAGCTGATCGGCACGAATCAGTTGCCGAAGAGAAATGCGGGACACCTCATCGATGCTGCCCGCCTGTGTCTTGAAGTCGTCCAAATCCCGTCCCGTCAAACCCGTCTGCGCTGCGCGCCGAGCGGCGCGGTAGAACCGGCACGGCATCCCCCCTCCGGGATGTGCGCTCAGTTGCTCGTATTATCCAACGACTGAGAAGAATTCCTATCAAAACAATGCACGCATTGAGATGTATCAACGAGATGTTGGCATGAAAGAGACAAGCTGCAGCTTGCAATACGACTTGCGATGCGACTTGCAAAACCGCGACCCCACACAAGGAAGACCCTCATGAGCCAAGACAATGGAAGCTGGTTATCGGCCGAACAGGCCGTCATGCCCGACGGCAGCGAGCGCCAGGACCTGCCGCTGGTGAAGAAGAAACTGCCGCTGTTCTCGCCCGAGCAGCACCCGCACCCAGAGGCCACGCCCGCGCCGGCAGCGCTCCCCGCCACGCCCCAGGGAGCGGCAGAACAGTCCCCGCTCCCCCGGCAGCCGTAACAAATATCGGCCTGACCTGGGGGACTCGCCCGGCAATGCCATGCCGGAGGCTAAAATAGGAGCGCTTTTCCACTGCGCGGCAAATAGGCGCTGCTCCTGTCCATGGCTCTCGATCCCTCCACCATCCTCATCCTTACCATTGCGCTGGCTGCCGCCGCCGCGCTCTACCTGGCCGTGGAGTGGGGCAGCGTGCGCGAGCGTGCGCTGCTGCTGTGGAGCGGCGGCTTTGCCATCATCGCCATCGGCTCCTTCCTGGCATTGCTGCGTTCGCGCGGCTACCTGGTGGTGGGCATCTGGTTCGCCAATGGCCTGCTCATCGCCGCCCACGCCATGTTCCTGGCCGGCGTGGCGCACTTCACCGGCAACCGACTGGGCCGCAGATGGTGGCTCATTGCGCTGCTATGGCTACTGATGTTATTGCTACCCGAACAGGCCTGGTGGTCGCGGGTGATGCTGGGAACCCAGTCGCTGCTGATTGCCCTGTTGACGCTGCGCGCCAGCTTCCTGCTGCGCCCGCATGGCGTCTCGCTCAGCGTGGGCGCGGTGCAATTGCGCTATGTGTTGCTGCTGCACGGCCTGTTCTACCTCGCCAAGGCCATCTCGGCGGTGGCGCTGGGCACCCTGCTGGACCTGGCCGCCTTCCGTGGCCTGGTGATCCAGGTATCATTGGTAGAGGGGGCCATGGCCATCATGCTCATCGCCCTGTCCATGACCGGCACCGAGCGCCACCGGCGCGAAGAACGCATCGCGCAACTGGCCGCACGCGACCCGCTGACGGCCCTGCTGAACCGGCGCGCCCTGGACCGCCGCGCACCCGCCCTGATGGCGCTGGCCAGTCCCGCCCATCCGGGCGCCCTGCTGCTCATCGACATCGACAATTTCAAACAGGTCAACGACCTGCACGGCCATATCGCCGGCGACAAGCTGCTGGTGGTCCTCAGCGAGATCATCCGCGAGGCCTTGCCACCCGGCGCGCTGGCGGCGCGACTGGGGGGCGATGAATTCCTGATCCTGCTGCATGGCCTGACCCTGGACGAGCTCCGGCAACTGGGCGACGGTTTGCGCCAGGCCTTCGCCCGAGTAGCGCGCGAGGCCTTCCCCACGCCGGACGCGGTGAGTCTGAGCGTGGGTGGCACCCTCTTCGAGGAGGCAGCGAACGACCTGGCGACCCTGATCGCGCGCGGCGATGCCGCCCTGTACGACTCCAAGCGAGCCGGCCGCAACCGCATGATGATGAGCCCTGCCACGCCCGGTGACGCTCCCGCCTAGCTGCCGACCTGCCCTGCCTGCGCCAGCAGCCAAGCACGAAAGCGCAACACCGCCCGGTCCTCGTAACGATGCTCGGGCGTGAGCAGGTAGTACTGTCCGGCACTGGGCAGCGGCCCATCGAAAAGCCGCCGCAGACTATGCCCGGGATCGATGCTGTCGGCCAGGATGGTCGGTGCCAGCGCAATCCCCTCGCCCTCCAGCGCCGCCTGCAAGCTCATCGCGTACTGGCTGCACGTGATGCCCGGCTGCCCCGCCGCCAGCCGGCCACCCTGCTCGTGCAACCAGTGTGCCCAGGCATCGGGACGCACGGCCGTGTGGATCAGGCGATGCTGGCGTAGATCGTCCAGGGTGCGCAACGGGTGCCGGCGCCACAGACGCCGGTGACACAGCGCCACCAACGCATCGGCAAAGAGCGCATCGGCGCGCACGCCCTGCCAGTCCGCCGCCATACGGTGCTTCAGGGGCAAGCCGCGCGGCCGCACGCCCGGCAAGGCACCGACCTGGATGGCCATGTCGATCTGGTCGTTGCCGAAATCGGCCGCCGCCGTGGACACCACGATACGCACCTCGATATCCTTGTTCTCGCGCCAGAACAGCTCCATGCGCGGCATCAGCCACAGCGCCGCTACGCCCGGCAGCACCGCCACCGTCAGCTGCGCACGCCGACGCCGCCCGGTCAGGCGCTGCCCGGCCGCGCTGATCTGCTCGAAGGCCTGGCTGATCTCGCGATAGTAACTCGCCCCCTGCGCCGTCAATTCGATGCGCCGGGTCAGGCGCACGAACAGCGCATGGCCCAGGTGCTCCTCCAGCAGACGCACCTGCCGGCTGATCGCACTCTGGGTCACATGCAGCTCATTGGCCGCCTCGGTAAAGGAGAGCCGGCGGGCGGTGGCCTCGAAGGCGCGCAAGGCGGTCAATGGAGGAAGCTTGTTCATGGAATGGAAAAGTCCGATCAAATTAGGACGCATGACTTCAATGCATGCATGACGCCATTCTAATCATTTGTCCGCCGCCGGGGAGCGCTCTAGCATAAGCGCATCGTCATCTGGAGAGGGAGAAGAGATCATGACCACCATCGCCCTAGCCGGCCTGGGCGCCATCGGCCGCAGCCTGCTGCAAGGCATGCCCGAGGGCATGCGGGTGGGCGCGGTCGCGGCCCGCAATGAAGAGGCCGCACGCGCCTACCTCGCCACGGCAGCACCATGGGTAGCGGTGGTGCCACTGGCGCAGCTGGCCGGGCAGGCCGACATCATCATCGAATGTGCCGGACCACATGTGCTGGAACAGATCGCCTCCCCTGTGCTGCAAGCCGGCAGGCATCTGGTGGCCATGAGCGCGGGCGCCCTGCTGCTCCGGCCTGAACTGCTGGCGCTACGGGAGCAGTATCGTCATCGTCTCCATCTGCCCAGCGGCGCCATCGGCGGCCTGGATGCAGTCGCGGCGATGGCCGAGGGCGAGATCCGCAGCGCCCGACTGGTGACGCGCAAGCCTCCGGCGGCCCTGCGTGACGTCGCCTGGCTGGACCAGCAAGGCATCGCCGTGGAAGATCTCAGGCAGCCGCTACGCGTATTCCGTGGCACGGCCGCCGAGGCGGTACGCCACTTCCCGGACAACCTCAACGTGGCCGCCGCCCTGTCACTGGCCGGCATCGGACCTGAGCGTACCCTGGTAGAGCTGTGGATCGATCCGGCCATCAGCAGCAACTGCCATGCGATCGAGGTGGAGTCCGACAGTGGACGCTTGCAGTTCTCCATCCAGGCACAGCCCTCGATCAATCCCGGCACCTCGTCGCTGGCCGCGCGCTCGGCGCTGGCCTTGCTGCGCCGGCTGGCCGGATCACGCTGAACTCGATTTCTGTGGGCGACGGTGGCATCATGGGGGCCGTCTGGCCTGCCTGCGATGCCGGGACCGCCCCGGCTTGTCCTCACCCACCAACCTGCTTTCGGGAGCGTTGTCCATGAGTCCGGAATTCCTGTTGACCACCCTGGTCATTGTCGCCTCGCCGGGTACCGGCGTGGTCTATACCTTGTCGGCCGGGCTGTCGCAGGGCGCGCGCGCAAGCGTCCTGGCAGCGCTCAGTTGCACGCTGGGCATCGTGCCGCATGTGGCGGCGGCGGTACTGGGCCTGGCCGCCCTGCTGCATGCCAGCGCGCTGGCCTTCAACCTGGTCAAGTACGCCGGCATTGCGTATCTGCTGTACATGGCATGGATGTCGCTGCGCGAATCCGGCCCCCTGCGCATGGACAAGGCCAGCGGCCCGCCGCGTTCCGGCGCGCGTATCCTGCTCGATGGCGTGCTGGTCAACATCCTCAACCCCAAGCTGTCGATCTTCTTCGTCGCCTTCCTGCCGCAGTTCATGCCCGCCAACGACAGCACGCCGCTGGCCAGCATGCTGGAACTCTCGGGGGTATTCATGCTGATGACCTTCCTGGTCTTCGCCCTCTATGGCGTCTTTGCCGCAGCGATGCGCGACCAGGTGATGTCGCGCCCCAGGGTGATCACCTGGCTGCGCCGCAGCTTCGCGATGGCGTTTGGGGCCTTGGCGGTCAGGTTGGCGTTGACGGGGCGAGACTGACATCTCGCTGGCCCCATCCGGCACGCAACGTGCCGATGGAAAATGCCGGAAAGGCCAGGATTAAAAGTAGAAGCTGCTTCAATCTCCCGGCAATAAGAGATTTTTGTTGCACACAGACGGCCATACTTCCTCCATCCACAACGAGGGAGATTGACCAAATGATTTTCAAGCCGAAGTTCATCAGTTTCGACTGTTACGGAACGCTCATCAATTTCGAGATGGGCCCCACCGCCAGGAGGCTGTTCTCCGATCGCGTCAGCGAGCAGTGCATGCCGGCCTTCCTGGACAGTTTCCGCTTCTATCGCCTGGACGAAGTGCTGGGCGCCTGGAAGCCCTTCTTCGATGTCGTGGAAAACGCCATCCAGCGCGCCTGCCACGCGCACGACGTGGAGTATCGCGCCAGCGATGCACAGGCACTCTATGCCGCCGTCCCGACCTGGCAGCCACATCCGCACGTGGTGGAAACCCTGGAGAAGATTGCAGCGCGTATCCCACTGGTGATCCTGTCGAACTCGATGACCGACCTGATCCCGCACAGCGTGACTCATCTGAAGGCGCCCTTCCATGCTGTCTACACCGCCGAGGAAGCGCAAGCCTACAAGCCACGCGGGCAGGCGTTCGAATACATGTTCGACCAGCTCGGCTGCGGACCGGAGGAGATGCTGCATTGCTCCTCCAGCTTCCGCTACGACCTGATGACGGCTGCCGACCTGGGCTTCATGGGCAAGGCCTTCATCGACCGCAACCATGAGCCCAGCTTCGATGGCTATGGTGTAAACCGCCTCACCGACTTCCGCCAACTCGCCGGGCTGGTGGGTCTTTGACCGTCACACCTGCTCATCCTTGGCGTGATCCCGAAGCGAGACCCATGATGCATCCGCAAGCTCACACTGACACCGCCGCACTGAGCACGGCCGCGCCGATGATGGCGCTCTCCGAGCTGCAAGCGCTGGCCGCCGGACGCTACGGCATCGAAGGCCTGGCCACTGCGCTGGCCGGCGAGCGCGACCTGAACTGCCGCATCGACAGCGACGACGGCAGGCGTTATGTGCTCAAGATCAGCAATCCCTCCGAAGAGGCCGCGGTAGTCGATTTCCAGATCGCCGCGCTGAAACACGTCGCAGGCGTCGCGCCCGATCTGCCCATCCCGCGCGTGGTCCCCACGCTCGGGGGACGCTACAGCGATCGCGTGCGTCTGCGCGATGGCAGCATCTGTACGGTGCGCATGCTGACCTACCTTGACGGCGTACAGATCAAGGAAACCACGCGCACGCCCGGCCAGCGGCGCGCCATGGGCCACTGCCTGGCGAGGCTGAACCTGGCCTTGCGCGACTTCGTCCATCCGGGCGCACATCACGACCTGTTGTGGAACGTATCGACAGCCCACCGCCTGACCGCGAAGATCGAAAGCCTGGTCGATCCGGCGCGGCGCCAGCTGGCGCAACGCTTCATGACGCGCTTCGAGCAGGATGTGCTGCCGCGCCTGCCGCAGGTGCGGGCCCAGGTGATCCACAACGACTACCACCTCTACAACGTGCTGGTGGCGCCACAGGAACAGGAACGCATCACCGGCATCATCGACTTCGGCGACATGCTGCACGCGCCGCTGGTGGGCGAAGTGGGCACCGCAGCCGCCTTCCACATGACGGGCAGCGCCGATCCTTTCGAAGGTCCGGCGCAGTTCGTGGGCGCCTATCACGCACTCGCGCCGCTGACCGATCCCGAACTGGACATCGTCACCGACCTGATGGCCACGCGCCATCTGATCACGGCGCTCATCTCGGAATGGCGCGCCGTGCGCTATCCCCACAACCGGGCCTACATCATGCGTCACAACCCGGCGGCCTGGGAGGCGCTGGCACAACTGGCCGACCTCTCGCGCCAGGACGCGCGCGACCGCCTGCTTTCAGAAATCCGCCACAGGAGAACTCCATGAAGAGCACCACCGACCTGAACATGGTCAACGCCTACATCCCCGGTCGCGCCGACGTCGGCCCGGCGACCGAGGCCCTGATCCAACGCCGCGATGCGCTGCTGGGCCCGGCCTATCGCCTGATGTATGAGCACCCGCTGCAGATCGTGCGCGGCGAAGGCGTCTGGCTGATCGACCCGCAAGGACGCCGCTACCTCGACGTCTACAACAACGTGACCTCGCTGGGGCATTGCCACCCGGCCGTCACGGAGGCGATCTGCCAGCAGGTGCAGACCCTGGCCACCAATACCCGCTACCTGCACGAGACCATCCTGGAACTGGCCGAGCGCCTGCTGGCCACGGTGCCGGAGACAGCGCTGGCGCACCTGATGCTGACCTGCACCGGCAGCGAGGCCAATGACCTGGCTTATCGCATCGCCAAGGTACGCACCGGCGGCACCGGCGTGATCGTGACCGATACCGCCTATCACGGCATCACCGATGCCGTTTCGCAGTTCTCGCCATCGCTGGGCAGCACGGTCGACCTGGGCCCGCATGTGCGGCTGGTACCGGCGCCACGCAGCTATCACGCCCAGGGACAGGACCTGGGCGAGCGCTTCACGCGCGATGTCGAAGCCGCCATTGCCGACCTGCAGCGCCACGGCATCAAGCCCGCCGCGCTGATCGTCGACTCGCTCTTTACCAGCGACGGCATCCTGCCAGGCCCGACCGGCTTCCTCCAGGGCGCCGTGCAGGCGATCCAGCGCGCCGGCGGACTTTTCATCGCGGATGAAGTGCAACCGGGCTTCGGCCGCACGGGCGAGCACATGTGGGGCTTCCAACGCCACGGCGTGGTCCCCGACATCGTGACCATGGGCAAGCCGATGGGCAACGGCCAGCCGGTCGCCGGCCTGCTGGCCACGGCCGATGCCTTGCAGGAATTCGGCCAGCGCTCGCGCTACTTCAATACCTTCGGCGGCAATACGGTATCTTGCGCGGCAGCGCTGGCGGTGCTCAAGACCATCGCGCAGGAAGGACTGATCGCTCATGCACGCGAGGTCGGCTCGATCTTGCTCGACGGCATCAGCGCCCTGGCCGAACGGCATGAGGCCATTGGCGACGTACGCGGCGCCGGGATGTTCGTCGGTGTGGAACTGGTCTCTGATCGCCACTCGCGGATGCCGGATCGCAGTCTCACCAGCGCGGTGGTCAACCGGATGCGCCAGAAGGGTGTGCTGTTGAGCGCCTGTGCCATGGGCCATAACGTGCTCAAGATCCGTCCGCCGCTGGTATTGACGGCAGACCAGGCCGGCATGGTCATCGATGCGCTGGACGAGTCGCTGACCGAAGCCCGGACTGGCTCGGGCCGGCATTGATGCACCGACTGCGGTGATATGATCGCCCCATGCGCCCAACTGACCCACTCGATCGTACCGACATCAGGATTCTCGAACACCTGTTGCGAGAGGGACGCTGTTCGAACGTGGAGTTGGCCGAAGCGGTCAACCTGAGCCCCAGCCCATGCCTGACGCGCACCAAGCGCATGGAAGAGAGCGGCATCATCACCGGCTACGGCGCGAAGGTCGCGTTGGAGAAGCTGGGCAGCCATGTGGTGGTGTTTTCCGAGATCACGCTCGGCAGCCACCGCCCGGCCGACTTCCGCAAGTTCGAACAAGGGGCCTCCAGGTATGCGGAAATCGTCGAGTGCTACAACGTCAGTGGTGGCTACGACTACCTGCTCAAGATCATCGCCCCCACGGTGTCCCTGTTCCAGGAATTGATGGAGCGGTTGCTTGAGGACGAGATCGGCATCGAGAAATTCGCCAGCCGCATCGTGCTGCGTCATCCGTATGAGCAGCGCGGCGATCCGGTGGCGGTGATTGCGACGGGGAGGAGTAGTTGGCGTTGAGTGATTGAATCGGAATTAGCTATGGAGATTTCCCCATTGTTTAAGATGGCTATCAATTGCTGAATCAAGAAATTCAGAAAAAGTCTTCCAGGGTCTCGTCGCTCTATCTTGCCCCTCAAAGAACTGAAATATCGGAGGATTATCTTCCTCGGGAAGGAAATAGTTGATTTCATATCCTTGATGCATACAAAACACTTTTGCATTTGAAGGAAGAACCGAGGTTTTCCCAAGTTCAGTCAACAAATCCATGGCCTCCGATTGCAGCTTGAGAACGCGTGGGAAAAATATATCCGTACCTCTAAACAATGACCCTGCCCCTTTTCCTGCAAGAGACATGAATTCTCGATATACATGCGGAAGCTGAAATTGGAAATGTTCCTCTAACTCTTCCAACTCTCGCTTGGTACAGCCATGTAGTTCCGTGGGCAGCAGAAATCTTTGCTGGATCAAGTCATCAAATACAATTGTCAGTCGGCGGTTCATTAAGATCTTCCTACGGTTATGTTCACGATGATGTTCGGGAATTTCTGGCGGAATTGATCGATTACTCCACTGCAGGAAACGCAAACTGGTATTTCAGAGTAAAGATTAACTACTCCTTGAGAAGCCGAATTCAATTTCGTCGCTAGATAGGACAAAATTTTATATTCGGAATCAAACGTGCGCGGATTGTTCCCAGTTTGTATTGTTTCAAATATCTGCTGAGCCGGTGCATCAACCGTTCCCGGTCTAGAAGCTTGTCCACTCACGCCCACCAGCTCACCAGTTGTACCGTCGATCGAATATTGCGCCACGGCTATATTTCTACCGCCTCCAATATTGAGATCAGCGCGAACCTGAGCTGCACGATTCACTAAATCTGGGCCTGATCCACTACCATTTTGGATCTCTTTCGGCACCTCAACAACCTCAGAGGGAAGTGTTGGTTTGGCAAAAGAGATTCCACGTAGCAGGTTAGTTATCTTAGCAAGTGCGGCTCCAAACATGGCACCTACGGCGACAGTTGCTCCAGTCGTCAAAGCTACGCAACCTGCAGTCTCGCAGGTCGATGATGCCGACAGAACAGTTCCAATCCGCTGCAATTCATTACGCAGAGACATGAAATCGTCCCGAGCTTGTTGACACGATGTGGATTCTCCACCTTCACAAGCGGTTTTCATCTCGGTTTGCGCAGATTGATACATCTGCGTAATTTTTTCTCCCGATGTAGTCAGGCATTGTAGCGAGTCACAATTCCGGCTGAACACAAGTGCCTTTTTGACTGGATCAGAGAGAGAATTATTGAGTGCCTCATTTACTGCGCCGTTGGCAGCCGAGCTAGCGCTGGCTCCTAAAGCGATTGCTAACCCTCCGCCTGCAAGAGCAGACAAGGCAGCTACCGCCGCATTGTTAGTCGCGTCGTTATAGTGCAAAACATTTGTACCATATAGTCCGTCGCGGACGAGAGGTGCCACTAATGCTCCGGCTATGCCGCCAACAGCCCCACCTGCGCAGTCATTCCCACCGAGGGCCGCTGCAGCACAGCCAAGCAACGCATGTTCCAATACGTTCTGAAGCGAGTATGCCTCTGTCGCCCCGCCAATTCCGTTAGCACCCGTAGCTGCTGCATCAGCTACCACTCCGTTCAGGAACGCAGTCCCAAAGCTCCCCCCATAGACCGCAGAATTGATGGCCGCGCTGATGCCACTACGAATCGCCGTGTTGACAGCGTACGATCCCGGATTCTTCACAAAATCCGCCCAGCTACCCTGGCTAAGCTGCGTCGCGCCATTGGTGCCGGGCGTCACGGTAGCAGCGCTGCCTGTAGTGCCATCGGCCAGCCCTGATCCACTGCTCGACCCAGGCGCATTTCCCAATACGCCGGACGTAACACCTGCGACCAGACCCGAGACCGCCCCAGATTGAAGAGCACTGCCCAAATCAACGCGGCCGGTAGTAATGACCTGCGTCGCGATGCTCGACAGCGTACCTACGATCGCAGCGTTGATCCCGGCGGCTACGATAGCGGCGGCAGAACCAGCGGCTACCGCACTGCCGGTAAGCGTCTCCATGACCGCCAGACCCGCTGTTCCGCCTGTCATCACGGACAGCGCTACCGCGACGGCAATCGCAATCACCTGCCCAAACGCCCCCGGCCCGCTCGTATCCTTGATGAAATCCGTACGGATATGATCGCTTGCCGTCGTCTCCGTAAAGTCGCCACCAAGCTGCTGCCGCAGGGCACTGAGCAATGCATTGGTCGCTGCCACATCGCGCGTCCCGTCTGCATTGACAACCCGGAACGCATCTCCGATGGCCGTGATCCGATCCGCCTGGACGTTCAGGTTGACCGCCGACATGAAGCCGCCAGGTTGCAGCTGCGTGCCGCTGTATTCCACCCAGCCGCCTTCGACCTTGTAGTCCGCTACACCAATGTCGACGCTGCGCTGTTCGTTGGTCAGGCTGGCTGTCTTCACCGCCAGATTGGTGGCCTCGATGATGCCAGTGTTGGTGATGCTCTGACTGAAAGTCAGCTTGACGTCGTTGCCGCTGATCACCCCACCGGTGGTGTTGCCAGCGTAGCCCGCTGGCAGGTAGACCTGGGGCATCAGCGCATGGATGTTGCCGCAGGTGGTGCTCTGGAACGAACACGCCGGGTCGGGCACGCTTTGCTCGACGTACCACAGCATCGGCTTGTCCAGGGCGCCGATCTGCGCATCGCTCAGCGGTCTTCCCAATTGCAGGCTGTGGTCCGTTGCGTATTGGATGGTGTTGTTGTAGAGGATCGCCTTCTGCTGGTCGTCAATGCTGAGGTTGTTGGTCGTGCTCCACGAGACGCCCTTGACGAAGGTGCTGCTCCCCGTTTCCTTGAGGGCTTCCTGGCGGATCAGGTTGCTCTCCGTGGAGGCGTCGTAGTAGAACAGGTTGGTATCCGGCCGCAATGCGGCAGGCAGGTTGGCCAGCAGCAGATCCGGGCCCAGCGAACCGAGCAGGTCGCCGCCCATGCTGACGGCATAGAGCGGGTTCTGCGAAGTAGGAACGCCATCACCGGCCACGGCTGTCCCACTGGGGCCGATGGGAAGCTGCTGCGGCGCCAGCGTCGAGGACGCCGTCGGCTGCCTGGAATCGGTCAGACCGTTGGTGAGCGTGCTGCCGCTGAGGGATACATCGGAGCCAAACAGGTTGCCGGTGTTGAGGACGTTGCCGCCGGCGATCAGGGTCAGGGCGCTGCCAGCCTGGATGCCCGCTGCCTAGATGCCATCGGCAATGGCCCGTGTAGAATCTGGCGAGTAGCCCCAAGAAGAAATGCAGGCGCTAACCCGCAATGAAGAACGCCCGTTGTTCGGCTTGGCCGCGACGGATCGGCAGAGAAAGAAGCAACACCGCATGCGCCAGACGCAGGGACTGGCGACAAGGGAGGCCAAGAGAAAGACACTAAACCGCTGGCACAAAATCCGGGCGCGGCACTTTTGGCATGTTGTCGTATGCCTTCAAGATGGTTTGCAACGGTGTCAAGGTTTCGTCGTTGTGCCAGTAGACGATCTTGAGCCATGTCGCGGCGCGTATGAACTGCCCACCACCTAACCAAGTGTTTTGCAAGTTGGCTTGCAACATTTTGCAGCCCGCTTTGAACAAGTCTTTTTCGTCAAATGACTGGCGGGCTGTCCGGTGCAGACACAAAGCGTAGCCAAAATCACGTGGCTTCAAGGCTTTGGATAGCGACACCTCCGTTTTGCCTGTCCAGCGTTCGTACATTTCTATCCCAGCCTCAAAGCCCTCATCATATTCACCACCTTGATAGGCGAATGCCATGTAGTCATCCAGGCCAGATTTGATAATTTCATGCGTTGACCAAGGACGTTGTTCATAGCGCCAGCGTGCTTCTTCAAACACCCGCGCCATGTCCCATTCGCCCTCCAAATTCCAGCCATCTTGCAGCCAGCCCCCCAAAGCTTTCGCCCAATGCAATCGTGTCCGGTGCTCGTTTGGATCAACTCCAAATTTTTCATCTTCTGCAATGGCCTTATCTAGCCATTCCAGAGCACGGGGTATCACTGGTGCTATTTCCTTTTCTAGACCAACGAGCCATGCCTGAATTGCTGTACTAAGCTGGCTTGACGCAACATTCCCCATTGGCATTTTTGAGTCATGTTGTCTGTCGACAAACCACTTTAGCATTTCATCTTCAAAACCGTTAACTCGAGTTTTTATAGGGTCAAACATTATCCATTCCTTAACACAGTAAACGACCACAGAATTTAACTGTTGTCGAGCTTCTTGCGGAACCTGAACCTGTCGTATTAGCAGTGAAATTTCCAGCATCCAAATTTTGGATGGCCTGTTGTTTTACCGCTGGCGGCAAGTTCGAGCTTTGAATCGCAACTTTTGCATCATTTAATGCTCCATTCAACGCATCTGACCCAGGCGTAAACGTAGGCGATGAGGGCACGTTTTGCGGATTGCTACGGAACTTGTTATCCCACAAAGTCACTTCGCCCGTTACAGAATTCACAGACACAACGTCCGCACCGTGTGTGCCCACAGCGCCACCGTACTGAACCACCGTTTGATTAGGTAAGGCAGCAACTTCATTTGCCAATTTCAATTCACCCACATACCCATTAACCTGTGAGTTAGCAATGTTCGGATTAGTCGAATTCAACGTTTTTGGAGTGTAATCCAAACCAGCTAGAGGATCAGGCAAGTTCGGATTAAGTGTCACCCCATTGGTAACACGGGGAGCATTAGCTGCCGCATCGCCAGATCTATTTTCCCCGCTAACGGAAGCTATCACGGTCGCCGTGCATACCACTGCCGATATGGCGCACAGGTTAGGAGTGATCTTCAGATTGTCCCACCACTGCCCAGCCTGATTCGGCAAGCTGGTAACGAAATCATAGATGCCGCTAACTGCTGCCGGAAGGGTCGTCCCCCAATTGATGAACTTCCCGGACTGATTCGGCATGCCTTCCAGGGCGTACTCGTCCTCAAGTCCACTTTGGTTAGGAGTTCCCGGCAGAGGCGCTGTAAGCCAACCCGGCAGGCCCATCACTAGCCCAAATGGAGTTGGTACGGGCACCGGCGCAAGGGGCACAGTGGCGAACTTCGGTGACGTCGCGTTATTAGTCGCTTCGTTCTGTGCGGCATTGGCCGCACTCACTGCGTCTCGCCCCAACAGTGCGGCAAGACTGCCTCCCGTCATCAGCGATAACGCGGTTATCGCTGCGTTGTAATCCCGATTGTTGTATGACGTGATTGTGGTGGTTTCATTACCATTCACGATCGTCTTGACGCTCTCGCTACCAGCATAAAGACCATCACGAATCAGCGGCGCTACCAGCGCACTAGCCGCACCACCGATTGCCCCGCCGGCGCATTCGCTATCACGCAACGCCGCAGCAGCGCATCCCAAGAGAGCGTGACCGAGTACGTTCTGGATTGAGTAGGCAGGTGAGTTCGCTCCAATACCGTTGGCCCCGATAGCAGCAGCATCCGCCACGACGCCATTCAGGAACGCGGTGCCAAAGCTCCCCCCATAGACCGCAGAATTGATGGCCGCGCTGATGCCACTACGAATCGCCGTGTTGACAGCGTACGATCCCGGATTCTTCACAAAATCCGCCCAGCTACCCTGGCTAAGCTGCGTCGCGCCATTGGTGCCGGGCGTCACGGTAGCAGCGCTGCCTGTAGTGCCATCGGCCAGCCCTGATCCACTGCTCGACCCAGGCGCATTTCCCAATACGCCGGACGTAACACCTGCGACCAGACCCGAGACCGCCCCAGATTGAAGAGCACTGCCCAAATCAACGCGGCCGGTAGTAATGACCTGCGTCGCGATGCTCGACAGCGTACCTACGATCGCAGCGTTGATCCCGGCGGCTACGATAGCGGCGGCAGAACCAGCGGCTACCGCACTGCCGGTAAGCGTCTCCATGACCGCCAGACCCGCTGTTCCGCCTGTCATCACGGACAGCGCTACCGCGACGGCAATCGCAATCACCTGCCCAAACGCCCCCGGCCCGCTCGTATCCTTGATGAAATCCGTACGGATATGATCGCTTGCCGTCGTCTCCGTAAAGTCGCCACCAAGCTGCTGCCGCAGGGCACTGAGCAATGCATTGGTCGCTGCCACATCGCGCGTCCCGTCTGCATTGACAACCCGGAACGCATCTCCGATGGCCGTGATCCGATCCGCCTGGACGTTCAGGTTGACCGCCGACATGAAGCCGCCAGGTTGCAGCTGCGTGCCGCTGTATTCCACCCAGCCGCCTTCGACCTTGTAGTCCGCTACACCAATGTCGACGCTGCGCTGTTCGTTGGTCAGGCTGGCTGTCTTCACCGCCAGATTGGTGGCCTCGATGATGCCAGTGTTGGTGATGCTCTGACTGAAAGTCAGCTTGACGTCGTTGCCGCTGATCACCCCACCGGTGGTGTTGCCAGCGTAGCCCGCTGGCAGGTAGACCTGGGGCATCAGCGCATGGATGTTGCCGCAGGTGGTGCTCTGGAACGAACACGCCGGGTCGGGCACGCTTTGCTCGACGTACCACAGCATCGGCTTGTCCAGGGCGCCGATCTGCGCATCGCTCAGCGGTCTTCCCAATTGCAGGCTGTGGTCCGTTGCGTATTGGATGGTGTTGTTGTAGAGGATCGCCTTCTGCTGGTCGTCAATGCTGAGGTTGTTGGTCGTGCTCCACGAGACGCCCTTGACGAAGGTGCTGCTCCCCGTTTCCTTGAGGGCTTCCTGGCGGATCAGGTTGCTCTCCGTGGAGGCGTCGTAGTAGAACAGGTTGGTATCCGGCCGCAATGCGGCAGGCAGGTTGGCCAGCAGCAGATCCGGGCCCAGCGAACCGAGCAGGTCGCCGCCCATGCTGACGGCATAGAGCGGGTTCTGCGAAGTAGGAACGCCATCACCGGCCACGGCTGTCCCACTGGGGCCGATGGGAAGCTGCTGCGGCGCCAGCGTCGAGGACGCCGTCGGCTGCCTGGAATCGGTCAGACCGTTGGTGAGCGTGCTGCCGCTGAGGGATACATCGGAGCCAAACAGGTTGCCGGTGTTGAGGACGTTGCCGCCGGCGATCAGGGTCAGGGCGCTGCCAGCCTGGATGCCGGCTGCCTGGATACCATCGGCAATGACGCCATGGGTCTCGTGGACCTCGTCGCTGCAGAACCAGCAGGTCTCCTCGACCCAATGGCCTTGCCAATACGTGTTGAGCGCTACCGCCGTATTGGAGATGCTGTTGCTGATGTTGATGTTGGCATTGGCACCCGCGGTGATGAGACCGCCCGTGTTGACCAGGTAGTCACCATCGATGGAAACATTGCGCGCGCCGCTGATGATGGCGGCCGCACTCGCCTGGTTCTGGCGATCCACGTTGCATTCGCTTCCCTTGTAGGTCCCGCCGCCGTTGCATCCCTGGGCGAAGGCGGGGTTTTCATTGCCGTAGCTGATGTGGGTGGTGACCGGTGCGACGACGCGATTGGTGATGTTCGATGCGACGAGATTGACATCGCCACCCGTGGAGAGAATCGTACCGGCCAGGTTATCGATACTGCCTGCACTGAGGTTGACGTTGCCACGTGCGGACAAGGTCCCGAACTCGTTGGCGATCGTGGCTGCCTTGACAGTCAGCGTGCCACCAGCCACCACGTTGTTCGGGTTCTGCTGATAGGCGAAGGTATCGACATGGGCGTTGTTTTCGCGGCAGAGTGCACTGGGCAGACATCCGGGGCGCGTGATGAACGACGACTGGTAGGTACCTTGATTGACGAAGCTGCCGGGCAAGGTGATCGTGATGTTGTTTCCTGCGACCAGATCACCGGCATTGACAAGGTTACCCGTGCCATTGAGGGATACGTTGCCGCCGCCCTTGAGCATGCCCCTGCTACCGAGTACGGAGGTCTCCACCACATTGGTGGGCGCTACCACCTGCGCAACGGGAATGAAGCCTGTCGCCGGCAGCGCGATCCCGAAGGGATTGCTTGGAATCTGCGTGCCCGGCACATCGGCGAAACTCGGTATGGCTGGCAGGAAGTCCTGGGCCGCCTGCATGAATGCGTTCAAAGAGGCCTGGTTGACCGTTCCACCGGCGCGGTAACTGATCACGGTATCGGACGAGCCGTTCTGCAGGCTGTCCAGCGTGGCAACCAGGTTTCTTCCTGCCGAGATCGTACTGCCGCGATTGGACAGCGACGAGGCGGAAAGCGTGACGTCATTGCCTCCAAGAATCTGCCCAGCCTTGCCCTCGACCTGTCGCAACAGGATCTGGTCGACAATGGGCAGCAGGAAGGTTCGGCTCTCTGTCGGCGGACAAGTGCCGATGGTGATGCAACCGACTGTCAGCGTTCCTTGCGAGGCATCAAGCGTACCGGCACCATTGAAGTAGGTCGAAATGTTGATGGCCTGCGTATTGACCTTGTCGATATACAGCGCACCGGGGCCGGCATAGTGATACGACAGCCATTTATAGTCGCCGAGGTAAGTACTTCCCGCCAGATCGACATCGATCACCTGCTGCGATGAGGATTCGACGGTGACTGGCGCGGCCCTGTCATTGTTGATCGTACCAGCCTGGATCGATACGTCGCCCTGCGCCGCAATCGTCCCGGCGACATTGTTCAGCGTACCCACGCCGGTGGCCGTGAAGTTGCGATTGGCCTTGATCGTGCCATTACCGTTGTCGACGTTGCCACCTTGCAGGGTCACGTCATTGAGTGCCTCGATGGTTCCTGCATTGGTAACGCCGCCATTGAGAATGGCATTTCTCTCTGCGTGGATCACCGCGCCGACGGCATTGTTGAGCGCGCCATTGAAGGTGAGATCCTGCCCGGCAACAATCGCCCCCGTATTGCTGATGGTCGCCCCGGCTGACGATACGCTCAGGTTGCCGGACGCCTGCAGCACGCCGGCGTTGCTGACGCCGTTGCTGGCGGACAGGGCCACATTGGTGGCATTGGCCAACCACCCGCCGCTGTTGCTGATCGAGGCAGCGGCAATCGTCAGATTGCGCGACGCATTGAGTTGTCCGCCAAGAGCGCCTGACAGATCCATTGCCGCATTGGTGGCCACAATGTTGAGGCTATCGCTGGCCGCGATCAGTCCGCCGGCATTGTTGATACTGCTGCCAGCGCCGCTGACGGTCATGGTCAAGCTGCCGGCCGGTGCGGCATTGGCTGCCACGTTCGGGTCGCCGACGTAGATGGTCCCGCCGGCATTGCTGTAAAGCCGGCCCATCGCGATGCTCATGCCGCTCTTGGCCAGCAAGCTCCCAAAGGAATTGTCCAGCGCACCGGACAGGTTTACATCAACGGCACCGCCGTACAAGGTCCCATAGTTGCGCAGATCGGTGGCGATGATGCTGGTCCCTGCCAGGCCGGAAAGAGACGCTCCCAGGCCATTGCCGACCGTCGTGGTGTTCAGGGACAGCTGGCCGCCGACAGTCCAGTTACCGGTATTGGCGATGCTGGTGCCTGCCACGAATCTGGCGTCGCCGACGACCGAACCAGTCTGCCCGGTCACGATATTGCCACTGGCAGTGAGAAAGAGCTGCCCTCCGGCCACAGTCTCGCCGATGGCGACATTGCGCCCCGACACCGAGGCATCCTGGGCTGCGGTCATCTTAGCGACGGCAACGTCAGCTGCCCCGGACACGGATGCGGCGCCGTAGCTGGTCAGGTTGTTGGCGCTGACTGATCCATCACCACGGATGCCCACTCCCTGGCTGCCATACGCATTACCGACGTTGACATCGCCGCTGGCATCGATGGTGAAGGTACCATTGTTGGCATTGGCAGCCCCCACCCTGACACCGAAGCCGGCCGTGGTACCCACCACCTTGATCTGTCCGGCATTCATTGCACCGAACGCGGTGGCATCGATCTGCACACCCGGCTCCGGTCCGCTGAAATTGGGCGTCGAGCCGTTGGCCGTCAGCTGATAATCGCTACCGATCTTGCCCTGGCCGGCGACCGCTTCCGACACCAACTGCTGTCCCGCAATGAGGTTGATCTGCTTGCCCGCATTGATGGATGCATTCACGCCGATGCTGCCGGCGATCAGGTCGACGACCCCGGCGCTGCCCTCGATGCCCGCGCCGGGAGTACCATTGGCGCCCGCCGCGCCTTCGATCTGGATATGCCCGCCCTTGACGTTATAGGCCAGTGCGGCGGCGCTATCAAAGCTCGCCGATGCGCCTCCACGGGCGGTCAGGAATTGCGGCTCGCCCGTACTCATGACCACACGCGGTGTATTGATGAACCCGCAGGCCGTGCAGCTGATGCCATTCGGATTGGCGATGATGACATCGGCCGGCGCGCCAAAGACTTCAATCGTCCCGGCGATGCGGCTGGCACTTCCCTGCGTACTGACCTGGTTGATGATCTGCGAAGCGGTCCGTCCGCCCAGCGCGCCGTTGGCATTCACCGTCCCGCCGAGAGTGCTGCCGCCGCTGATGAGGCTATTGTTGAGGATCAGGCCAATCGCGTCGACGTTGAATTGGCTGTATTGATTCAGCGAGATGCCGGCTGCATTCGGCGCAGTGATATTGACCACCGGAACACCACCGCCGGTACCACTGCTGCTCGTGATCGTAGGCTGGAAACGAATTGGCGCTGCGGGATCGCTGATCGGCGCCGCCTCTGCGCGCTGACCGAATCGAAGCGATGGCAGTCTATTCTTCAGAGAGCCTAGCGACGTCGCGAGGTACCCGGGAAATTTCTCTTCGAACATCGCAACGACGGGCCACCAGTTGCTCTCCCTCCTGGCCTTGGCTATCTCGTCTTGCAGACGCATCGCAAAGACCTGCCATGCGATGGTGCTTTCCTGCGCCAGCCCACGCTCCATATCCGGTGCCAACTGCTGCGCCGAGCGCTGGGCATCTTGCCACACGACCTCCAGCGGGCCCATCCACAGCAGGAAGGCCAGCAGGCTCGCCAGCATCCGCTGCCATAACGGCCTGCGCTTGGGGCCGGTGCCGATGGTGAGCGTCCAGGAAGGATCGGTTCGCCGCGGGTCCTGGTCTGGATGCCGCTGCGGACTGGCCGTAGATGGATGGGCGCGTTGCATGATGTTCCCCGATTATTCTTTTGTACTTTTCCCTGGACCGGCGAGATCAATGCATGCCTCGCCCCGGCCTTCTTCATTACCCCGACTGCAGTCGCAACGTTCCTTATTGCTGGATCTTTGCCGAGCTGGTCAGGTCACCCACCAGTTTCAACGTGGCTTGTTCCAGGGCCTTGCGTTCCATGGTCTGCTTCAAGGCGACCTTGACGTCGTCGTACTGCGGCAGCTGCGTCGGTCGCATCTGGTCCAGACGGATGAGATAGCGCTCGTTGTTCCAGATCACGGGCGTGGTGGTCACGGCCCCGGGCACCAGTTCGGCAATCGCCTGCGCGACGGGAAGAGGAAGGTTTTGCGTCCGGCCTTCCTGCGCGGGCAACTTGAAACTCACCCACTCCAGCTCTCCGCCGCGATTCTTGTTAGCGGCAATACTGTATTGCGCGGCCAGCTTGGCAAAGTCCGCCCCGCTCTTGATCTGTTCAAGAACCTTCTGGGCAGTCGCATCGTTGTCCACCTGGATCAGTCGCGCCTTGTACTCGCTGGGCCCGAGGCTGGCGACGATTGCGTTGAACTGCGCCCGCACCATCTCGTCAGTCACGGGAGCCGGCTTGATTGCCTCTCGCAGATAGAGCTGGATCACGGCGGCGTCCTTGGCGTCCTGGATGGCCTTCCTGACTTCGGGGCGATTTTCCAGGGCCGTATTCTTGGTGGCTTGCTGGCGGAACAGCTCCCTGGCAATCAATTGCGACTTGACCGCGCTTCGCAGCTGGGGCGAGTCCGGCAAGCCCGTCATCTTGATGGCTTCCTGGACCTGGCTGTCAGCAATACTTTTGCCGTTGACGACGGCGGCGACACCGGAGGGAAGCGGCGTCTTGTCGATCACCTGTGCGAACAGCAATGCTGGCGTGAGTATCAATGTCGCGCACACGGCGCGACGCATATGAGCGGTACTGGTCATTTTCATGCTCCTTGAAAAACTAAATCGTTGATGAGATCTGATACAGCTGATTCGTGTGGCGCTAGTACGTCCAGTTCAATGTCGCGAGCAACAGGGTTTCCTTGCGGCTCAGGAAGTTTGGTTGCTGCACGGGTCTGCCTAGTGTCAGTTCGCTGGTCCAGGCATGTTTTCCACTCTGGTACTGCAGGCGGGTCCCCAGGCCGATGCCGGATAGCCTCCGGGTATGCCCCTCCGCGATGAGCTCGGTGATGCCGGTATCAAGGAACACGTAGGGCTCCATTCGGACGCCGGCCAGTGCTGGTGCATTGGCCCAGACGATCTCGTTTCTGGAATAGGCCCCGCGATCTCCGCTCACGCCGCTCTCGCGAAATCCCCGGACAGATGACATGCCGCCGACAAAAATCTGTTCGGATCCGAACAGGGCCTGTCGCGTCCACTGACCATTGAACTGTGTGCGCACGATGAATTGGGCCGCATCGGGAGAGGGCAGTGCAAAAGAGAGCGCCCCGTTGAAGTCGAGCTTGGTGAACTGGCCATGCGCCTCGCCCTCCTGGATCTGCGGGCTATCCCTGTCGGCACCGAAGGCCGTCAGGCCGCGCGATACGCCCGCCTCCAGCGTCAGGCTGGCCGGTCGCCTCTCGACGAGAAAACGCCAGAGCTTGCCAAGCCCTACACGCGCTACCGTGAGTTTCTGAGGTGTGAGCGGAAGGTTATTGATCTCTCGCTCAGCGCGGCGCAAGGATAGGGTCACGTCCATCGACAACCTGGATGCCTGGCTGCGAGAGAGGATGCGATTCCAGCCCCAGGTACTGGCGACCGTCTTGCCATAGAGAAGTGCGGTATCGCTGATGAGGGTCTGGTATTCCGACAAGGACGTCGTATAGCTGAACGTGTCGTATCCAAACGGTACGGAAGCTGATCCCACGAGGGCGTTGGTTTCGCGACTGCCGCTGTAGTTGAACGAGACAATCTCCTGGAATCCCAGCAGGTTGTCTGCCTCGACCCCGAAGCGGGTGCGGTTCAGACCGGTCTGCTGACTACCGTAGTTGTCGATGCCAGCGCTGAACCAGAGCCGATCGCCCGCATCGTTCCTGATGCCGATAATCGAACCACCCGGCGTGCTACCGGGCAGGATCTGCATTTCTGCCTTGTTGCGACGCATCCGATTGATCTGTTCGACGCCCTGCTCCAGGTCGGCCAAGTGCAACACCTCACCAGGAGATGCCGGGATGGCCATACGTATCCCGGCGTCGGTGAACCAGCCTCCACTATCAACCTGGCTACCAGGATCCGAAGGCGATATCTGCTGGCCATTCAACCGGATGGCTTCGATCTTCCCCGATACCAGGGTGATGACCAGCGTCTTTGATCGCAGGTTCTGCCCCCCCAGATAGGCGCGGCTGGTGATCAGTCCTTCATTGACGAAGCGCTCGGTCAGTCGGCGCAATATCTGGTTGATGCGCGCGCTTCCCAGTCTCTTGTTCAGGAATGACCGGGTGATCTCGTGCAGCTCTGATGTCGGCAATACCTGGTCGCCTGCGAAATCGATGCGCTCGATGAAAAAGATTGGCCCGGATTCGGGGATGTTCTCGATGTCTTCCACCTCGCCCGTGGACACCTCTGCATGAGGTGCCTGAATCCTGGTTGGCGGCTGCTCTACCTCGCGCTGCCGTTCACGCTCGCGCTGCTCCTGCAGGAGTCGCTGCGCCGGATCCTGTTCCACCCGAGGCACCTGCGCGAATGCATGGGGAGCCATTGAAAGAATCGCCACGCACAGCACCGGCAACAATATGCCAGGATGTAGTCCCCTGCTGCGCGGATCGATGAAGCAAGGCTGTCTGCTCATCACCATAGACCGCTTCCCAATCCCAGGCTGCTTTCAATGGAGACTGGATCCCGGCGCGCAGTACGGACGGTCAGGATGCCATTGCTGGCGACCAGCTGGCTCATTCCTGTGAAACTGCCGCCGTTGATCACTCCCTGACCGCTCAGGATCAACTTGTTGGCAGCCAGCCACGATCCTCCGATATCAGTGGCATAGAGACGTGCCCAGCTGCTGCCAAACCATGTCTTCATTCCGCTCAGCGAATAAGACCGATAGCCCAACACGCCCTGCGCATAAATAAGCGGAGCGGTGACGGTCAAGTCTCCCAGTGCGGTCACGTCTCCGCCGATGTTGGCGGCTTCCGTGCCGGCACGGATGGCGATATTGCCACTGGCCGAAAGGATGCCGCCATGGCTGGCGATGTTGCTGGAAGCGGAGGAGCGGCAGACGATCATGCACGTCCGCTGCAAATGAGCGCTGCCATCGAACAGCGCCTCGTTGCGGAAGCGGTCGCTAGCTGCAATGTCCATGCTGCCGTTGTTGACCAGGCCTATGCCGCCCTGATTGATGAAGTTGGCCGCCTGCACGCGCAGGCCGGTTTCGGCCACCAGATAGGCCAGTTGATCCGGCATGGTGACCTTGCCGTAATCGACATCAAAGCCCGTGCTGCGCTCGTTGAAAATTACCCACCGTTTGCTGCTGTTGGCATAGCTGACTGCTTGCTCGCCATTGGCGCCTGCAAGCTTGTCAATGATATTGGAGACGGTGCCACCGCCAATGAGGTTGAGCGCTGCGTTGCTGATGATGCGGGCGTTGCGGTTGGAAATGTCATTGCCGGCCAGGATGGATACGTCATCGTCCTTGCCGAAGATGGCACCGAGCATGGATGCGGAAGGAGACTGGTTAAGGACATTGCCACCCGCGCGCAAGGTGACGGCGCCCAGCGAGTCGGTGTTGCCGGCAATGCGTGATTGCCCCTGGAGCAGGCTGCCGATATTGACAAGATCACCGCCGCTGTTGATGAGCAAGCCACCTGCGGAGGCCACGACGGAACTGCCTTGCTGGCCGGCATTGCTCGCGGAGAAGCCGGCATTCTGCAAGACGATGTTTCCAGCGGCGGCCAGATCCGTTGCGACCAGAGTGGTCGCTGCGGTCGTCGTGATTCCAATGTCCGCTGCCGCCGAGCGGATCAGGCTCTTGTTGTATGTAGCGGCTTGCACATCGTTGGTCGCGGAAAAGCTGGCTGCATTGATGGACACGCCCGTCATCCCGTCCACAGATGCGCCTGCCATCGTCATTGCACCGCTCAGGGTGGCCGTGACAGTACCACTGCGGGAAATCACGCTGGAACCGGCCGCACCGCCTGGTGCTGACGTCATGGTCAGCTTGGCCGCCTTGATGATCAGATCCTGATCTGCGCCAAGCCGGGTCGATGACAGTTGCAGATCCTGTCCCAGGTTATAGATGCCGATGCCGCCGGTTGCATCGAACTGGCTCCGCACAGCAGTGACCAGGCTGGTGGCAGCCACGCCATCGGTCCCCAATAGAATGTTGCCACGCTGGGCGATGCTGACATTACCGTTCGCATCTATGGTGCGACTACCCGCGCTCACCGTGCTATCAGACAACGCAATCTGCTGGCTGCGGATGTCGACGGTACCGCCGGCCTGTATCGATGATCCTGTGGTGCCGGCGTAGCTCGTCAGACCTGTGCTGGCAATGATCACGTCATTGGTCGCCTTGATATTTCCGCCCGTGATTTGCAGATCGCCATTGCCAGTGATGCTGAAGTCACCCACGTTGGCATAGATCGCTCCCGCATGACGCACCCCTGCCCCCTGGTCGGTGATGATCAGTTCCACCTTGCCCGCGCTCAAACTCCCCAGGGCAGTGATATCCAGCGCCGTGATGCCGACGCTGCTGGCGCCAGTCGCGGTGTGCCCAATCCATGCGCTGAGCAAATCCGTCGGAGAGACGCTGCCGTCGATCTCTGAATGTGTCGCTCCCGTCACGGTCCTGATTCGCGACGCAGTATTGGCGACGGTGTTCTGTACCGGGCCGTTGATCGAGATCTGCTTGGCAATCAATTCCAGATCCAGCATCGCACCGCTCAATCCCTCAGGTCCGATCGTGATCTGGCCTGCGGTTGTGTTGAGGATGATGTTGCGCTGGACGTTGCCCGGTGAGAGCGCGATGTCGTTGAAGCTGATCTGTCCGGTCGTCAATGCCACGTTGCCTGTGTTGACGAAGCTGCCCCCGTTGACGGTAATTCCGTTTGGGTTGGCAATGACGACATTGGCGCGCGGACCGAGAACGGTAATGTCACCCTGGATCAGGCTTGGGTTGGTGCTGGTGACCTGGTTGACGATATTGCGCGCATTCACACCAACGTTGTTCAAGACCGCGCCCGCCTTGCTTACGTTGAAATCCGTGTAGGTGTTATGTGACACACCTGATACGGCCGGCGCGATGTTGATCGTCGTTCGTCCTGCTGTCGTCGTGACGCTGGTAGCGGTAGCGCCGTCGGGCGTAATGCCTGCACCATGGACGGGCAGTACTGCGCCGCTGATCAGCGCAGCCAATACCCGGCCGATGGGGGCATTGTGGATGATCCCCATGAATTACTTTCGAATTGTTCTAATTGAACCTGCCGCGACTTCAGCCCGATCTGCATGTCGGATTCGCTGCTTGTCTGCGCCCCTGATAACGCGTCTTTACATCTGTAAGGCGTAGTTATAAGGCATAGATTTCCACTTGGAAATATCTCAAATGACAACTTATTCTCGATTTACGGGACTTTTTTATGACAAGAGTTGACTTTTTTTGCCGCTTTCCAAGGTGGGAAAGGGAAAGTGAGCGCGGCCGGTCTTGGCCCGCGCGAGGGTGAGGCATGCTGATGCGGGTGCCAGATCGAGCCGCTATTGCGCAGAAAATAGACGTTAAAAAAGCCGGGACCAGCCCGGCATAGCTCCGTGGAGGTGCTCAATCAAACCGGCTGAAATCCGGCTTGCGCTTCTCAAAGAACGCCGTGAATGCTTCCTTGGCCTCGGGCGCGGTCAGCATGCGGGCGAAGTGTTCGATCTCGGCCACCATCTGCTGCTCGGTGGCGGTGACGCGGTTCTTCTTCATCAGCTGCTTGGTCACGCGGATCGAGGCGGCCGGCAGGGCGGCCAGCTTGGCGGCCTGCTTGTGCGCATAGGGCAGCAACTCGTCCACACTCATCACGCGATTGACGAAGCCGACCTGCGCGGCTTCTTCGGCACCAAAGGCCTCGCCCAGCAACAGCTTCTCGGCCGCGCGCTGGTAGCCGGCGATGTGCGGCAGCAGCAGCGAAGATGCGGCCTCCGGACACAAACCCAGCTGCGTGAAGGGCATCGAGAACTTGGCATTGTCGGCCGCATAGACCAGGTCGCAATGCAACAGCATCGTGGTGCCGATCCCCACCGCCACGCCCGCGACAGCGGCCACGATGGGCTTGCTGGCATGGCTGATCTGCCAGAGGAACTGGAATACCGGGGCATCCTGGGTCTTGGGCGGGTTCTTCAGGAAATCCTCCAGGTCGTTGCCCGCCGAGAAGGCCTGCGCCTTGCCGGTGAAAAGGATGGCGCGCACCGCGTTGTCGGTCTCGGCTTCCTTGAGGGCATCGGCCAGTTGCTGGTACATGGCGGCGGTGATGGCGTTCTTCTTGTCCTCGCGATCGAAGTGGATCGTCAGGATGCCATCGGCCTTGGTCAGTTGGATATCCATCTGCTCGCGTCTCCTTGAATTTTTATAAACAATTTAAATGATTCATGAAAAAAGCCGCACGGCGCAAGCTGTGCGGCTTCGGGTCAGGTCAGCTCAGGTCGGGCCTGGCGTGCCGGTCACACGCGTTCGAAGATGCCCGCCGCGCCCATGCCGGTACCCACGCACATGGTCACCATGCCGTACTTCAGGTTCTTGCGGCGCAGTGCATGGATGGTGGTCGCCGCACGGATGGCACCGGTGGCGCCCAGCGGGTGACCCAGGGCAATCGCACCGCCCATGGGGTTGACCTTGCTGGGGTCCAGACCGAGGTCACCGATGACGGCCAGCGCCTGCGCAGCGAAGGCTTCGTTCAGTTCGATCCAGTCGATCTGGTCCTGGGTCAGGCCACCGGCCTTCAGGGCGGCAGGAATCGCTTCCTTCGGACCGATGCCCATGATCTCCGGCGGCACGCCGCGTACGGCGAAGGAGACGAAGCGCGCCAGCGGGGTCAGGTTGAATTGCTTGAGGATCTTTTCCGAGACGATGATCAGCGCACCGGCGCCATCCGAGGTCTGCGAGCTGTTGCCGGCGGTGACGCTGCCCTTGGCGGCGAAGACCGGTTTGAGCTTGGCCAGCGCGGCCAGGTTGGAATCGGCGCGCGGGCCTTCGTCCAGGCTGACGGTGCGGGTCTTGATGTCGATCTCGCCAGTACCCAGGTTGGGGAAGCGCTCGATGATCTCCACCGAGGTCATCTCGTCGGCGAATTCACCGGCCTGCTGCGCGGCGATGGCCTTCTGGTGCGAGGCCAGCGAGAACTCGTCCTGTGCTTCGCGCGAGACCTTCCACTGCTGCGCCACCTTCTCGGCGGTCAGGCCCATGCCGTAGGCCATGCCGACGTTCTCATCCTTGAAGGCGTTGATGTTGATGGAGGGGTGGAAGCCCATCATCGGCACCATCGACATCGATTCGGCACCGGCGGCGATCATGACATCGGCTTCGCCCACGCGGATGCGGTCGGCGGCCATGGCGATGGCGGTGATGCCGGAGGCGCAGTAGCGGTTGATGGTGACGCCGCCGATGGTGTTGGGCAAGCCGGCCAGCAGCACGGCGTTACGCGCCATGTTCAGGCCTTGCGCGCCTTCGGGGAAGGAGCAGCCGACGATGGCGTCCTCGATCAGCTTGGGGTCCAGGCCCGGCACTTGCGCCACGGCCGACTGGATGGCGCGCACCAGCAGGTCATCCGGACGGGTGTTCTTGAACATGCCACGCGGTGCCTTGCCGATGGGGGTGCGGGTGGCGGCGACGATGTAGGCGTCTTGCAGTTGTTTGCTCATTACAAAATCTCCTTGGACTCTCCCTCCCCTTCGGGGGGAGAGAGGTTTCATTAATTGCGCACAGGCTTGCCGGTCTGCATCATGCCCATGATGCGTTCCTGGGTCTTGGGGTGGTTGAGCAGCTCCATGAAGAACTTGCGCTCGATGTCGAGCAACCATTGTTCATTGACGATGCTGCCCTCTTCCACTTCGCCACCGGCCACGGTCTCGGCGATCATCTTGCCCAGCTTGAAGTCGTGCGCCGAGATGAAGCCGCCATCACGCATGTTGACCAGCTGCGCCATGATGGTGGCCAGGCCGTTGCGGCCGATCACCGGCACCTGCGGCGACAGTGGCGGACGATAGCCGGCGTCGAACAGCGCGCGCGCCTCGACCTTGGCCACGTGCAGCAATTCATACGGGTTGAAGACGACCACGTCATCCTCGCGCAGGTAACCCAGCTTGCGGGCTTCCAGCGCCGACTTGGAGACGTTGGCGGTGGCCGCAGCCAGCATGTATTCCTTCAGGAACTGCAGGATGTCGTTGCCCTTGGCTTCCTTGGCGGCGCGCACGGCAGCTTCCTTCAGGCCGCCACCGGCCGGGATCAGGCCCACGCCCACTTCCACCAGGCCGATGTAGGACTCGATGGAGACCACACGCTTGGCGGTATGCAGCAGCAGTTCGCAACCACCGCCCAGGGCCAGGCCGGCGACAGCCGCGATCACCGGCACGCTGGCGTACTTCAGGCGCTGGTGCGCCTGCTGCAGCTGGTGCACCACCGGTTCGATGGCCTTGACGCCACCCGACATGAACAACGGCAGCATCGACTGCAGGTCGGCGCCGGCCGAGAAGGCGCCGCCTTCGGCCGCGTCCGGGTGCCAGATCACCAGGCCCTTGAAGTTCTGCTCGGCTTCGGTGACGGCCTTGTTCATGCCGTCGATGACACCTTGGCCGATCACGTGCATCTTGGTCTTGAAGGACAGGATCAGCACATCGTCATTCTGGTGCCAGATACGGACGGCCTCGTCTTCGAAGAAGGTGGTGCCGGAGCTCTTGCCGTCGGCGGCACCCTCGCCCACCAGCGGTGCGCGGAAGGCCTGGCGCTGGTAGACCGGCAGTTCGGAACGGGCCACATCGGCCTTCTTCGAGGGCGACCAGGAGCCCTTCTCGGAGTGCACGCCATCGCGGCCATCGAAGACCCAGTCCGGCAGCGGTGCATTGCACAGCGCGCGGCCGGCGTCGATGTCTTCCTTGACCCATTGCGCGATCTGCTTCCAGCCGGCGGCTTGCCAGGTCTCGAAGGGACCGACGCTCCAGCCGAAGCCCCAGCGCATGGCGAAGTCGAGGTCGCGAGCATTGTCGGCCACCGATTCCAGATGCACGGCGATGTAGTGGAAGGCATCACGGAAGATGGCCCACAGGAACTGGCCCTGCGGATTGGTCGAATCATGCAGCGCCTTCATGCGCTTGACCGGATCCTTTTCCTTCAGGATGCGGGCGATGATGTCATCGGCCTTGCCGCCGCCCGGGACGTAATCGCCCTTGGCCGGGTCGATGCGCAGGATGTCCTTGCCCACTTTCTTATAGAAACCGGCACCGCTCTTCTGGCCCAGCGCGCCCTGCTCGACCAGCTTGGCCAGCAGCGGCGGGGTGGCGTAGGAGGGGAAGAAGGGATCGTCCTTCAGGTTGTCCTGCATGGTGCGGATGACGTGGCCCATGGTATCCAGGCCCACCACGTCGGCGGTACGGAAGGTACCGGACTTGGCACGACCCAGCTTGGCGCCGGTCAGGTCATCGACCACGTCCACCGACAGGCCGTACTTCTCGGCTTCGATGACGGTGGCCAGGATGCCGAACACGCCCACGCGATTGGCCACGAAGTTGGGCGTATCGAAGGCACGCACCACACCCTTGCCCAGGGTAGTGGTGAGGAAGGCTTCCAGCTGGTCGAGGATGTGCGCTTCGGTGGACTGGGTCGGGATCAATTCGACCAGGTGCATGTAGCGCGGCGGGTTGAAGAAGTGCACGCCGCAGAAGCGCGCCTTCAGGCCGGCATCAAAACCTTCGGACAGGGCATTGATCGACAGGCCCGAGGTGTTGGAGGCAAAAATGGCCTTGGGGCTGATGTGCGGGGCGACCTTCTTGTAGAGGTCGTGCTTCCAGTCCATGCGCTCGGCGATGGCTTCGATGATGAGGTCGCAACCTTCCAGCACGGCCAGGTCATCCTCGTAGTTGGCGACCTGGATCAGGGCCGCATCGTCCTTGTTGCCCAGCGGTGCGGGGCTGAGCTTCTTGAGGTTCTCGATGGCGCGCAGGACCACGCCGTTCTTCGGGCCTTCCTTGGCCGGCAGGTCGAACAGCACGACCGGGACGCGGGCGTTGATGCAGTGGGCGGCAATCTGGGCCCCCATGACGCCGGCGCCGAGCACGGCCACTTTTTTGACGATGAAATTGGACACGCAAATCTCCTTTGCTGGTGCTTCAAACATGAAACATGAATTCGGGGCCGGGCAAGATGCTGCGTCGCTGGGTGCGAACGGCTACTGTACGCCTACTCTGCGACTTCTCGCAGGAGCTCACAGCATGCCTTGCGGCGGTGACACGGACGTGACGCCATGCCGGGCCGGATTGCGGTAGATCAACGCCGCCCGCAGGCACTGGCCTGCGGACGGCGCGGGTATTGCGATCAGAACAACTCTGCGTCCAGCGCCATCAGGTTGGCCGCGCCCGAGCGGGCCTGGCGGATCAGCATGGCGGTTTCCGGCAGCAGGCGCGCGAAGTAGAAGCGCGCCGTGGCCAGCTTGGCGGTATAGAAGCTGTCGCCACTGTCCTGCTTCTCCAGCGCGATCTTGGCCATGCGGGCGAACAGGTAGGAGAACACCAGGTGGCCCACCACGCGCAGGTAGGGCACGGCGGCAGCGCCGGCCTCGTCCTGGTTGGCGAAGGACTTCATGCCGATCTCCATGGTCAGCTTGCTGACCTTGTCACCGATGTCGGCCAGCGGCGTGATGAATTCGGACATGGACTCATCGGTGCCGTGCTCTTCCACGAAGGCCTGGATCAGGGCGCCGAACTTCTTGAGCTTGGCGCCGTTGTCCATCAGGATCTTGCGGCCCAGCAGGTCCAGCGACTGGATGGTGTTGGTGCCTTCGTAGATCATGTTGATGCGGGCGTCGCGCACGTATTGCTCCATGCCCCATTCGGAAATGTAGCCGTGGCCGCCATAGACCTGCAGGCACTCGGAGGTGGCCGTCCAGGCGTTGTCGGTCAGGAAGGCCTTCACCACCGGGGTCAAGAGGGCCACGATGTCGCCGGCATCCTTGCGGACCTGTTCGTCGGGGTGGGTCAGTTCCTTGTCCAGCTCCAGCGCGACATAGGAGGTGAAGGCGCGGCCGCCTTCGGCGAAGGCCTTGGCGGTCAGCAGCATACGGCGCACGTCAGGGTGCACGATGATCGGATCGGCCGGCTTGTCGGCGGCCTTGATGCTGGACAGGCTGCGCATCTGCAGGCGGTCCTTGGCATAGACCAAGGCATTCTGGTAGGCCACTTCGGTCAGGCCCAGGCCCTGCATACCCACGCCCAGGCGAGCGGCGTTCATGAACACGAACATGGCCTGCAGACCCTTGTGCGGCTGGCCGATCAGCCAACCGGTGGCGCCGTCCAGGTTCATCTGGCAGGTGGCGTTGCCGTGGATGCCCATCTTTTCTTCGATGGCACCGCAGAAGATCGGGTTGCGCGCGCCCAGCGAGCCGTCGGCATTGGGCAGGAACTTGGGCACGATGAACAGGGAGATGCCCTTGGAGCCTTCCGGCGCATCCGGCAAGCGCGCCAGCACCAGGTGGACGATGTTGGCGGAGACGTCGTTTTCACCGGCGGAGATGAAGATCTTGTTACCGGTGATCTTGTAGGAGCCATCGGCCTGCGGCTCGGCCTTGCTGCGCAAGAGGCCCAGGTCGGTGCCACAGTGCGCTTCGGTCAGGCACATGGTGCCGGTCCACTCGCCCGAGACCAGCTTGGGCAGGTAGAGCTGCTTCTGTTCTTCCGAGCCATGCGCATGCAGGCACTCGTAGGCGCCGTGCGACAGGCCGGGGTACATGGTCCAGGCCTGGTTGGACGAGTTCAGCATCTCGTAGAAGGAGTTGTTGATCGTCAGCGGCAGGCCCTGGCCGCCGAATTCGGTATCGCAGGACAGCGCCGCCCAGCCCGCATCCACGTACTGCCGGTAGGCATCCTTGTAGCCCTTGGGGGTGGTGACGCTCTTGGTCTCGCGGTCGTAGTGGCAGCCTTCGCGGTCGCCCGAATGGTTCAGCGGGAACAATACCTGCGAGGCGAACTTGCCGCCCTCCTCCAGCACCTGATCGATCAGTTCGCGGTTGGTGTCGCTGTGCGGCGGCAGCTCCTTGAAGACTTCCTCGACATTGAGCAGTTCGTGCAGGACGAACTGCATGTCGCGCAAGGGGGCGTTGTATTGGGGCATGAATGTCTCCGAACGGGTTAGGCTGCCTTCCTGGCGGCCGATTTTGAATTCTTGGTGCTTGCTGCGGGGCTGGTACTGTTGCCGGCCAGCGGGCGGTAGCTGTCGATGAGGCGGCGGAAACTGGCCTCGGCACGCTCGACGCTGCCGGGAATATGCAGGAAGCGCGCATCGTGATGCAGGGCCAGGATCAGGCCATACATTTCATAGACCATCTGGCTGACCTCGATGTCGGCGCGCAGGTGGCCGGCTTCGATGGCCTGCTTGATACAGCGTTCCAGCGCATCACGCCAGGCCTGGACCATGGCCACCAGGTGGTCGCGGATGGCACCGGGACGGTCGTCGTACTCGACCGCGCCGCTGATGTAGATGCAGCCCAGCGCGATTTCCACGGTGACCTGCTTGATCCAGCGCGCGAACATCCCCTCCAGGCGCGGCAGGCCGCGCGGCTCCTTGATGGAGGGATAGAAGACGTCTTCCTCGAAGCGGTTGTGGTACAGGCGCACGACCTCGATCTGCAGGTCCTCGCGCGAGCCGAAATGGGCGAAGACGCCGGACTTGCTCATCTTCATCTTCTCGGCCAACAGACCAATGGTCAGCCCTTCCAGGCCGTCGCGGCTGGCCAGTTCCAGCGCCACATCGAGGATGGCGGCACGGGTCTGCTCACCCTTGCGCAGGAATTTGGGCCGGGCGGGTGCGGTAGTCACCTTGCTTGTCTCTGTCATCGTTATCTCTTGGGTATCCGTCGCCAGGCCGCGACGGGATGGAACCGGTTCGACGGGTGCAGCTCGCTGGCGGCATCCCGGTCCACATGAATATTCATTCACGTAGAATTTATTCGAACGATCGTACTATTATTCATCGCGCCGCAAAAGTCAAACAAAAAATCAGGAGGACGCGAGCGGACAGATTTCCTGTCGGCAAGGCCTCACGGCGGGGCTGATGGCGGGGCTGCGGCGCCCAGCAGGTCGTGGGCATCGAGCAGGGTGTAGACGATGGTGGGATTGTTTTCCAGGCATTTGCGGATGGCCGCCGGGATGGTGTCGCGGGTCTTGCGGCACAGGCCGGGTTGCTCGGCCAGCTGGATCTGGAGGCCGCGCACGGTGCGCACCTCGTTGGGGCCGGGGCTGATATGCAGGCGGATGCCGAGATTCTTGTGCATCAGATGGCCCACGTGCAGCAGCTCGTCATAGGTGGTGACGCGGCTGATGCGCTCGATTAAGCGCTTCTCTTCCTCGCGGGTCAGCCACAGCACACGCGCCTCGGGCGCATGCAGGCATTCCAGCAGCACTTCGCGCTGGCAGTCGCAGGCGCCGGGCGGGCATTCCTTGCGCACGGGCCGCATCACCGGTTGCAACGCTTCAGAGGGGACGACCTGGGACATCTGCACCTTCGCAACCTCGCTGGAGAAAAGACAGGCCTGGGGGATCGGCCCTCATCTTACAACGAGCCACCACGCGCGCGGTAGCCGGTACAGCGGGTGACGACGACGCTCAGGAAGAAGAGCGATCCAGCTGGCGCCGGTCGCGCTTGGTGGGGCGCCCCTTGATCTCGGCCGAGGGTTCGCGAAAGAGCCGGTGACGCTCGGCCTCGGCGCTGCGCCGGGCGATGCTCTGCTCGGTCTCGGCATAGAGGGTGGCGGCGATGGCCGCCGAACCGCGCTTGTCGGCAATGCCGGTGACCAGCACTTCCCATTCGGTGGCGCCGTTATCGATTTCCAGGCGATCACCGATCCTGACGTTGTGGGCCGGCTTGGTACGTTCGCCGTTGAGCTTGATGCGACCGCGGTCCACGGCCTCGGTGGCCAGCGAACGGGTCTTGAAGAAGCGTGCGGCCCAACACCATTTGTCGATGCGGGTGGTGTCCATGTTGTCCTTGACGTCGGTATCTTTGCGGGGTGGTAAAGACAAGCTTCAGCTCAACTGCTTGCGCGTCATGGTGCGCTTGAGCGAGCGCTTCAGATGACGCTGCATCGCCGCCTGCGCCTGGATGGCGTCATGCGCCTCGATGGCTTCGAGGATGTCGCGATGCTCGTGCAGGGCAGTGAGCCAGCTGTCTTCGGGTTCGTAATGATCCAGCAGCTTGGCCGAGATCGGGTCCTGGCGCTCGTCGTAAAGCCGGGCCACCGTCTGCACCAGCACCTCGTTGCCAGCTACCTGTGCGATGCGCATGTGGAAGTCGCGATCAGCCGCAGCGGGGCTGTGACCGGCATGGCATTGCTGCTCCATGGTCTGGTAGATGGCGCGCAGGGCTTTGAGGTCGCGGGGCTTGGCCAGCGGCGCCACCAGCGCCGCGATCGCGCCTTCGAAGACGACACGTGCGCCCATGATGTCGCTGAGACTGTTACCCATCTCGTCGACCGGCGCCGCTGCCTCATCTGCACCGGGCGCCGCCATCCGGGTCAGGTAGACCCCCGAACCCATGCGGATCTCCACCCGCCCTTCCAGCTCCAGCGCCACCAGGGCCTCGCGGACCGAGGGACGCGATACCCCCAGCTGCTCGGCCAACGCCCGCTCGGGCGGCAGACGCCCCTGCGTGGTGAAGTCCGGCTGGTACATCACGGTGCGCAGGCGCTCCGCGATCTGCAGGTAGAGGCGGCGGGAATCGGTCGACATCGAACTGGCCATGGTTTGCACTATGCTCGGGAGACTTGGCAACCTGTCTCTTGGGGAGGTTGCGCTGAGTGTGGCGATTGTCGCACAGACGCCTCCTCCGATTGGCTTTACCAGTTCACATAATTGAAATTAAACTGCATTTGGCTTGACCAATTCAAACACTGCCGTGCGGGACTTCAACGAACAATCCAAGTCAGGGGGAGCGAATTGCAACGTCGTCTTTATACCGGGTCGGATCTTTGCCGTGCCCAGAGCATCGAGGAACTGCGGGCCATGGCGCGCAAGCGGGTGCCCAACTTCTGTTTCGAGTATGTCGAGGGCGGGGCCGAGGAAGAAATCAGCCTGCGTCGCAATCGCGAGGTATTCACACGCATCGGCTTCCTGCCGCGCACGCTGGTCAATGTCTCGGTGCGCAGCCAGCGCTGCCAGCTGTTCGGCCAGGAGATCGCCTCGCCCTTCCTGATCGGCCCCACCGGCTTCAGCGGCCTGCTCGCGCGCGAGGGCGATGTGGCCATGGCGCGTGCGGCCCACATGGCAGGCGTGCCTTTCGTGTTGACCAATGTGTCCACCACCGCGCTGGAAGAGGTGGTACGGCGCTCGGGTGCCCAGGTGTGGCAGCAGGTCTATCTGTATCGCGACCGCGATTTCGTGGCCAGCATCGCGCGCCGTGCACTGGCGGCCGGAATCGGCACCCTGGTATTGACCACTGACAGTGCCGTCTATGGCAAGCGCGAATGGGATGTACGCAACTTCAGCGGTCCGCGCAGGCTGGACTGGCGCAACACGCTGGACGTACTGGCCCATCCGCGCTGGATGATCGACATCCTCTATCCCCATGGCTTTCCCCACTTTGCCAACCTGGGCGACCTGCTGCCCAAGGGGCAGACCAGCGTGCGCGGTGCCGCCGCCGCCATCCTCGGCCAGTCGCTCTCGCCGGCACTGGATTGGCACGACGTCGAATGGCTGCGCGGCATCTGGCCGGGCCGGCTGGTGCTCAAGGGGGTGATGCATGTCAAGGATGCCCAGCGCGCGGCGCAGGTCGGGGTGGATGGCATCGTGCTGTCCAACCACGGCGGGCGACAGCTCGACGGTGCGCTATCGACCATGGATGTGCTGCCCGAGGTCGTGGCCGCAGTGAAAGGACAGCTGGCGGTGATGCTCGATGGCGGCTTTCGCCGTGGTGCCGACATCGTCAAGGCCATTGCCATGGGCGCCGATGCCGTATTGCTGGGCCGCGCCACCACGTATGGGCTGGCCGCCGGTGGACAGGCCGGCGCCGAGCGCGCCCTGGAGATCCTGCGCAGCGAGGTCGATCGCGTGCTGGCGCTCTTGGCCTGCCCGGATATCAACCAGGTCGACAGCAGCTACCTGCGCCGCATCGGATGAGGTCGATGCGGAATGAAAAAAACGCCGGCTCGCAAGCCGGCGTTTCCTCATTGAAACACGACAGACTACTGGCTGCTGGCTACAGGCTAGTGGTTCAACGCTCCACCGCCAGCGCCACGCCCATGCCGCCACCGATACAGAGGCTGGCCAGACCCTTCTTGGCGTCACGGCGCACCATCTCGTGCAACAGGGTCACCAGCACGCGGCAGCCGGAGGCGCCGATGGGGTGGCCCAGCGCGATGGCGCCGCCGTTGACGTTGATCTTGCTGGTGTCCCAGCCCATCTGCTTGTTCACCGCAATGGCTTGTGCGGCGAAGGCTTCGTTGATTTCCATCAGGTCCAGGTCTTGCGCGGTCCAGCCGGCCTTCTTCAGGGTCAGCTGCGACGCCGGCACCGGGCCCATGCCCATGATGCTCGGATCCAGGCCGGCCGAAGAATAGGACTTGATCCTGGCCAGCACCGGCAGGCCCAGTTCGGCTGCCAGCTTGGCCGAGGTCACCACCACGGCGGCGGCGCCGTCGTTGATGCCCGAGGCATTGCCGGCCGTCACCGTGCCGGCCTTGTCGAAGGCCGGACGCAAGGTGCTCAGCGCTTCTGCGGTCACACCGTGCTTGACGAATTCGTCGGTGTCGAAGACCACGGTCTCCTTCTTGCCCTTGATCTCGATGGGGACGATCTCATCCTTGAACTTGCCGGCCTTTTGCGCGGCTTCGGCCTTGTTCTGCGAAGCGGCGGCGAAGGCGTCCTGCTCTTCGCGGCTGATCTCGAACTTCTTGGCCACGTTCTCGGCGGTGATACCCATGTGGTACTGGTTGTAGACGTCCCACAGACCGTCGACGATCATGGTGTCGGTCAGCTTGGCGTCGCCCATGCGGAAGCCGTCGCGCGAGTTGTTGAGGACGTGGGGCGAGGCGCTCATGTTTTCCTGGCCGCCGGCGATGACGATCTGGGCGTCACCACAACGGATGGCCTGGGCCGCCAGCTGCACTGCCTTCAGGCCGCTGCCGCACACCTTGCCCACCACGAAGGCCGGGACCATGTCGGGCAGGCCGGACTTGATCACCGACTGGCGCGCCGGGTTCTGGCCCAGACCCGCGGTCAGTACCTGGCCCAGGATGACTTCGCTGATCGATTCGGGCTTGATGCCGGTCTTGGCCAGCAAGGCCTTGATGACTTGCGCACCGAGATCGGCCGCCGCAATCTTCGACAAGGACCCGCCGAATTTGCCGATCGCCGTTCTCTGTGCTGCGACAATGACCACATCATCCATAACTCGCTCCTTTTATTGAAATGGCAGGGAGCCTGCTTGCTCCCCGTCGGAAACCGGATGGTCATCTTATTCCATTTCAGCTGGGATGGCGATACGGTGAATTTTCGGTAAATCAAATGCCGGCCGAAGAAACCCCGGCATTAGGCAGGCCAGGGGCCAGCCTAGGCGTCGTTGCCCAGCGTAATGATGTGGATCACGGTGCGATAGAGCAGGAAAGCCGCGGCGTAGGCCGCCCGCTTGTACCACGGCACATGCAGGAAATCGGCCAGGTGCACCACCCGCCCCTGGGCCGCGCCGGTCTCGATTTCCTGGCGCAGGTAGCCGGCGAACGCCGGATCCTGCACCACCACATTGGCTTCCTGGTTGACGAACAGGGACAGCCCGTCATAGTTGCTGGAACCCACCGTGGCCCAGCGATCATCCACCACGGCGACCTTGGCATGCAGTTCGGTGCGGGTATATTCGACGATACGCACCCCCGCACGCAGCAAGCTGGGATAGAAGGAATGCGCCACCGCGTCCTGCATGACGAACTGCCCCACCCCCAGCAGCAGGGTGACCTTGACGCCGCGCTGTGCGGCTTCTACCAGTGCCCGTCGCATCTTGCGTCCCGGGGCGAAGTAAGGATTGGCGAGAAAGGCGGTCTCGCGCGCGCGCCCCAGCGCCTGCAGGTAGGCGCGCTGGATGGTGCGCCGGTTGCGGAAGTTGTCGCGCACCACCAGGCCAGCCTGGGTCTGGTCGTGCACCGGGCCGGCGTGGCGATGACGCAGCCGCTTGAAGTTGACCCAGCGGGCCTTGAGTTTCATGTGACCGACGCGCAACCACTGGGCTTCCATCTCGCGATAGATCTCCCGCACCAGCGGGCCGACGATGCGCACTGCGAAATCCCAGCGCGGCGCTGGCAAGGGGGTGACATGGTCGCGGTCGGAGACCATGTCGTCATTGATGTTGAGCCCGCCCACGAAGGCTACCTGGCGGTCCACCGCGCACAGCTTGCGGTGGCTGCGTGCCACGCCACGGCGGAACCAGGGATTGAAACTGCGATGCTGGACCCCGGCTGCATCGAGCACGTGGTGCAGCCTGCGGGTGTCGTCGCGGCCGGTGCCCAGCCAGTCGTTGATGACATACACCACCACGCCACGGGCGGCGGCGCGCTGCAAGGCCTCGACCACCAGCTGGCCGGTCTCGTCGAGGCAGAAGATATAGGTTTCCAGGTAGATCTCGACGCGCGCGCCGTCGATGGCCGTGATCAGTGCCGGATAGAAACCGGCGCCACTTTGCAGCAGCGCGATCTGGTTGCCGTCGGTGAAGGTGAGGTGACGCAAGCGATAACCCAGGCTCAGGCCAGCCGCAGTTCGCTGACGATGGGCGCATGGTCCGACAGGCGCGCCCATGGTCCATCGCTCAAGACCTGGGCCGAGTCGATCTGGAATCCACGCAGGTAGATGCGGTCCAGTCGCAGCCACGGCATCATGGCCGGGAAGGTGCGGGCCGGCCGGATCGGCGCGGACAGGCCTCCCAGCCGGCGCAGGCCATTCATGACGCCACGGGTGTTGGCCTGGGGCTGGTCGAACACCTCGACCACGCCCAGGCTCTGGTACAGGCTCTGGCTCAACTGGTTGGTCCAGTCGTTGAAGTCGCCCGCGATCAGCAGCGGCGCATCCGGCGGCGAGGAATTGCGCACCGCCTGGATCAGCGCCTCGGTCTGGCGACGCCGGCCACCGGCGAACAGGCCCAGGTGGATCACGTAGCAATGCACCTCCTGCCCTTCCACCGGCACCACGCAGTGCAGGATGCCACGCGATTCGTAGGCATGGTCGGAGACATCCTGGTTGCGTACCGAGGCGATGGCGAAGCGCGAGATCAGGGCATTGCCATGATGGCCGTGGTCATAGACGGCGTTCATGCCGTAGGCGGCATGATGGGTCTCGCCGGCCAGGTATTCGTGCTGGCCCTGCTGCGGCCAGTTGGAGGCGTGGCGCAAGGCATTGAGGTCGTGGCGGCCCTGCACTTCCTGCAGGAACAGGATGTCGGCATCCAGCTGCGCCAGCGCCTGCTTGAGCGCCAGGATGCGCGGCCGTCCGGCGAAGGAGGTCACGCCCTTGTGGATGTTGTAGGTGGCTACGCGCAACTTCATCACTGCAACCTTTCTCTTGTTCTTGTCCGGACCCACCGACCCGCCGGGTTGCGTGCGACTACCGCGCGAGATAGCGTGGCAGTTGCAGGATCGCCTCCGCATTGGAGGGCGAGAAGCAACGGTCGGCCGCCTCGCGATAGGGCAGCCAGGCATAGCGCGTGTGCTCGCGCGGGGCCAGCGTGATCGGGATATCGCGCGGCACCAGCAGGCCGAAGACGTGCTCGGTATTCTTCGTCACCCCCGGCGCATAGCGATGCCGCCAGACCGGATAGATCTCATAGATGTTGGAAAGTTGCCAGTCGCGCAAGTTGGCACCGGGCACGCAGGTTCCGCCATCCTGAGTGGATTCTACGCCGGGGCCGGCGACCTGGATGCCGGTTTCTTCCTGCACTTCGCGTCGGGCGGTTTCCGACAGGACTTCGTCCAGGCTGTCCTTGGAGCCGGTCACCGATTGCCAGAAACCGGGCTGGTCGGCACGTTCGATCAGGAGCACCTGCTGGTCGGCACTGTGGATCACCACCAGCACCGATTCGGGAATCTTGTGGGGCTTGCTTTGCGTCATCTGCCTGTCCGTGATGCAGAAAACCCCCATTGTATCGGGATGGCGCCAGCTCAGAGCAGTGCGCCCTCACTCTCGGCCACCAGCCAACTGCGAAAGGCGCGCGCGGCGGCGTGTTCGATACGCTCGCGCGGCCACACCGCGTAATAGCCGCCGCCCAGGCTGGCGCTGGCCTCGCAGGCCCGCACCAGCAAGCCCTGCTGCATGCAGGCATCGATCATGTGGCGCCAGGCCAGCACGATGCCCTGTCCCTCCATGGCCAGCTGCAGCAGCACCGGATACTGGTTGGAGAGGATCTGGTGCTCGATACGCACGTCGGGCATGCCATTATGGGCCATCCAGTTCTGCCAGGACATCCATTGACGCTGACCGTCTTCCAGCATCAGCAGGGTCTCGTAGCGCAACTCGGCCGGTGCCAGCTGGCGCCCGTCCAGGTAGGCCGGCGAGCAGACCGGGAACACTTCCTCGTCATACAGCCGACGCGCCGCCATCCCGGAGGGCGGGCCATCGCGCAGAAAGTAGATGCCCATATCGAAATCGGTCTCGGAGAGCGTGGCCAGGCTGTCGTTGACGACCAGGCGCAGATGGCAATCCGGATGCAGGGCGCGAAAACGCGCCAGCCGGGGCGTGAGCCAGAGCACAGCCACGCCCTGCGAACAGGCCACCGTGAGTTCCTGGTGGCCCTTGCGTTTCATGATGTCTTCGGTGGCCTCGGCGCAGTCGACCAGCAGGCGCTGTACCTGCGCGGCATAGCGCTGACCGCTGACGGTCAGGCGTAGTGCGCGCGGCTCGCGCAGGAACAGCTTCTTGCCCAGGAAGCGCTCCAGCTGCGCGATCTGGCGGCTGATGGCGCTTTGCGTGAGATGCAGCTCGGCGGCGGCACGGGTGAAACTGCCATGACGCATGGCCGCCTCGAAGGCGATCAGTGCAGGCAGGGGCGGTAATGGGGATATACGCATGGTTGGCGCTCCAAACGGGATCTCGGGTACTGACCGGATGGTAGAGCGAAAAGCATGCCCGCCGCAGCGTGACTTGTCACGCTGCGGCGCCGACAGGGAGTGCCGCTCAGCGGCTGCGGTGGATGTGGCCGGACTGCATGACCAGCGACAGGTGCTCGCCCTGGCCGGTCAGGAGCGTGATGTCCTGCAGCGGATTGCCGTCGACCACGATCAGGTCGGCCAGCGCACCCGCACGCACGGTGCCGAGTTCGCCCTCGCGCTGCAGGATGGCGGCGGCAATCGAGGTGGCCGAGCGGATGGTTTCCAGGTTGCCCAGGATCTCGGCGCGGATCAGGAATTCGGTCGACTGATCCTGATGCATCTCGCCCAGCAGGTCGGAGCCGAAACCCATCTGCACGCCATGTTCGGCATAGATGCGCAGCGAGTCACGACCGGCCTGACGCACCGACTCGATCTTGGCTACCGAATCCGGCGGCAAGCCCAGGCGGGCGCCGTCGCGGGCCAGCGAGTCGTAGGTCACCAGCGTCGGCACGACGAAGGCGCCATGCTCGCGCATGACGCGGGCGGCATCGGCATCGACCAGGTTGCCGTGCTCGATGGTACGCACGCCGCAACGCACGGCGCGCGAGATGGCGCGGCCGGTATAGGCGTGGGCCATCACATAGGTCTGAGCAGCTTCGGCTTCGGCCACGATGGCGCGGATTTCATCCTCGCTGTATTGCGTATTGCCGATAGGATCGGTGGGTGATGCCACGCCGCCGGAGGCCATGATCTTGATCTGGGTCGCGCCCTTCTGCAGCTCTTCGCGGGCGGCCAGGCGCACTGCATCCACGCCATCGGCCACGCGGGCGATGGCACCGGCGCGGAAGGCGCAGGAACAAGGCTCCAGCACATCGGAACGCGGACGGAAGTCACCGTGGCCACCGGTCTGCGACAGTGCCTTGCCGGATGGGAAGATGCGCGGCCCCGGCACCAGGCCGATGGCGATGGCTTGCGCCAGGCCCCAGTCGGCGCCGCCGGCATCACGCACGCTGGTGAAACCGCGATTCAACATCGCCTCGACGATGGGCAGCGCGCGGATGGAAGTCAGCGAGCCGGGTTGCAAAGCATTGAGACCTAGGTTGGCCAGCGAGGCCAGCACGTGCACGTGGCAATCGATCAGGCCCGGCATCACGGTCTTGCCGGTCACATCGATCACCCGTGCACCCGGCACATCCAGAGGCGTGGCGGAGACATCGATGATGCGGTCTTTGTCGATCAGGACATCATGGCGCGGGAACAGGCTGCCCAGCGCGGGGTCGAGGACGTTGCCGCCCTTCAGGAGAATCTTGGTCATGGCGAAAATCAATGTTGTTGCAGATACTGCGGCTCCCGCACGAAGCGGGTGCCGACGAAGCTGATGGCGGCAGCGATCATCACGTAGAAGGCCGGCGCCATGGTGCTGCCGGTAGCGGCGATCAGCCAGGTGATGAAGAAGGATGCAAAGCCGCCGAAGATGGTCACGGCCAGGTTGTAAGCCACCGACAGGCCGGTGGAGAGCACCTTGGCCGGGAACAGTTCCGAGAACGCCGCCAGGATGGGGCCGGTGTAGGCCGCAATCAGGGTGCCGAAGACCAGCTGGAAGATCAGCAACGTCGACAGGCTGGGGGCGCTGTTGATGTAGGCGAACATGGGATAGGCCAGCACCAGGATCAGCGCGGCCGAAGCGGAGAGCAGCGGACGACGGCCGATGCGATCCGCCAGGCGACCGACGATGGGCGCCAATACCATGATGCACAGTCCACCCACCATGCCGGCGATGAAGCCGGTGGTCTGCGGCAGCTTCAGGACCTTGACCGAATAGGTCGGCATGTAGAACAGCAAGACATAGGTGCAGACCGTCCACAGGATCACCATGGAGAAGCTGGCCGAGGTCTCGCGCGGGAAGTTGCGGATCACTTCCTTCAGGGGCGAGTCGGTCTTGTCCTTTTCTTCGAGGAAGGTGGGGGTCTCTTCGAGGTGGTTACGGATGTAGTAGCCGACCGGGCCGATGATGATGCCCAGCAGGAAGGGCAGGCGCCAGCCCCAGCTGGACAGCGCTTCCGGGCTCAGGCTGGAGGTGACGAAGGTACCGACGGCGGCGCCCAGCAGTACGGCCACGCCGATGCTGGCCTGGATCCAGCTGAAATAGAAAGCGCGCTCGCGCTCGGGTGCATATTCGGTCAGGAAGGCGGTGGCGCTGCCCATTTCGCCGCCGGCCGAGAAGCCCTGCAGCAGACGTGCAACGACGATGATCAGCGGCGCGAACAGGCCGATGCTGTCATAGGTCGGCGCCAGGCCGATCATGGTGGTACCCACCGCCATCAACAGGATGGTCACCGACAGCGCCGCCTTGCGACCCACGCGGTCGGCGTAGATGCCCAGCAGGATGCCGCCCACCGGGCGCATGAAGAAACCGACGCCGAAGGTGGCCACGGCCAGCAGCAAGGAAGTGAGGTCATTGCCGGTCGGGAAGAACAGCTTGGCGATGATCACCGCGAAGAAGCTGTAGACGGTGAAGTCGAACCATTCGAGGCCGTTGCCGATGACGGTGGCGATGATGGCGCGGCGGCGCTGGTGGTTGCTGACCAGCGGCATCCCGCCGGCTGGTAATGTCGTTCCTTGCATGCTTTCCCCTCATGTCGGACGTTGAATATTCGGCCGATGATAGGGTGCGAGGGGGCCTGGCGGAAATGATATCTGTGCATGCCGCCATGCTTGCAGCGCATGCATGCGGAAAGGATTTATATCCTTTCGCCAATTACTTTTTATATTGTTTAAATCATTAGGCGAAAAAAAACGCGTGCATTTCTGCACGCGCTTTTCATTCGACTTATCCGTGAAACCGATAAATCGATCAGGCCTTCACAGCCGGCTCGGTATTGCGCAGGCGGATGTGCAGCTCGCGCAGCTGCTTCTCGTCCACCGCCGAAGGTGCATTGGTCAGCAGGCACTGGGCGCGCTGGGTCTTGGGGAAGGCGATCACGTCGCGGATCGACTCGGCACCGGCCATCATGGTGACCAGGCGATCCAGGCCGAAGGCGATGCCGCCGTGCGGGGGCGCGCCGTATTGCAGCGCGTCCAGCAGGAAGCCGAACTTCAGGCGGGCTTCTTCGTCATCGATCTTCAGGGCGCGGAACACCTTGCTCTGCACGTCGGCGCGGTGGATACGGACCGAACCGCCGCCCAGTTCCCAGCCGTTCAGGACCATGTCGTAGGCCTTGGCGATGGCAGCACCCGGATTGGTCGAGATGAAGTCTTCGTGACCGTCCTTGGGCGAGGTGAACGGGTGGTGCAGGGCGACCCAGCGCTGGCCGTCTTCGTCGTATTCGAACATGGGGAAGTCGACCACCCACAGCGGACGCCATGCGTCGTCGAACAGGCCGTTCTTCTTGCCGAATTCGCTGTGGCCGATCTTCACGCGCAGCGCGCCGATGGCATCGTTGACCACCTTGGCCTTGTCGGCGCCGAAGAAGATCAGGTCGCCGTCTTGCGCGCCGGTCTTCTCGATGATGGCGGTCAGGGCGGCATCGTGGATGTTCTTGACGATGGGCGACTGCAGGCCGTCACGGCCCTTGGCCTTTTCATTGACCTTGATGTAGGCCAGGCCCTTGGCACCGTAGATGGCGACGAACTGGGTGTAGGCGTCGATTTCCGAACGCGGCATGTCCGCACCACCCGGCACGCGCAGGCCGACCACACGGCCGCCTTCGCTGTTGGCGGCGCCCGAGAAGACCTTGAAGTCGACGTCCTTCATGACGTCGGTCAGCTCGGTGAATTCCAGCTTGACGCGCATGTCCGGCTTGTCCGAACCATACATGCCCATGGCGGTGGCGAAGTCCATCACCGGGAACGGGTTGGGCAGGTCGATGTCCAGCGCGTTCTTGAAGACCAGGCGGATCATGCCTTCGAACAGGTCACGGATTTCCTGTTCGTTCAGGAAGGAGGTTTCGCAGTCGATCTGGGTGAATTCCGGCTGGCGGTCGGCACGCAGGTCTTCGTCGCGGAAGCACTTGGTGATCTGGTAGTAGCGGTCGAAGTTGGCCACCATCAGCAACTGCTTGAACAGCTGGGGCGATTGCGGCAGGGCGAAGAATTCACCGGCGTTCACGCGCGAGGGCACCAGGTAGTCGCGCGCGCCTTCCGGGGTGGACTTGGTCAGCATCGGGGTTTCGATGTCGATGAAGCCCTGGGCATCCAGGAACTTGCGCACTTCCATGGCGACCTTGTAGCGCAGGCGCAGGTTGTTCTGCATCTGCGGACGGCGCAGGTCCAGCACGCGGTGGGTCAGGCGGGTGGTTTCGGAGAGGTTGTCGTCGTCCAGCTGGAACGGCGGCGTCACCGACGGGTTCAGCACTTCCAGTTGCTGGCACAGCACCTCGATCTTGCCCGACTTCAGGTTGGCGTTGGTGGTGCCTTCAGGGCGGCTGCGCACCAGACCGGTGATGCGCAGGCAGAACTCGTTGCGCACCGATTCGGCGTTCTTGAAGACATCGGCGCGGTCCGGGTCGCACACTACCTGGACCAGGCCTTCGCGGTCGCGCAGGTCGATGAAGATCACGCCGCCGTGATCGCGGCGACGGTGCACCCAGCCGCACAGGCTGACGGTTTGACCGAGCAGTGCCTCGGTAGTGAGGCCACAGTATTGGGTTCGCATGGACATGGTTGTGATTCCGTTGACAGTGTTCTTGTTGGATTCGAGAGAGAAGACGCTAGGGGCGAAGGCGGGGCTGGCCGGGCAGGATGGCGCCGGCCGCCCCGTCAATTGTTCGGCGCCGCCGCGTCGGTGATGATCTTCTTGTCGGCCGCCATCTCGGGGGCGACCACGCCCATCGAGACGATGTACTTGAGCGCCTCGTCTACCGACATGTCGAGTTCGATGGACTCGGCGCGCGGCAGCATCAGGAAGAAACCGGAAGTCGGGTTCGGCGTGGTGGGCACGTAGACGCTGATGTAGTCGCCAGCCAGGTGGTTCTTCACCTCACCGCCCGGAGTGCCGGTCAGGAAGGCGATGGTCCAGGAACCCTGGCGCGGGTACTGGATCAGCACGGCCTTGCGGAAGGCGTTGCCGGAGGACGAGAACAGCGTGTCGGAAACCTGCTTGACGCTGGAATAGATCGACTTCACCACCGGAATGCGGGTCAGCAGGCCTTCCCACAGCAGCACCAGACGACGGCCGATGAAGTTGCGCGCGGCCAGGCCGGTGAGGAACACGATCAGCAGGGTCAGGATCGCACCCAGGCCGGGAATGTTGTAGCCCAGCCAGTGACGCGGCCGCCAGGTCTCCGGCAGCAGCAGCAGCGACTGATCCATCGTGCTGATGATCAGGTTGAGCACCCACAGGGTAATGGCCAGGGGGACCAGGATCAGCAGACCGGTGATGAAGTATTTGCGCATGGAGGGTGGATGCCTGCGTTAGCTTGCGCTGGGCGCCGAGGGCGCCGGAGCTGCTGCGGCAGGAGCAGCCGCAGCAGGAGCAGCCGCGGCTGCAGCAGGAGCGGCGGCGGCGGGAGTGGCAGCGCCCTCGCCCGCAGCCGGGGCAGCTGCGCCCTCGCCGGCAGCCAGGCCCGTACCGGTGGCCCCCTTGCTGTTGGCCGAGCCGCTGCCGTTACCGCGGAAATCGGTCACGTACCAACCCGAACCCTTCAACTGGAAGCCGGCTGCAGTGAGCTGCTTCCTGAAACTGTCCTGGTGGCACGAGGGGCAAACGGTCAACGCATCGTCGGAGATCTTCTGCAAGACATCCTTGGCAAAACCACACGCTTCGCAGCGATACGCGTAAATCGGCATGACTAACTCCGCAAAAAACTTCCAAAACCCTGAATTATAAAGGCTTTTGGCGCAGTTTTACCGAACCGGGCGGCGCGGGCGATGCAAGGGCGCGACGGCAAGCCCATTCCCGTTCACAAAGTGCTTGCTTTCAGGAAAGTTTCGAGGCCGATCCTGCCTCCCTGGTCAGCCGACCGGGGCCGGGCGCACGCTGCGCAGGGTATCCAGGAAGTCGCGACACCACCAGTGCACGTCGAACTGGCGGATGTTCTCCATCAGGGCCGCATGGCGCTCGCGGCGCTCGGCCTGCGACATCTGCAGGGCTTGCTGGATGACCTGGGCGGTACCGTGGGTGTCGTAGGGATTGATGATGAGCGCCGCTTTCATCTGCTCGGCCGCCCCGGCAAAGCGCGAGAGCACCAGTACGCCGGGGTCCTGCGGATCCTGGGCGGCGACGAATTCCTTGGCCACCAGATTCATGCCGTCGCGCAAGGGTGTCACCAGCGCCACTGCGCAGGCCCGGTACAAACCCGGCAGACGGCGCCGCGCCACGGTGCGGTGGATATAGCGGATGGGCATCCAGTCGAAGTCACCGAAGTCACCGTTGATGGAGCCACACAGGCTTTCCAGCTCGCGCTGGATGTCGCCATAGGCTTCCACGTCTTCGCGGCTGGGCGAGGCGATCTGCAGCAGCGTGGCGCTGTGGCGGTTTTCGGGATACTGGCGCAGCAGCTCGCGGAAGGCGCGGATGCGCTGTGGCAGGCCCTTGGAATAATCCAGCCGGTCCACCCCGATCAAGAGGCGGCGGCGCGAGTACTCGGCCTTGGTGCTTTCATAGGTATCACGCGCCTCGCGGGCCCGGCCCAGGCGCTGGAATTCATCCACATCGATGCCGATGGGAAACGCCCCGGCGCGTACCGTGCTGTTGAAGGCACGGTACTGATTGGCGCCGACCGGTTCGGCCGTGGCCTCGGCCTGCACGTACTGGGCGAAGTGCTGCAGGTCGGCATGGTTCTGGAAGCCCACCAGGTCGTAGGCGAACAGCGCCCGCATCAGCCATTCGTGCGAGGGGATGGCGGTGAGGATGGGCGGCGGTGGCAGCGGGATGTGCAGGAAGAAGCCGATGCGCGCCTCGCAGCCCATGGCGCGCAGTTCGGCCGCCAGCGGGATGAGGTGGTAGTCGTGGATCCAGACGATGTCGTCGCGCTTCAACAGCGGGAACAGCTTGCGCGCAAAGAGCTGGTTCACGCGCCGATAACCGCCCAGGTGGCCGGACTCGAAATGCGCCAGGTCCAGCCGGTAATGGAAGACCGGCCACAGCACGCCATTGGCATAGCCGCGATAGTAGGCGTCATGATCGTCCTGGCACAGGTCCAGCTCGGCCAGGGTGACGCTGCCGGCCTGGCTGACGCGCAATTCACCCTCGCCGGGCGTGCCGCCTTCGACCACCTTGCCGCTCCAGCCGAACCACAGGCCGCCGGTCTGCTTCAGGGCTTCGCCCAGGGCCACCGCCAGTCCGCCGGCGGCGGGCTTGCGTGGATCGGCCAGGCGATTGGATACCACCACGAGTCTGGACATCAGATCACTGCCTCCCAGGGCGCCGACAGGCGCATCGCACAGTTGATGATGCCCACCATCGAATAGGTCTGCGGGAAGTTGCCCCACATCTGGCGCGTGACCGGATGGGTATCCTCGGAGAGCAGGCCCAGGTGGTTGCGGGCATCCAGCATGGCCTGGAAGATCTCGCGCGCCTGCTCCTTGCGGCCGATGCGCGCCAGCGCATCGATGCGCCAGAAGGTGCAGATGTTGAAGGCGGTCTCGGGCCGGCCGAAGTCGTCCGGCGCTTCGTAGCGGCGCATGTAGGGGCCGTCGCACAGGGATTTTTCCAGCGCATCGACGGTGGCGATGAAGCGCGGGGCGGTGGGCGCGATCAGGCCGACCTCCACCATCAGCAGCACGCTGGCATCGAGGTCGCGTCCGCCGAAACTTTCGGCGTAGGCCTGACGCTGCTCGTTCCAGGCTTCGCTGAGGATGCGCTGGCCGATCTCGGTGGCGCGCTCGCCCCAGTAGCGCGCGCGCTCGGGCAGGTCCACGCGCGCGGCGATCTTGGCCAGGCGGTCGCAGGCGGCCCAGCTCATCAGGGCCGAGGAAGTATGGATGCGCGAACGTGTGCGCAGCTCCCACATGCCGGCGTCGGGCTGGTCGTAGACCTCGTAGGCGCGTTCGCCCACGGCTTCGAGATGCTGGAAATGCTCGGCCCCGGCGCGATGGTGCAGGCGCATGTCATGGAAGGCCTGCGCCGCGCCCAGCACGATGTTGCCGTAGACGTCGTGCTGGAAGTGCTCGTAGGCCTGGTTGCCCACGCGCACCGGGCGATGGTTCTGGTAGCCGGGCAGATGATCGAGGATCTGCTCCGGCAACGCCTCTTCCAGGCCGATGCCGTAGAGCGGCTGCACATGGCCGCCACCCGAGCGCACCACCACGTTGGTGAGCCAGCGCAGGTAGTCTTCCATGGTGCCCAGCTCGGACAGGCTGTTCAGGGCGCGCACCACGAAGAAGGCATCGCGCAGCCAGCAATAGCGGTAGTCCCAGTTGCGCTGGCTGCCCGGGGCCTCGGGCACGCTGGTGGTCATGGCGGCGATGATGGCGCCGGTGTCCTCAAAGACCGAGAGTTTCAGGGTGATGGCCGCGCGGATGACCGCATCCTGCCACTCCAGGGGCGTGGCCAGGGCGCGGCTCCAGTTGCGCCAGTAGGCGGTGGTCTCTTGCTCGAAATCGCGGGCGGTGTCGTTGATGCCGCCATGCAGGGTTTCATCGGGACCGAGGATGAAGTTATAGGGTCGGCTGACCACGAAGGCAGTCTCGCCGACCAGGTAGCTGATGGGCGCATCGGTGTTCAGGCGCAGGGTCTGCTCCTGCCCGACGTAGCGGATATGGTTGCTGCCGCGCGTCTGCAGCGGCACTTCGCGGCCCCAGCCGAAACGCGGACGCAGCACCACGCGCATGCGCGGCGCGCCCGAGAGCGGATGGATGCGGCGCACCAGCTGCAGCGGGCGGAAGAAGCGTCCCCGGCTCTGGAAGCGCGGCGCCAGGTCGGTGATCTCGATGCCCTGTCCCAGCGTGTCGTAGAGACGGGTGCGCAGCACCGCCGTATTGGGCTCGTACCATTGCTCGCTGTGGGAGAAATTCTCCAGCTGGAAGGACCACAGCGCGCCATTCTCGCCGGGATCGAGCAAGGCGTTGAAGACCGGATCGCCATCAAAGCGCGGCAGGCAGCACCAGACGATGCGGCCCATCTTGTCCACCAGGGCCGAGAAGGCGCAATTGCCGATCACGCCCAGGTCCAGCGAGGAGGTGGAAGGCATGTCGTGCGCCTGGGCGGCCAGGTGCGGCTGCTCGGAATGTTGGGTCTGGGAGTGCGGTTGCGGCTGCGCTTGCTGTTGCGGGTCGGGGCTGGACTGGCTCATGGTTCCTCGTGTTCTGTTCTGTGGGTCAGATTTCTTGATGGAAGGCGATGGGCGCGTGCTGCGCCGGGGTGATTCATCCGCTGAGGCTGCGCGCCTGCAGGGCCACGCTCAGCAAGGCCAGCACCGCCGCCGGATCGGCCAGGCGCTGCAGCGCCTGGCTGGGGCCGGTACCGACCTTGATGCCCAGGCCGCCATGGGTCTCGGCCTGGGCGATGGCAAAGCCGGCTTCATCGGTCACGTCGTCACCAATGAAGACCGGGCGGCGCCCGCGGAAGGGCGCCTCAAGCAGGAAGGCCGCCAGCGCGTCACCCTTGTTGGTATGGGGCTTGGCCTCCACCACCATCTTGCCGTGCAGCAGGGAGAACCCGGGTTCGTGGCGCAGGGCGTCCATCATGGTTTCCACGCAGCGTTGCTGCAGATGGGGGGCATGTCGGTAATGCAGCGCCAGGGCGCCGCGCTTCAATTCCAGCTGCAGCCCGGGGTTGGCTTGCACCAGCGGCAGCAGGCGTTCGCGCAGGTGATGCACGTCCGGCACCGGCTGCTGGATGATGCGGCCGTCGGCAGTGCGCCGTTCCGTGCCATGCACGCCGGCCGCCGGCAGGCGCAGCGGCGCCAGGAAGAAATCGAGTTGGTCCAGGGGGCGACCGCTGACGATGGCCAGCGCGCCGTCCGATTCTTGTTGTAGCCGCTGCAGCAGCGTGATCAGTTCCGGCGGCACCACGATCTCTTCGGGCTGTGGCGCCAGTTCGACCAGGGTGCCGTCGAAATCCAGAAATAACGCATCGGCAGCGACATCGTAGGGGCGAGTGTGCTCAGTCATGCTATTTCAGGTTGATGGAAAGCAAATAAGTTCCGGTTTCGGCTCGATCTATTGCTAGATTGATATCGAATTGCATCGAAAACCGGCCCATGAAAATGCTTTGACAGCACCTGGCCCAGCAGTTCTGGTGACTGCGGCAAAAACGAAAAACGGCCGCGCGGCAACGCCGGGCGACCGTTTCAGGAAGACGAGACGGGGTCAGGTCTGGGCGCTGCCCTCGACCGGATTGGCGACGATGGGCGGCACCGGGGCCAGCACCTGGGGCATGAGCGAGCCGACCACCATGCCGCCCACCGAGAACAGCAGGCCGGCCAGTTGCGGCGGCCACAGGCCTTCCGGCGCGGTGTATTCCAGCGTGATCCACGACACCAGGCCCAGCACCATCGAAAACAACGCGCCCTGACGGGTCGCACGGGGCCAGTACACGCCGAAGGCCAGCGGCACGAAAGCCGCCACCAGGGTGACCTTGTAGGCGTTTTCCACCATCTCGTAGATGCTGGACTGGCTGTTCAGGGCCAGCGAAGTCACGCCGGCGGTGAAGACCAGCACCACGGCACGCATCGAGAAGAGGAATTCACGGTCGTTCTTCCAGGGGCGGATTTCCTTGAGCACGTTCTCGGTGAAGGTCACCGAAGGGGCCAGCAGGGTGGCGCTGGCGCAGCTCTTGATGGCCGACAGCAAGGCGCCGAAGAACATCACCTGGGCGAACACCGGCATCTTCTCCATGATCAGGGTCGGCAGGACCAGTTGCGAGTCGGTGTCGAGCAGGTGCGAGACCATCTCCGGATCGATCAGCGTGGCCGAATAAGCCAGGAAGATGGGGATGAAGACGAAGAAGAAATAGATCACGCCACCCAGCACCGAGGCGTTGCGGGCGACCTTCTCATTCTTGGAGGACATCACGCGCTGGAATACGTCCTGCTGGGGGATGGAACCCAGCATCATGGTGATCCAGGCGGCGAAGAACCACAGCACGTCCTTGAGATTGGCCGCGGGCCAGAAATTGCTGAACTTGCCGGCGTCGGCCGCATGCTGGATCACCACACCGGGGCCGCCGACCATGCCGGAGACCTCATAACCGATGTAGAGCATGCCGACCACCACGATGATCATCTGCAGGAAGTCGGTGATGGCCACGGCCCACATGCCGCCCATGAGGGTGTAGATCAGCACGCTGCCGGCGCCAATGATCATGCCCCAGTGCATGGGGATGTAGCCGCCCGAGACAACATTGAAGACCAGGCCCAGCGCCTTGATCTGCGCGGCCACCCAGCCCAGGTAGGAGATGACGATGCAGATCGTCACCAGCATCTCGGCGGCACGGCCGAAGCGCTTCTTGTAGTAGTCGCCGATGGTCAGCAGGTTCATCCGGTAGAGCTTCTTGGCAAAGAACACGCCCACCAGGATCAGGCACAGCGAGGAGCCGAAGGGGTCGGCCACGATGCCGCCCAGGCCTTCCTTGAGGAAGGTCGAGGAGACGCCCAGCACCGCCTCCGAACCGAACCAGGTGGCAAAGACGGTCGCCGTCACCACCGACATGGGCAGCGAGCGGCCGGCGACGGCGTAGTCCTTCGAACTCTTGACGAAGCGGGTGGCATACAAGCCGATACCGACCGAGATGACCCAATAGAGGACGACGAACCAGAGCAGTGCATTCATGCCTTATTTCCTTGCAGGGAAGCCTTGAGGGGGGTGGATGAAAAACGCGCATTATAGCGGCAACTACCCTGCGCAAAGCCGCTTGCGGCAAGACTTTTCAACTGTCGCCGCCGGACCACAGGGCAAGCAAGAAATGCTCCCGTCAAACGGCGGGAGTTACTTTTTGGAAATTGTTCATGCATGCCGGGAGCAGCTGCCCGGCAAAGCCGGGGCCGCTCAGGCACCCCCGCTGTCATGCTCGTAGGAAGGGCAGCCGTCCTTGCCCCATTTGCCGTCGCATAGCTTCCACAGGCAGCGCTCGCGGGCAAACAGCGACAGCGCACGGCATTGCTTGAGCTGCTCGGCCAGGGTCGGCGCAGCAGGTACCTCGACGATCTCGGGGGCAAGCAGCGCGGCAGCCTGGGCGCGTTCGGCCTTGGCACGGGCATCGGCCAGCTGCGCCTCAGCCTCGCGGCGACGTTGCTCGCGCTGTGCCTGCACCTCATCCTCGCGGCGGTGGCGGGCTTCGGCCAGGGCACGTTTGTGCGCCAGCAGGCGGGCCTTTTCGTCGGCCTCCTGCTGCAGCAGGGCTATGGCATCGGCATCGGGTGCCTGGTCAACGGGCTCGCGGGCCGCCATCGCCGGCGCCGGCGTCGGCACAGCAGCGGCCGAGCGAGCCTGCTCCAGGCCGGGCAGGTGCTGGAGCATGGGCTTCAAGGCGCGCTGCGGCCACTGTGCGCTCAGCCACAAGGCCAGGCCGATGAGACCCAGCGTCAGCAAGGACACCAGCAAAGCGCCTCTGGTGGAGGCGGCGGGGGCAACAACTGGAGCAGCGTCGTGCGCACTGCGCTGGAGGGTTGGTGCGGGTTGTAGTTCAGGTTGTGGTTCGGCTAGCGGTTCGGCAGCAGCCTGCGCGACCTGTCCCTCCTGCAGGACCACCGGTGCATTGCCACCCGTGACCACGGCCGCTGTCACGGCGGCGGCGGCTACGGCGGCGGCGGTAATGTGCGAGGCGCGGATTTCCAGCGCCTCGTCGGCCATCGATGATTCTTCCTTGTCGGGATGCGCGTGCGCGTTGGAGCCGGCATCGAGTGCCGCGCGCTTGTCGCGATCTTCCCCTGTGCGTTCCAGGACCTGCATGGAATTCCCCTGTGTTGCGCTACCGACCGCCCTCCCGGCGACCACGGTGTTCTCCCTCGCGCCCGCTGTTGCGGCCTGGTCTCGGTAGCGCGCCGGCCGGCGCGTCTCAGGCTTGTTTTGATGGATCGCTTGTTTTTTTGGGCGGATGGCTATTTTGCGCCCAAATTTCCGAAAGGCAAATCAAAGAATGTGGCGCTGCAAAAAATTCTGTCGTCCGCCTCCCACGCTCGTTGCCGCCGGGCCAACAAAAACAAACGGCAGCCGCGAAATCGGGGCTGCCGTCCTGCCAGAGTGCCAACAGATCACATCAGTTGACAATCTTCTCCAGGGCAAACAGGTCGGCCGGATTCTCGCGCTGGCGCACCAGGTGCGCTTGCGTGCCATCGACCAGCACCTCGGCGGCGCGGCCGCGGGTGTTGTAGTTGGAAGCCATGGTCATGCCATAGGCGCCCGCCGACATCAGGGCCAGCAGGTCGCCTTCGCCGATGGCCAGCTCGCGCGAGCGCGCCAGCCAGTCGCCGGATTCGCAGACCGGACCGACCACGTCATAGATGCGGGCATGGCCGGCGTTTTCCTTGACGGTCTGCACACCATGCCAGGCTTCGTACATGGCCGGGCGCATGAGGTCATTCATGGCGGCGTCGACGACAGCAAAGTTCTTGCCTTCACCGTGCTTGAGATATTGCACTTCGGTCAGCAGCAGGCCGGCATTGCCGACCACCGAGCGGCCCGGCTCGAACATGACCTGAATGGGACGGCCGTCGTACTTCTTCTGACGCCAGGCATCCACCCGGGCAAACACGCGGGCCAGGTAGTCGCCTACGGCCACCGGCTGCTCGTCGTCATAGCGGATGCCGATGCCGCCGCCGATGTCGAGGTGATGGATGTGGATGCCTTCGGCTTCCAGCGTGTCGACCATGTCGATGATCTTGTCCAGCGCTTCCAGCAGGGGAGAGTCGTCCAGCAGCTGCGAGCCGATGTGGCAATCGATGCCGACCACGTCGATGTTGGGCAGGGCGGCGGCGGTGCGGTAGCAGTCCAGCGCGTCTTCATAGGCCACGCCGAACTTGTTTTCCTTCAGGCCAGTGGAGATGTAGGGATGGGTCTTGGCATCCACATTGGGGTTCACGCGCAGCGAGATGCGGGCGCGCTTGCCCAGGGCACCGGCCACTTCGTTCAGGCGCGCCACCTCGGGGATGGATTCGACGTTGAAGCACAGGATGTCATGTTCCAGAGCCAGCTTCATCTCGTCGCGGCCCTTGCCCACGCCGGAGAAGATCACCTTGCGGGCATCGCCACCGGCGGCCACCACCCGCAGCAGCTCGCCACCGGAGACGATGTCGAAGCCCGAACCCAGCCGGCCCAGCAAGTTCAGCACCGCCAGGTTGGAGTTGGATTTGACCGAGTAGCACACCAGTGCGCCGCCCTTGGCACCGTCGGCGCGGCCGGCTGCGCGGCAGGCATCGGCATAGGCGGAGTAACGCTCGACCAGGGCCGCCTTGGAATAGACGTAGAGCGGCGTGCCGAACTGCTCGGCCAGGTCATGCAGCGATACTTGCTCGGCGTGCAGTTGGCCGTTGCGATAGGAAAAATGGGACATGTCAATCACTCGCGAGAGAGGTCAGTTATTCGGTAGGGAGCGGCACGCAAGGCGGTGCCAGCGGGCCGCTTGTTGACTTATTGCTGTGCGGGCTGGGGCTGGAGGCCCTGCGTGGCCGCATCGGCATTGCCATCCTGCGCCGGCGTCGCAGGTGCGGCCGGTTTGGGCTTGGTCTGCACAAACGGATCAGGCGGCACCTTGGGCAGGTACAGCGGGCCTTTCTGGCCGCAGCCGGCCAGGGTCAGCACGGCAGCGCACAGGGCCGCAAGGGCTGTACGACGGGCAAGAGAATAATGTGACTTCACGATAAAATGGAGGATTACATCGAAATCTTAGAATGCCTTGGAGTTTAGCATGACCGAATCGGAATTCCTGGACCTGGCCGACGCCACCCTCAACGCCATCGAACTCGCGCTGGAAAATGCCTGCGACACCAGTGAGCTCGATGTCGAGTGCAGCCGCAGCGGCAATGTGCTGGAAGTCGAATGCATCGACAATGGCTCCAAGATCATCATCAACAGCCAGGCGCCGATGCAGGAGATGTGGCTGGCCGCGCGCTCGGGCGGCTTCCACTACCGCTACGACGGCAGCCACTGGCTCAATACCCGCGATGGCAGCGAACTCTACGCCACCCTCTCGGAGGTGGTCAGCAGCCAGGCTGGCGTGGCCGTGACCCTGAAGCCCTGAGGACGACGTCCTCGGCGGCCCCGCCACCCCGTCATACCTTCCCGTGGCACGTCCGGCTTTTTGGCCGGCGCGCGGCCCGGGGCGCTTATACTGCGTGTTTTCCCCACTCCACCTGCCCAATTGAAGCCAGCAGCACCCATGCGCCGTTCCCTCTTGCCCTCCCGGCGGCATTCCGCCTTCCTGTTCCTGCAACGTGGATTGGCGCGCCTGCGCTGGATCCTGGCGCTGACCGTACTGGCCGTGGCGGCCGCGCTACTGGTACCGCCCCTGGTGGCGCGCTTCAACCACGACCATAGTCCCCAGGCCCAGGCTGCCGAAAAGGACATGCGCGCCATCGCCGCCGGCCTGGAGCGCTATCGCCAGGACAATGGTCGCTACCCCGCCACCGAGCAGGGCTTGCTGGCGCTGGTCATCAAGCCGGTACGCGCACCGGTGCCGGGCAACTGGCAGACCGGCGGCTATGTCGACCGCCTGCCGCGCGATCCGTGGAACAACCCCTACCAGTACGAAGCCGCCGACGACGGCACCACCTTCGAACTGTTTTCTTTCGGCCAGGCCGGCCCGGATAGCGAACCGGACGATGCCCATGTGATCCGGCTGCACTAGCCCCCGCCTTCCCCTTTAGCACGTCCTCCGCCGCTGCTGCTGCTTCCTTCCTGATCCGGATCTTGCCGCCACCGGCAGGATCCGCCATGTCCTCCCCCTTCCCTACCCGCCCCGTCCGGCCGAACAACGCCGCACGTGAAGCTCTGCGTCTTTACAAATTCTTACATTTAATGATTAAATGCAAATAATAACGATTTTCATTTATAAAATAATCAGGATCCCCTCATGAAATTCCGTCTGCGTCGCGGCCGCCTGGCCGTGCTGGCTGCCTGTTCCCTGTCTCCGCTTGCCGTCTCCCCCGCCTTCGGGCAACAGGCCTCGGCGACACTGCCCACCGTGGAGGTCAGTGGCACGCGCGGCAACGACGGCTACCTCGCGCCCACCGCCGTCAGCGGCACCAAGAGCGAAGCGCCGCTGCGTGACGTGCCCCAGACCATCAACGTGGTGCCGGCCCAGGTGATCCGCGACCAGAACGCAACCTCGCTGCAGGATGTGCTCAAGAACGTGCCCGGCCTGGGCCTGTCGACCGGTGATGGGCAGCGCGACCAGGTCTTCATACGCGGCTTTACCGCCATCGGCGACCAGTTCGTCGATGGCTTCCGCGACGATGCGCTGTATTTCCGTGACTTGTCCAATGTGGAAACGGTGGAGGTGATCAAGGGACCGGCCGCCGTGCTGTACGGTCGCGGCTCCTCGGGCGGGCTGATCAACCGGGTGACCAAGAAGCCGGGCGTGGATATCTCCGACGTCGGCTTCACGGCCAACAGCAACGCCGGTCGTCGTGCCGAGCTCGACCTGGGCCGCAGTGCCGGCGAGGGTGCGGTGTCGTGGCGCCTGACCGGTGCCGTGGAACGCGGCGACAACTTCCGCGCCCAGCAATTCATCGATCGCAGCGCCATCGCGCCGTCGATGGAATTGCGCTTCTCGCCGGACACCAAACTGCTGCTGCAGGCTGACTACCTGGAAGACCGCCGGGTGATGGACTTCGGCATCCCCTCCTACCAGGGACGTCCGGTCAGCGTCGATCCGGGGACCTACTTCGGCGCCCGCAATGCGCGTGATGCCGACTTCGTCCAATCGCGCGTGGCCTCCACCACGGCCACTTTCACGCACCGCTTCAACGAGGAGTTCTCCTTCCGCAACGGCCTGCGCTATTACGACTACCACCTCAATCGCAACAACACCAACATCAGCGGCAACGTCAACGAGACCAACGGCACCATGAGCATGAGCCACGCCAAGCTGGTGCGCGATGAGAATGGCTGGTTCAACCAGAGCGAGCTGACGCAGAAGATCAAGCTGGGGCAGACCAGACACGAGATCCTCTATGGCCTGGAGTTCGGCAGCCAGAGCAAGGACGCCTACTCCTACGCCGGCGTGCCGGTCGCCGGTGGCAGCTCGGGCCTGCCGGCGGTATCCATCTTCAATCCGGTGCTGCCGGTGGTCGACCCCAACCGCCTGGGTGCACTGACCGCCACCTACGGCACCTACGATACCTTCGGCTCCTACCTGCAGGACAACATCGCCTTCAATGCGCAATGGAAGGCCCTGCTCGGTCTGCGCTATGACCGCTACAAGCAGGACTCGCGCCTGCAGGCGCCCACCGGTGCGCCCACCAGCCTGTCGCGTACCGATACCGCCTACAGCCCGCGCGCGGGCCTGGTGTGGCAACCCACCGAGACGCAATCCTATTACCTCTCCTGGAGCCGTTCCTTCCAGCCCTCCGCTGAGAACTTCGCCCTGGCGGTCAACAACGCCGACCTGGCGCCCGAGCAGACGCGCAACACCGAAGCCGGCGCCAAGTTCGATTTCTGGGAAGGCCGCGCCAGCGCCACGGTCTCGGTGTTCCGGCTGGAGCGTGACAACATCAAGTCCACCCTGCCCAACAACACCATCGTCCCGGTCGGCAAGCAACGCACCGATGGCGCCGAGCTGACCTTCAGCGCCGACCTCAAGCAAGGCTGGAAGCTGCTGGCCGGCTATGCCTACCTGGATGCGGTCATTACCGAATCCTCGTCCTTCGACACCAGCGTAACCGCGGCCGGCAGCGTCCCCTTCAAGGGCAAGAACGCCACGCTCACGCCGCGCCATAGCGCCAACCTGTGGCTGACCAAGGAACTGGGCAATGGCTTCGTGGTGGGCGGCGGCGCCAATGCCATCGGTGCGCGCTTCGCCAATCCGGGCAATACCGTCACCCTGCCCGGCTATGTCACCGCCGATGCGATGGCGGCCTATCGCACCGAAAAATACGAACTGCAACTCAACGTGGGCAACATCTTCAATACCGGCTACATCATCTCCGGCCATGGCAGCAGCCCCAACCTGAGCCTGCCAGGTGCACCGCGCAACGTCGCACTGAGCCTGCGCTACCACATGTAAGCGCAGGCCCGGTGCGGCCGGCTGCATCAGGCCAGTTCGGGGAAGGCCGTGCGCAAGCGGTACTGGCGCTGGCGGTAGTTGCCTTCCAGACCGGTGAAACCACAGTCGACGTCGCCGAACAGACGGCTGATGCGATTGATGGTGGCGCGCTGCAGCTCGGTCTGGATGGCAATCAGGCGGCGCTTGCTGCGAGCATACAGGTCACAGATATCGACCACCAGGCAATGGCCATAGTCGGCCTGCTTGATATCGATGAGCAGCGCTTCCGGCTTGGTCAGGCCGAAGGTCGCCGCCAGCTCGATGCGGGCACTGAGGAAGGGATTGCTGTTACGCAGCTTCTCGCTCAACTGCTTGCGGGCACGTGCGGCCCAGCTGAGCTCGTCCTCCTGCGCCATGAAACCGGACAGCGCCTCGCGCGCCGAGGCATCCCCCTGCGCCGCCGCCTTTTGCCACCAGTACACCGCCTTGACATCATGCAGTGCATCGTCACGGCGGTTACGCCAATAGATCTGCGCCAGTTCGCACTGCGCCTGCACCAGTCCGGCCTCGGCGGCTTTCTCCAGGTATTGCTGGGCCACCTGCAGGTTGCGCTGTGAATAGATCGAGCGCGAGTAGATGCGCGCCAGCGCATGCCAGCCAGCAGCCACGCCTGCTTCGCCGGCCAGGGCCAGCCAGTGCAGCGCCTTCTTGAAATTGGCCAGGCCATGCTCCATGAAGATGCGATTGCCTTCGCGATCCATCTTGGCGCACAACAAGCCCAGCTCCAGCTGCGCCTGGCCATTGCCGGCCACCGCTGCCAGTTCGAACAAGCGCATCAGCGGCGCCGGATCACCCTGGTGACTGCGCAGCTGCCACTGGCCATAGCGCAACAGCAGCAGCGCTTCCTCGGCGCTCAATTGCACGGCCAGGCCGGGCTCGATTTCCTTTTCCTTTTCCAGCTGCGCCAGTACCGCTGCATGGCGTGCCAGCAGGCGCTCGACCAGCACGGCCGCGTCGCGTGCGAAGCCATCGCCATCGCCTTGCTGCCAGGCCTTGTCCAGCAGCGCGTACTGGGCATCCTCGATACCCGCGCGCGCCGCCTCTTGCACCAGCCGCTCTTCATAAGCCGATGCCGCCGCACCCGGCACGGCCGGCTGGCCATGACGCTGCATCTGCTGGGCCAGCAACCACTGCGCCTGGTGATCGTTGCGACTGGCCAGCAAGGACAGCGCCGCGATCGCACGCGCATGGGCATTGCTGTCGAACTGTTCGGTGTTGTCCAGCACCAGCCGCGCAAAGATGAGGCCGGCCTGCGCAATGCCGGCGTCGAAGGCCTTCTCGTACCAGATCGCTGCTTCGCGTGGGGAAGACTGTTCGCGCACCTGCTCGTAGCCGATATTGCGACCGATCATCATCCAGGCGTCGTCCACGCCCTGCTGGGCGGCTCGACGCAGCCAGTAGAAGGCCGTGCCCTTGCTGCGCGGAAGACCGCTGCCGCCATTGAGGTAACGGCTGCCCAAGGCCAGTTGCGCGCGCGACTCTCCCGCACGGGCGGCCTTGATGACTGCCAGTTCTTCTCTTGTTGCCATGTTGTTTCCTTTCTCTTGTGCGACCGGTGCACAAAGCTGCGGAAAACGAGATCCCCACCGGCGCAGCAGGCTGCGTCGGAGCGCTCCGTGTTAGACAATGACACGGTGGTGAAAGGGAGGTCGGATCCTTTTCTGTTACGCGGGAAGAGGTCGTGGATGAACCCCGCGCATGTCGAAGTGAATGACGCCTATTAGAGCAGTCCGGGATGGAAAAGTGCGTTCCCAAGAAGTCTTATTACCATCTCTTTACAGTCGTAAAGATCAGCCACCAGCAAGACTTTCCGAATAATTACGCGAACTGAAAGCGAGCTTTTTTCAAGTGTAAAAATGAGTATTCCCGCTGCCATTGAACTATCTCGCCACAGCCAACCCGAGTGCCATGCGAACCGGCGCTGTGGGCTCGCATTTGACGCATCCAGGAAAGCGGAAAACGACGCCGGAATGGAATGTAAAAACTAATAAAAAAAGCGTCGCATGAAATTCATGCGACGCTTCATCCTGCACTCTCACGCCGTCACGGGGACGACGTCAGGTTCGACACGATCAGAACTTGTGACGGATACCCACGGCGACAGCGCCTTGGTTGCCATCGGTGCCGCTGCTGTTGGACACGCCCGGGTTAGCCATGTCGCTGGTCTTGGTGTAGGCCAGCAGTGCGTACAGGTCGGTACGCTTGGACAGCCAGTAGTCGGTACCGAGGCTGACCTGGGTCAGCTTGGCCTTGTTGGACACGCCGTCGAAGTCAGCACGGGTGTGATCCACGGCCGCCAGCAGGTTCAGCGACGGGGTCAGGGAGTAAGCAGTACCGATTTCGTAGATGTCAGCCTTCTTGGAGGCAGCCAGGGTACGGTTCGACAGGGTGCTCAGCGAGCCCACGCCAGCGGCGGTCAGGTTGGCCTGGGTGTTCAGGTCTTGCTTGACGCGCGAGTAGTTGCCGTACACGCGTGCCGGGCCGAACTGGTAGGAAGCTGCCACGTTCAGGACCTTCTGGGCCGAGCTGCCGGTGCTGTTGCCGTTGGTGTACTGGTTGGTACCGGTAGCGGCCAGCAGGGAGGTGTCAGCCGGAGTGGTGCCAGCCTTGGACTGGTAGTAGTTGATACCCAGACCCAGAGGACCATTGTCGTACTTGCCGCCGATGCCGAAGGCCTGGCCAGCCGAGGTCTGGCCAGCGGTTTCGCCGAAGCCGTACATCAGGTTACCGGTGAAGCCGTTCAGGTTGCTGGTGGTGTAGCTGATCGAGTTGTTGGTACGGGTACCTTGCAGGCGATCCAGGCCCGAACCGGAGTTGCTGGTCCAGCCGCCGAAGTCCTTGACGGAGGTGTAAGCCGAGATGGTGTCAGCGAAGTCGGTTTGACGACCGACCAGGACGCTGCCGAAGTTACCGGCCAGACCCACCACCGACTTGCGACGGAACAGGGTGTTGGAGGTCTTGGAGTCATCCAGGGCGCCGGTGTCGTTGGAGAAGCCGGTTTCCAGGTTGAACACGGCGGACAGGCCGCCACCCAGGTCTTCAGCGCCCTTGAAGCCGATACGCGAACCCTGGATCACACCGGAGTTCAGGCCGAATTTGCTGCCAGTGCCACCGGTGGAGGTAGCAACCTTGCTTTGGTAGACAACACCGGTATCGATGATACCGTAGATCGTGACGGAGCTTTGCGCTTGAGCTGCGCCTGCGAACGCGCCCAGTACGGCGAGTGCCAGCAGAGATTTTTTCATGTGACGTCCTTCTCTAAAAATAGTCTTGAGGATCCGCACTTGCAGTCGGATGGACAGACATTAATGCTTCTGTCTCGTCGTGACTGCAGCTTGGTCGATAGAAATGATTTTTTAGACGGGAGCGAAACTTTGAAATGGCAATTGTTGTATTTTTTTATCGCCATTTTTTCGCAACCGCCACACCATCACCCTGCAAGCGGCAGCGTATCAATGAAAAAGCGCCGGTCATGAAACCGGCGCCCTGGAAAAACTAAGTTTCTGGATTTGGTTGTCTGGAATGCGAGTCCGTCATTTCTAACTACCTCGCACCGAGCCACTAACTTTCGTCACCGACCAGCTTCTTCAACAGATCCGACTTCTGCTGCTGGCGCAGCGCGGAGGCATTCTTGCGATGCGGCCCGGCGCCGCCGGCACGCTGCTGCGCGGCGACGGCGACCGGATTGCGAGGCTTCGCTTGCGACGGCTCGATGCGAAAGCTCAGCTTCTGCCGCGTACCGAGTGTCTTGTTGGCCATCGCAATCACCTCACAGGATGGGGGGCTGCTCTTTACAGCACGTAGCGCGACAGGTCTTCATCGACCGCCAGCTCACCGAGGCGCTCGTTGACGTAGGCCTCATCGATCTTCAAGGCATCCACGCCGCTCTCGCCGGCCGTGAAGGAGATCTCTTCCAGCAGTTTCTCCATGACGGTATAGAGGCGACGCGCACCGATGTTCTCGGTCTTCTCGTTGACCGAATGCGAGATCTCGGCCAGGCGCTTGATGCCGCTGTCGGCGAACTCGATCTTGACACCTTCGGTGGCCAGCAGCGCTTCATATTGCTTGGTCAGGCAGGCGTCGGTGCCGGTGAGGATGCGCTCGAAATCGGCGATCGACAGCGAATCCAGTTCCACCCGGATCGGGAAGCGACCCTGCAGTTCCGGGATCAGGTCCGAGGGCTTGGAGAGATGGAACGCACCCGAGGCGATGAAGAGGATGTGATCGGTCTTGATCATGCCGTACTTGGTGTTGACGGTCGTGCCTTCCACCAGCGGCAGCAGGTCACGCTGCACACCGGCACGGGAGACATCGGCATTGCCGTTCTGCGAACGGGTGGCGATCTTGTCGATCTCATCGAGGAAGACGATGCCGTTCTGCTCGACGTTGGCGATGGCCTTCTGCTTCAACTCTTCTTCGTTGACCAGCTTGGCGGCTTCTTCTTCGATCAACAGCTTCATCGCCTCCTTGATCTTGACCTTGCGCGCCTTCTTGCGCTGGTTGCCCAGGCCAGAGAACATGGACTTGATCTGCTCGGTCATCTCTTCCATGCCGGGAGGCGCCATGATTTCCATCGAGGGCGCGCCCTCGGCCAGTTCCAGCTCGATCTCGCGATCATCCAGTGCGCCTTCGCGCAGACGCTTGCGGAAGGTCTGGCGGGTGGTGTTCTTGTCGTCCTTCTCACCACTGCCGTCACTGCTGCCGGGGGTGAAACCGAAATCGCGCGCCGGCGGCAGCAGCACGTCCAGGATGCGATCTTCGGCGGCGTCCTCGGCGCGGGTGCGCACCTTGCGCGTCTCGATCTCGCGGGTCTGCTTGATGCCGATATCGACCAGGTCGCGGATGATGGTGTCCACGTCACGACCGACGTAACCGACTTCGGTGAACTTGGTGGCCTCGATCTTGATGAAGGGCGCATCGGCCAGCTTGGCCAGGCGACGCGCGATCTCGGTCTTGCCCACGCCGGTGGGGCCGATCATCAGGATGTTCTTGGGCGTGATCTCGTGGCGCAGCGGCTCGTCGATCTGCTGGCGGCGCCAGCGGTTGCGCAGGGCGATGGCCACGGCGCGCTTGGCGCGGGCCTGGCCGACGACGTGCTTGTCGAGTTCGGAGACGATTTCCTTGGGAGTCATATTCATGGTGGTGATCTTTTCGCTGTGACGATTCATCGAGGCAATGTGCGCACTTGGCGACTTATTCCAGCGTCTCGATGATGTGGTTCAGGTTGGTGTAGATGCACAGCTCGCCGGCGATGGTCAGCGACTTCTTGACGATCTCGGCCGGCGACAGTTCGGTGTTCTCGTACAGGGCCTTGGCCGCCGATTGCGCATAGCTGCCGCCGGAGCCGATGGCGCCGATGCCGTCATTGGGTTCCAGCACATCGCCGTTGCCGGTGATGACCAGGGTGGTTTCCTTGTCGGCACACAGCAGCATGGCTTCCAGGCGGCGCAGCATGCGGTCGGTGCGCCAGTCCTTGGCCAGTTCGACCGAGGCCCGCATCAGGTTGCCCTGGTGCTTTTCCAGCTTGGCCTCGAACAGCTCCAGCAGCGTGAAGGCATCTGCCGTGCCGCCGGCAAAACCGACCAGGACCTTGGCGTGGTAGAGCTTGCGCACCTTGCGCGCACTGCCCTTCATGACGATGTTGCCGAGCGTCACCTGGCCGTCGCCACCCAGCGCGACCTGGTTGCCGCGCCGGACCGAAAGGATGGTGGTGCCGTGAAATTGTTCCATGCTTGCCTCTGTTCAATATGTGCGTAGGTGCTGCGCGCAGGTAGGCCCTGTGTGCGTCCTGTCGAGATGGGGTTCTCCGGCCGGATTGCAAGTCATGCCGTCACGCCACCCCACTCTGGAGACCAACATTGTATCGCCGACAATGAAAACGGGCGCCGGGACACAAGGTCCGGGCGCCCGTCTCAGGCGATGGTAATGCTGGCGACTAGACCGAGATGGTCATCAGGCTGGCATTGCCGCCGGCTGCGGTGGTATTGACGCACAAGGCACGCTCGGCCAGCAGGCGCCACAGCGGGATGGCGGTGTCCTCGCCACACAGGATCAGCGGCACCAGCGCGCCATCGCGGGCAGCCAGGCGGGCGCGCCAGTCGGCGGCGATGTGGCTGTCCACCAGGGCAGCCTGCAGCGGCTCGGCGTCGAGCTGGCCGGTACGGTGGATGACCGCGCGCACCTGGGCCGGCAGGCCGGCCGGCAGCAAGGCGGCTGTCGCACCATCGACCAGCACCGTGTTGCCGGTGGCCAGCGCCGCCGCCACCTGGTTGAGCAGCGTACCCACGCTGGCGGCGGCGCACAGCACCAGGCCACGCGGCGCGAAAGCCAGGGTATTGCGCTCGCCGGTGGGGCCGGGCAGCACCAGGCTGCGTTGCAACAGGCTCTCGCGCTGGTAGCGCTCGCCGCTGATGGCCAGGCGCTCGTGGCCGTGCGTGCGGGCCCAGTCCAGCAACGAAGACAGCAGTGCATTGCCGACCTGGGCCGGCTGCGCGCGGGTCAGTTCCTCATGCAATTCGGCATGGCGTTGCAGGCGCTTCAGGTAGAGCGGGCCGCCGGCCTTGGGACCGGTGCCGGACTTGCCTTCGCCACCGAAGGGCTGCACACCCACCACCGCACCGACGATGTTGCGGTTGACGTAGATATTGCCCACATGAGCGCGGTCGGCCACGTATTCGATGGTTTCATCGATGCGCGAATGCACGCCCAGCGTCAGGCCATAGCCGGTGGCATTGATGGCGTCGATCAGCTGCGGCAGGGCATCGCGGCGATAGCGCAGCACATGCAGCACCGGGCCGAAGACTTCGCGCTTGAGTTGTGAAAGGTCATCGATCTCGATGACGGTCGGCGCCACGAAGGTGCCGTGTTCGCACTCGGCCGGCAGGGGCAGCTGATGCACGGCGCGGGCGCTGCCGCGCATGCGTTCGATGTGGGCCAGCAGGTTCTGCTGCGCCTCGGCGTCGATGACCGGGCCGATGTCGGTGGACAGGCGATCCGGGCAACCCACGCGCAGCTCGGACATGGCGCCCTTCAACATTTCGAGGGTGCGCTCGGCGATGTCTTCCTGCAGGCACAGGATACGCAGTGCGGAGCAGCGCTGGCCGGCGCTGTCGAAAGCCGAGGACAGTACGTCCTGCACCACCTGCTCGGCCAGCGCCGAGGAATCCACGATCAGGGCATTCTGGCCGCCGGTCTCGGCGATCAGCGGCACTTCGCCATGCTCGCCGCTGCCATCGCCATCGCCATGCTTGCGCTGGGCCAGGGTGCGGTTGATCAGTTGCGCCACCTCGGTCGAGCCGGTGAAGATGACGCCCTTGACGCGCACATCCGAAGTCAGTGCGGCACCGACGGTCTCGCCACGGCCCGGCAGCAGTTGCAGCGCGGCGCGCGGGATGCCGGCCTGGTGCAGCAATTGCACGGCGCGATGGGCGATCAGTGCGGTCTGCTCGGCCGGCTTGGCCAGCACCACATTGCCGGCGGCCAGCGCGGCGCTGACTTCGCCGATGAAGATGGCCAGCGGGAAATTCCACGGGCTGATGCACACCACCGGGCCCCAGGCCAGCACATTGCCGTCATGGCGCGAGGCGATGGCGTAGTAGCGCAGGAAGTCGACGGCCTCGCGCACTTCGGCAATCGCATTGGGCAGCGACTTGCCGGCCTCGCGCACGGCCAGTGCCATCAGTTCGGCGATGTTCTCTTCCAGCAGATCGGCCGCGCGTTCCAGCATGGCGGCGCGCTCGGCGGCCGGCGTGGATTGCCATTGCGACGCATAGGCGGTGGCCGCCGTCAGCGCGGTATCCACATCGGCCACGGTGGCTTCGACGACCTGGCCCACCACCTGGCGGCGGTCGGCGGGATTGCGCACGGCTTGCGCCTGCTGGGCCTGGACCTCACCGACGATCAGCGGTGCGGCCTGCCACTGGCGTTCGGCCATGCCGGCAAAGAGCGTGCTCAGTTGCTGCAGGCGAGCTTCGTTGGAGAGGTCGATGCCGGACGAGTTCTTGCGCTCCTGGCCATACAGGCGCTGCGGCAAGGCGATGGCCGGATGCGGCGCGCCACCCTGGGCGCGCACGGTCTCGACCGGATCGGCCACCAGTTGCTCCAGCGGTACGGCTTCGTCGACGATCTGGTTGACGAAGGACGAGTTGGCGCCATTCTCCAGCAGGCGGCGCACCAGGTAGGCCAGCAGGGTCTGGTGCGAACCGACCGGCGCGTAGATGCGGCAGGACTTGCCCAGATTGCCGGCGCCGACCACCTGGTCGTACAGGGTCTCGCCCATGCCGTGCAGGCACTGGAATTCGTAGTCGTCGATGTGGTTCTGTTTGGCCCAGTGGTAGATCGCCGCCAGCGTGTAGGCATTGTGGGTGGCGAACTGGGGATAGATCACATCGGTGGCCGCCAGCAGCTTCTGCGCACAGGTCAGGTAGGACAGGTCGGTATGCACCTTGCGGGTATAGACCGGATAGCCTTCCAGGCCATCGACCTGGGCGCGCTTGATTTCGCTATCCCAGTAGGCGCCCTTGACCAGGCGGATCATCAGGCGGCGGCCGTGGCGGCGCGCCAGATCGACCAGGTAGTCGATCACGAAGGGGCAGCGCTTCTGGTAACCCTGCACCACGAAGCCCAAGCCATCGAAACCGGCCAGGTCGGGATCGGCGACCAGGGCTTCCATCATGTCCAGCGACAGCTCCAGGCGGTCGGCTTCCTCGGCGTCGATGTTCAGGCCGATGTCGTATTGCTTGGCCAGCAGCAGCAACTGCTTCAGGCGCGGCAGCAGCTCGCCCATCACGCGGGCATGCTGGGCACGCGAGTAACGCGGATGCAGGGCCGACAGCTTCACCGAGATGCCCGGGCCGTCCTTGATACCGCGGCCATTGGAGGCGCGGCCGATGGCGTGGATGGCCTGCTCGTAGGACTGGTAGTAGGCATCGGCATCGTGCATGGTCAGCGCCGCCTCGCCCAGCATGTCGTAGGAATAGCGATAGCCGCGCTTCTCGTTGTCGCGGCTGTTCTGCAATGCCTCCTCGATGGTCTGGCCGGTCACGAACTGGTTGCCCAGCATGCGCATGGCCAGGTCCACGCCCTTGCGGATGAGCGGCTCGCCGCCCTTGCCGATGAGGCGGGTGATGGCTTGCGTGAGGCCGCTTTCGCTATTGGTGGAGACCAGCTTGCCGGTGATCAGGAGGCCCCAGGTCGCCGCATTGACGAACAGCGACGGCGACTCGCCCAGGTGCTTGCGCCAGTCGCCCTTGCTGATCTTGTCGGCGATCAGGCGGTCGGCGGTCTGGCGGTCGGGAATGCGCAGCAGCGCCTCGGCCAGGCACATCAGGGCCACGCCCTCTTCCGAGGACAGGGAGAATTCATGCATCAACGCATCCACGCCGGAGGAGCGGGTGCGCTTCTCGCGCACCTGCTGCACCAGCTTTCTGGCCAGTTGCCGGGTCAGTTCCTTCCAGGGCTGGTCGCCCTGGATCTGGCCCAGGAGCCAGTGCACGGCCTCGCGTTCATCGCGACGATAGGCCGCCGTGATGGCAGCGCGCAAGGGGCTCGGCGCCGGCAGCATCTCGGCATGGAAAGCGCCGAAGGGCAGGCCGGCGGCGGACGAGGAAGGAGCGGCCACGGAGGCGGCGGAAGCGACGTTGGTCATGGGCTGGAGAGTGAGATGGGAAGGATTTTCGCATCCGGATTCTATGCGGGAATAACCAATATTAATTCTGCATTTAATGGTTCTGAGCAATATTTAATTTTGCCATTTTCTATTATTCGAACTTTAATTTTCCACACCCCCTCGCCGCAGACAGATCATCCAGCCTGGGTGCGCCTTCCGGGGGTGCCCACCGAAAGTCGCATATTCAAATACGAAATACTTTGTTTACCCCGCAAAGCCGCAGGTCGTAAGGTAATCGATTCATTTTTTTGCGGCGCTTGCATGTCTACCGAAATTCACTCCGGCACCGATACCCGTGTGCGCCTGGCCGTCGATGTGGGCGGCACTTTCACCGATGTCGTGCTGCTGCAGGGCGCGGCCAAATACACGGCCAAGGTACTGACCACCCCCGGCGCGCCCGAAGAAGGTGTGCTGGCTGGCATCGGCGAGATCCTGCAACAGGCAGGTCTGGGCTGGTCCGACGTCGATCTGCTGATCCTGGGCACCACGCTTGCCACCAATGCGCTGATCGAGCGCAAGGGGGCGCGCACGGCCTTGATCACCACCGAGGGTTTCCGCGACCTGGTCGAGATCGGCCTGGAAGACCGCTTCGCCCAATATGATGTGTTCCTGGAAAAACCCGCCCCATTGGTGCCGCGCCACTGGCGCCATGGCGTGCGCGAGCGGGTCGACGCCGCCGGCCAGGTATTGAGCCCGCTGGACGAAGACCAGGTGCAGGCGCTGGCGCGACAGTTGGTGGCCGATGGCATCGAGAGCGTGGCCGTTTGCTTCCTGCATGGCTACGCCAATCCCGCGCATGAACGCCGGGTGCGTGCCCTGCTCAAGACCCACGCGCCGGGCCTGTGGGTCTCGCTGGCCTCCGACGTCTGCCCGGAGATCCGCGAGTACGAACGCCTGTCCACCATCTGCGCCAACGCTTACGTGCAACCGCAGGTGGCGGGCTACCTGCAGCGCCTGCACCAGGCCGTGGCCGCACGCGGACTGCGCGGCGAAGCCTTCCTGATGACCTCGGGCGGTGCCATCACCACCTTGCAGACCGGCATCGACGAGCCGGTGCGGCTGGTCGAATCGGGCCCTGCGGGAGGCGCCGTGCTGGCACGCCAGGTGGCCGAACAGATCGGCGCGACGCGTGCATTGTCCTTTGACATGGGTGGCACCACGGCCAAGATCTGCTTCATCGACGACTACCAGCCGCAGATCAGCCGCAGCTTCGAGTTTGGCCGGGTGCACCGGCACCTGAAGGGGTCGGGCCTACCGATCCGCATCCCGGTCATCGAGATGGTGGAAATCGGTGCCGGTGGCGGTTCCATTGCCCGCGTGAACCATCTGGGCGTGGTCCAGGTCGGCCCCGACAGCGCCGGCTCCAGCCCCGGCCCGGCTGCCTACGGCCTGGGCGGCGAACTGCCCACGGTGACCGATGCCCACACTGCCCTGGGCACGGTGGACCCTGCACGCTTTGCCGTGGGCAAGGTACAGCTCGATGCACGCCTGGCGCGCCAGGCACTGGCACAGGGCCTGGCGGCCCAGACCGGATTGGAGATCGAGGTCGCGGCCCAGGCCATCGTCGACATCGTCACCGAAAACATGGCCAATGCCGCCCGCGTGCATGCCTCCGAACTGGGCAAGTCTGCCGATGACAGCACGCTGATCGCCTTCGGCGGCGCCGCGCCGCTGCATGCGGCCTTGCTGGCGCGCAAGCTGGGCATCACCCGGCTGGTGATCCCGGCGTCGGCCGGGGTGGGTTCCGCGCTGGGCTTCCTGTGGGCACCGGTGGCTTACCAGACGGTGCGCAGCCTGCACCAGCGCATCGCCAATGTCGACCATGCCGCCATCGAGGCCCTGCTGGCCGAATTGACCGCCCATGCCGATGACGTGGTGCTGCGCGCCGCCCCTGGTGCGCCGCTGCTGCGCCAGCGCACGGTCTACATGCGCTATGCCGGACAGGGTCACGAGATTGCCGTGGACTTGCCCGAAGGCCCGTTCGACCATGCCGCCGCCCAAGACCTGCACGAGCGCTTCGAGGCGCGCTACGCCAGCCTGTATGGACGCAGCCTGCCCCACATCGCCGCCGAAGCGGTGAGCTGGTCGGTGGCGGTACAAGCCGGCGGCCGGCCCGCTCCCGAAGCCGACGTGGTGCCGGCCGACAGCGATCGCGCCACGCCCACCGGCACGCGCCGCGTCTACGACAGCGGCACGGCAACCTGGCAAGACATACCCGTCTACGAACGCACCACCCTGCGCCCTGGCCAGTGGCTGTCCGGTCCCGCCCTGGTGGTAGAGGACGAAACCACCACCCGCGTCATTGCCGGCTTTGAAGTGCGTTGCAGTCGCCTGGGCGCCCTGGTGCTGACCGATGTCCAGGCACTCTCCCCTGCCGGCAAGAGCAGGGAAGAAAGCGCGGCACTGGCATGAGCACCGACACCGCCCAAACGCATTCGATCCGCCAGCAACTGGTCTGGAACCGCCTGCTGGCCGTGGTCGAGGAACAGGCCCAGGCGCTGATCCGCACCGCCTTCGGCACCCCCACACGGGAGGCTGGCGACCTCTCGGCGGGCGTCTTCCTGCCCGATGGCCGCATGGTGGCCCAGGCCGTCACCGGCACGCCGGGCCATGTCAATTCCATGGCCGATTCCGTACTGCACTTCCTGCGGGCCTTCCCCGCCCCGACCATGCAGGAAGGGGACGTCTTCATCACCAACGACCCGTGGAAGGGCACCGGACACCTCTATGACGTGGTCATGGTCACCCCGGTATTCCATGACGGCAGGCTGGTGGCGCTGTTCGCCTCCACCGTGCACGTGGTGGATATCGGCGGCCTGGGCGCCGGGCCGGATGCGCTGGAGATCTATCACGAAGGACTGTTCCTGCCGATCCTGCGCTTCGTCACGCGCGGCGTCATTGAGCAAAGCGTGCTCGACATCGTGCGCGCCAACGTGCGCGAGCCCGAGCAGGTCGAGGGCGACCTGCATGCATTGGTAGCCTGCAATGCCGTGGGCGCGCGCCGCCTGCAGCAATTGCTGCGCGAATTCGGCCTGACGGACCTGCAGGCCGCGGGCGCGTACATCATCGAACGCAGTGCCCTGGCCATGCGCGCAGCACTCAAGGAGTGGCCCAAGGGGCGCTGGAGCAACCAGATGACGGTCGATGGCTACGACACGCCGGTACAGCTGAAGGTCACGGTCAGCATCGGCGAGGACGAGATCCTGGTGGACTTTGCCGGCACCTCCGGCAAGGTCGCACGCGGCATCAACGTGCCCAAGGCCTATACCGACGCCTACACCTCGTTTGGCATCCGCTGCCTGGTCGGCGCGGATGTGCCCAACAACACCGGCTCGCTCGCACCCATCCGCGTGATCGCCCCGGAAGGCTCCATCGTCAACGCCCTGCCGCCCAGCGCGGTGGCTGCGCGCGCCGCCATCGGCCAGATGCTGCCCGACCTGGTCTTCGGCGCACTGCGCCAGGCCAGGCCCGACCGCGTGCCCGCCGAGGGCGCATCGTCCCTGTGGAATATCCGGCTCACCGGCGGCCAGCCCATCGCGGGCGGACCCAACGAGGTCCTCAACAAGGCCCGGCGCTTTGGCATCGTCAGCTTCACCACCGGAGGGACCGGTGCCCGTCCGGGACAGGATGGACTCTCGGCCACGGCCTACCCCAGCGGAGTGCGCAACGTGTCGCTGGAAATCCTGGAAACGCAGGCGCCGCTGATCTTCCGGCGCAAGGAGTACCGCACCGATTCGGGCGGCGCCGGCCTCCACCGCGGCGGCCTGGGACAGACGGTTGCCATCGAGCACGCCCTGGGCGAGCCGATGGTCTTGGCGGCGACCTGGGACCGCGTGCATTACCCGCCACGCGGCGCCCTGGGCGGACGTGACGGCGCCCCGGGCCGGGCCTACCTGCAACACAGCCGCACGGTGCTGCGCGGCAAGGGACGCCAGCTGGTCCCGGCCGGCGAAGTGCTGGTGGTGGAAACGCCAGGCGGCGCCGGCCTGGGCGACCCGGGCCGACGCGATCCGGTGCAACTGGCGCGCGACCTGCAGGCCGGTCTGGTGAGCCCGCAAGCGGCACACAGCCAGTACGGTGCCACCCAAGACAAGGAGTCCAGCGCATGAGCACGCTGCAGCAGCATCGATCATCCGAGGCCATCGGCCACCAGCTGGCCTGGAGCCGACTGCTGTCGGTGGTGGAGGAACAGGCCCAGACCCTCATCCGCACCGCCTTCGGCACCCCCACCCGCGAAGCGGGCGACCTCTCGGCCGGGGTATTCCTGCCCGACGGTCGCATGGTGGCCCAGGCCGTCACCGGCACCCCGGGCCACGTCAACTCCATGGCCGAGTCGGTCCGGCATTTCCTGGCGCGCTTTCCGGCTGACACCATGCGCGAAGGTGATGTGTTCCTGACCAATGACCCCTGGAAGGGCACCGGCCATCTCTACGACATGACGATGGTCACCCCGGTCTTCCACGCGCAGCGCCTGGTGGCACTGTTCGCGGCCACCCTGCATGTCATCGACATCGGCGGCATCGGTTCAAGTCCCGATGGGCTGGAGATCTACCACGAGGGCCTGTTCCTGCCCATCCTGCGCTTCATCCGTGCCGGTACGGTGGACCCCGCGGTCCTGGCCATCATTGCCGCCAACGTGCGCGATCCGGCCCAGGTCGAGGGTGACCTCTTCGCTCTGGTGGCCTGCAATGAAGTCGGTGCGCGGCGCCTGGGTGCGTTGCTGCGCGAGTTCGGGCTGACGGACCTGGAGGCACTGGGGGCCTATGTCATCGGACGCTCGGCCCAGGCCATGCGCGCGGCCCTGCAGCACTGGCCGCACGGCACCTGGCATAACACCCTGGTAGCGGATGGCTATGATGCCCCCATCACCCTGCAGGCCGCCGTCACCATCGATGCGCACGGCGTGCACGTGGATTTTTCCGGCACCTCGGCACGGGTGGCGCGTGGCATCAATGTGCCCAAGGCCTACACCGATGCCTATACCTCCTTTGGCATCCGCTGCCTGATCGGCGAGGATGTCCCCAACAACGCAGGTTCGCTGGCGGCCATCCAGGTCAGCGCGCCGGCAGGCTGCATCCTCAACGCCTTGCATCCGGCCCCGGTGACGGCGCGTCACGTGGTGGGCCAGTTGCTGCCCGATGTGGTCTTCGGCGCGTTGCGCCAGGCACGTCCTGACCGGGTGCCGGCCGAGGGCGCGTCGTCGCTGTGGAACCTGCAGCTGGTGGGCGGCGAGATCCTGCCCGGCGCCAGCGCCGAGGATGCCGCCGCGCTGCAGCGCGGTCGCCCCTTCAACATCATCAGCTTCTCCACCGGCGGCACCGGTGCACGCCCGGGCAAGGATGGCTTGTCGGTGACGGCCTATCCCAGCGGGGTGCGCAATGTCTCGCTGGAGATCCTCGAAACCGCCGCACCCATCGTCTTCGAGCGCAAGGAGTTACGCGCCGGCTCCGGTGGCGATGGCACCGTGCGCGGCGGCCTGGGACAAGTCATCGAGGTGCGTCACGCCCAGGCCGACGCGGCGCTGGTGATTGCCGCCGCCTTCGATCGCGTCCACCACCCCGCACGCGGCGCCCTGGGCGGGCAAGACGGGGCGCCGGGCCGGCTGCGCCTGGGCTCGGGTGCGGCCTTGGCCCCCAAGGGACGCCAGCTCATTCCGGCCGGCGACCGCCTGGTGGTGGAAACCCCGGGCGGCGGCGGCCTGGGCGATCCCGCCGCGCGCGACCCGGCGCTGCGGGAACAGGATCGCCTGCTGGGCCTGGTCGAGCCGGGTGCCGCCCCCATGCGCTGTTGACATTGCGTCCCGGATTGCGGCACGCGGCCTTGGCATGCCAAGGCCCGCACCAGTACCCGCACCCCGGCCACCGATGCACACCGGCCGCCCTCGGCGCACGGTGTGCCTTTTTTCCCACTGACTCATCCCTGGATTACCATGTCCCCGCTCTCCTCCCTGATGCCCCGCTCCACCCTGGCCGCCGTGCTGCTGGCCACCACCCTGCTGGCCCAGGCCGCGCCCCCGCAACACGACGGCACGCTGACCCTGCTGCTGCCCTCCGAGCCCACGGCCCTGGTCACCGTCTCCAACGTGGCCACGCCCATCCTCAGCGTCAGCGCCAAGGTCACCGAAGGCCTGCTCAAGTACGACTATGACCTGAACCCGCAGCCGCAACTGGCCACCAAATGGGTCATCAGCCCGGATGGACTGACCTACACCTTCACCCTGCGCCAGGGGGTGAAGTGGCATGACGGCAAGGATTTCACCTCCGCCGACGTGGCCTATTCGATCAACCTGCTCAAGCAGGTCCACCCGCGTGGCCGCAATACCTTTGCCAACGTGACCGCGGTCGACACCCCCGACAAGTACACCGCCGTATTGCGCCTGTCCAAGCCGGCGCCCTACCTGATCCGTGCCCTGGTGGCCACGGAAACGCCCATCGTCCCCAAGCACCTCTACGAGGGTACCGATGCCAAGAACAATCCGTACAACAATGCCCCGGTGGGCACGGGTCCCTTCCGCTTCAAGCAATGGGTACGCGGCAGCCATATCGTCTATGAACGCAACCCCGATTACTGGGACAAGCCCAAGCCCTTCGTGGACCAACTCATCGTGCGCTTCGTGACCGATCCGGCCGCTGCTGCCGTGGCCTTTGAAACCGGCACCGTCGACCTGGGCTACCGTACACCCGTGCCACAGGCCGATCTGGACCGGCTCAAGAAGATCCCCAGCCTGCGCTTCGAGACCAAGGGCAACAGCTATTCGTACAACGTGACGCGCCTGGAATTCAACCTGGACAATGACTACTTCAAGAACGAGAAGGTACGCCAGGCCATCGCCCATGCGCTGGACCGCAACGTCATCGTCAAGGTGGTCAACTACGGCTATGGCCAGGTCAGCTACTCGCCCATCGCCCCCGGCCTGAAGGCCTTCCACGATCCGGCCCCGTCGCCCTATGCCTTCGATGTGAAAAAGGCCAATGCCCTGCTGGATGAAGCCGGCTATCCCAAGAAGGGCGCCAGCCGCTTTGCCGTGCCGCTGGATTTCAACCCCATCACCTCCGATGGCCAGCGCCTGGCCGACTACATCCGTACCGCGCTGGCCCGCGTGGGTATAGCCGTGACCGTGCGTGCGCAGGATCCGAGCGCCTTCATCAAGCGCATCTATACCGACCGCGACTTCGCCTTCACCACCAACGGCGCCAGCAACCTGTTCGATCCCACCGTGGGGGTGCAGCGACTGTACTGGAGCAAGAACTTCGTCAAGGGCCTGCCCTTCTCCAACGGTACCCACTACAGCAATCCGGCAGTGGACAAGCTGCTCGAAGAGGCTGCCGTGGAAAACGATCCGGCACACCGCAAGCAATTGTTCAAGGAGTTCCAGGAGACGGTGGCGCGTGACGTGCCCGACCTCAATCTCTACCAGCCGGCCTTCATCACCATCGCCAACCAGCGCGTGCATGACCATTCGCTGACCGCCGACGGTGTGGAGTCCAACCTGGCCGATGTCTGGGTCGACCCCGCCAAGTGATCCGGGGCAGGGTCATCTCCATCACAGGGATGGGGATGACCTGCCGCTCAGGCGGCCTTGCGCTGCTCGGCACCGGGGACGGCGTTGATCAGGCTGCGGGTATAGGGATGGCGGGGATGATCCCAGAGTGACTGGTGGTCGCCCGTTTCGACGATGCGCCCCTGCTGCATCACCATGACGCGGTCGGCAAAGTAGCGCACCACGCCCAGGTCGTGCGAGATGAAAAGATAGGACAGGCCGAAGTCCTGCTTCAGTTCGGCCAGCAGGTTCAGGATCTGCGCCTGCACCGAGACATCCAGGGCCGACACCGGCTCGTACAGCACCACCAGCGATGGCCGCACCACCAGGGCGCGGGCGATGCCGATACGCTGGCGCTGCCCGCCCGAGAACTCGTTGGGATAACGGCTGCCGGCGTCACGCGGCAGGCCGACCCGGTCCAGGATGGCCGTGATGCGCCGGGCGCGCTCGCGGCCTTCCCTGACCCCATGCACGGCCAGCACGGTGTCGAGGATGTCCTGCACGCTACGGCGTGGATTCAGCGAGGCATAGGGATCCTGGAACACCATCTGGATCTTGCGCCGCCAGGGCTTGAGCGCACGCTCACCCAGCTGGGCGATGTCGGTCCCCTCGACCAGGATGCGCCCGGCACTGGGCGCCACCAGACGCAACAGGGTGCGCGAGAGCGTGGACTTGCCACAACCCGATTCACCGACCAGACCCAGCGTTTCGCCCGCCGCCAGCGAGAAACTCACGCCATCGACGGCATGGACCTGGCCGCCCCCGCGGGTGGCATAGCGCGTGTGCAGGTCCTGCACCTCCAGCAAGGGTGAGGTCGGCGTCGGTGTAGCCTCGGCTTGGCGGGACCGCACCGGCGGCACATGCAGGTGGAAGCTGCGCAGCCCGCTGGCCGGATCGATGCGCGCCTGGATCTCCGGCAGCTGCGCCTGGGTATAGTGCAGGCGCTGCCCGCTGTGCAAGGACGCTCCCAGCAAACCACGTGTATAGGCATGCGCCGGCGCGGCAAACAGTTGCTGGGTGCTGGCCTCTTCCACCTTCGTGCCGCCATACATCACGGCGACGCGGTCAGCCCATTGGGCCACCAGGCCCAGATCGTGGGTGATGAGCAGCAGGCCCATGTCGAGCTCGCGCCGCAGGCCATCCAGCAAGGCCAGGATCTGGGCCTGGATGGTCACATCCAGCGCGGTAGTGGGCTCGTCTGCGACCAGCAGGCGCGGCCGGCATGCCACAGCCATGGCGATCATCACGCGCTGGCGCTGCCCGCCCGAGAGCTGATGCGGAAAATCGTCGACGCGTCGCTGCGGTTCGGGAATGCGCACCAGGTCCAGCAACTCGATGGCGCGCTGGCGTGCCCTGGCCGCGCTGAGTCCCTCGTGCAGACGCAGTACTTCCATCACCTGACTACCGATGCTGTGAACCGGGTTCAACGAGGTCATCGGCTCCTGGAAGATCATCGCCACGTCACGCCCACGCAGGGCACGTAATTCTGTGGGTGAGAGCCTGGCGATGTCTTGCCCCTCCAGCAGGATCTGGCCACCGATGTGCGCCTCCGGTGGCAGCAGGCGCAGCAGGGACAGCGCCGTGGTCGATTTGCCGCAACCCGATTCGCCCACCAGCGCCAGGGTCTGGCCACGCCGCAATTGCAGGTCCAGGCCATGGACGGCTTTCACGCCGCCGGGAAACTCCACCTGCAGCTGGCGGATATCCAGCAGCGGCGCTGACGAAGAGGAGGAAGTCACGGTCATGGCATCAGCGCTTGCGCAAACGGGGATTGAGGGCATCGTTGAGGCCATCGCCCAACAGGTTCAAGGCCAGCACGGTCAACACGATGGCACTGCCCGGCAAGGCGGTGAGATACCAGGCCGTGCGCAGCAATTCGCGGCCATCGCCGATCATGCTGCCCCATGAGACCACATTGGGGTCACCCATCCCGAGAAAGGACAGGGCCGATTCGATCAGGATGGCGCTGGCCACCAGCACCGAGGCCGTCACGATCACCGGCGGCAAGGCATTGGGCAAGATCTCCTGCACGATGATGCGCAGGTTGCCGAAGCCCTGGCTGCGCGCAGCCAGCACGAACTCGGCATCACGCAGGCTGCGAAACTCGGCACGCACCAGGCGCGCAATCACCGGCCAGGACGCCAGGCCGATGGCCAGCACGATCACCGGCAGCGTGGGCTGGCCAATGGCCACGATCACCACCACCAGCAGGAAGGAAGGCACGGTCTGGAACAGCACGGTCAAGCGCATCAGCGCTGCATCCACCCAGCCACCGAAGTAGCCGGCCGCCGCGCCGATGACCGAGCCGATCAACAGGCTGACCAGCGCCGCCACGCCCCCCACCAGCAGCGAGACCTGTGCACCGTGGGCCAGGCCGGCGGCCACATTGCGCCCCAGGGAGTCGCTGCCCAGGGGAAAGGCGGCATCCTGCCCCGGCCATAACAAGGGAGACGCGACCATGTCCAGCGGGTCGCCCGGATACAGCCAGGGTGCCAGCAGGGCCAGCAAGCCCATCGACAGCAACAGCGCCATGCCGATCAGTGCCGAGGGATTGCGATAGAGCGCACGCCATACGGCACGACGTGGCGATACCGGTCGAGGCAAGTCAGCCGGAACAGGAGCGGAAAGCGGCAAGGAATCGGACATGTGGGATATCCCGAAAAATCAACGGCTGCGGATGCGTGGATCGAGGTAGAGATGCAGCAGGTCGACCAGCGTATTGACGGCCACCACCAGCAGCGACGACAGCAGCAGGATGCCCAGCAACACCTGATAGTCGCGTGCCATGACCGACTCGAAGGCCAGACGCCCCAGGCCGGGCCAGTTGAACACGGTCTCCACCACCAGTGCGCCACCCAGCAATGCCCCCAGATGCATGCCGGCGACGGTGCTGACCGGAATGAGGGCATTGCGCAGCACGTGACGCAGGGTGACCACGTGCGGGGCCAGGCCCTTGGCCACGGCGGTGCGCACGAAGTCCTGGCGACTGACTTCCAGCATGGCCGCGCGCGTGAGGCGGGCGAAGATGGCGATGTAGAACCCCGACAAAGCAATCGACGGCAAGACCAGGTAGCGCGCGCTATCGAGCCATGCCGACCAGCCGCTGGCCTTGCTGCCGATGGTGCTGCTGCCGCCCGCCGGCAGCCAGCCCAGATGCACGGAGAAAAGGATGATGGCCATCAGTCCCAGCCAGAAGCTGGGCATGGAATACAGCAGCAGCGCCAGCACCGACAGCAGACGATCGGACCAGCGCCCGACGCGGCTGGCCATGAACGTCCCCAGGGCAATGCCCAGCACCAGCGCCACGCCCAGTGATGTCAGCATGAGCAAGACGGTATGACCCAGGCGCTCGCCGATCAGGGTCGCCACCGGCAGGTTGTAGCGCGGCGAGCGGCCCAGGCTCAAGTGGGCAAGTTGTCCGAGGTAGTTCGAGAGCTGCTGCAGTACCGGCAGGTCCAGGCCAAAGTGGCTACGCAGTTCCGCCATGCTCTCCACGGTCGCCGATCCGGACTCGGCCGCGATCACGTCGGCGGCATCCCCGGGAACCAGTTGCAGCAGGAAGAAATTGAGGATCACCACGCCCAGTACCGTGGGCAGCGCCTGCAACAACGTTCGCGCGACCGTTCTCAGAGTTCGGAAAGACATGGTGATGAAGGCGAAATGCAGGGGAAAGGAAGACTGTAGTTTTGCGCCGCGCCCGATCAAACGAAATTTTTCGCATATCCATTATCGGATTCCATCTGGCACCTGCCCGCGCATGACGGCGCAATAAAAAAACGCCGCGAGCCCGAAGGCTGCGGCGTTCCTGTGGGGAACCGGAAAACGACGGGATCAGCCTTCGCCCAGATAAGCCGCCTTCACCCGCGGATCATCCAGCATCTGGCGTGCCTGGCCGTGCATGGTGATCAGGCCCGACTCCATCACGTAACCGCGATGCGCCGCCTCCAGCGCCAGCTTGGCGTTCTGCTCCACCAGCAGGATCGTGATGCCCTGCGCCGACACATTGCGGATCACCTCGAAGATCTTCTCCACCATGATCGGCGACAGCCCCATCGAGGGCTCGTCCAGCAACAGCAGCTTGGGATGGCTCATCAGCGCGCGCGCCATCGCCAGCATCTGCTGCTCGCCACCAGACAAGGTGCCGGCCATCTGCGCGGCACGCTCCTTCAGGCGCGGGAAGACCGCAAACCACTTGTCGATGTCGGCCGCGATCTGGCCCTTGTCGTCGCTGGTGTAGGCGCCCATCAGCAGGTTTTCGTGGATGCTCATGCGCGTGAACACGCCGCGCCCTTCCGGCACCATCGCCAGCTTGTCCTTGACCAGCTCGAAGGACTTCTTGCCCTTCAAGGGATTGCCCAGGTATTCGATATGACCTTCCACTCGGCTAGCCGGCAGCGTGCCGGTGATGGCCTTCAGCGTCGTGGTCTTGCCGGCGCCGTTGGCGCCGATCAGCGTCACCAGTTCGCCCTGGTTGACTTCCAGGGCGATGCCCTTGACGGCCTGGATGCCGCCGTAGGCCACCGAGAGGCCTTCTACTTTGAGAATATTTATCGTCATCTTCTGTGGTCTCGCTTAGTGTCCCGCGCCGAGGTAGGCCTCGATCACCGCCGGGTTCTTCTGCACATCCGCCGGCACACCCTCGGCAATCGGCTTGCCGTAGTCCAGCACCGTGATGCGGTTGCACAGGCCCATCATCAGCTTCACATCGTGTTCGATCAGCAGGATGGTCTTGCCCTCGGCCTGGATCTTCACCAGCAGCTCGCGCAGGCCCAGCTTCTCGGTGGCGTTCATGCCGGCCGCCGGCTCGTCCAGCGCCAGCAGTTGCGGATCGGTCGCCAGCGCGCGGGCGATCTCCAGGCGACGCTGATCGCCATAGGACAGGTGGCGCGCAGTGCGCTTGGCGAACTGGCCGATGCCCACGAAGTCCAGCAGCTGCTGCGACTTGGCGCGGATGGCCGCTTCCTCGTCACGCGCAGCCTTGTGGCGGAATACCGCGCCGAACACGTTCTGCCTGGTACGCACGTGGCAACCCACCATCACGTTCTCCAGCACCGTCATCTCGCCAAAGAGCCGGATATTCTGGAAGGTCCGCGCGATGCCGGCCTTGGCCACTTCATGCGGAGCGCTGGGCGAATAGGGCTTGCCGGCCAGCTCGAAGCTGCCGGTATCGGGCTGGTACAGGCCCGTGATCACGTTGAAGAAGGTGGTCTTGCCGGCGCCGTTGGGGCCGATCAGGCCATAGATCTGGCCGCGTTCGATGGTGATGCCCACGCCGTTCAGGGCTTGCAGGCCGCCGAAACGCTTGCTGACGTCGCGGATCTTGAGCAGTGTCTGTGTCATCTGGTTCTCTCCTGCTTAGGCTTTGACTTCGCCGGTCGTGCCGACTTTGGTATGGTCCGCTTCGGGACGGTCTTCATGGCGTGGCGAGGGCCACAGGCCGGCCGGACGGGTCAGCATGATCACCACCATGGCCAGGCCGTAGAGCAGCTGGCGCAGCACTTCTGCATCGATCCAGACCTTACCGAAGATGGCCATCTGCAGCGGTTCCACCACGTGGCGCAGCACTTCCGGCAGCGCCGCCAGGATCACGCCACCCAGCACCACACCGGGGATGTGGCCGATGCCGCCCAAGACCACCATGGCCAGCACGGCGATGGATTCGGTCAGCGAGAACGACTCCGGCGAGACGAAGCCCTGGAAGGCGCCGAACATGGCGCCGGACACACCACCGAAGGACGCGCCCATGGCAAAGGCCAGCAGCTTGATGTTGCGGGTATTGATGCCCATCGCCTTGGCGGCGATCTCGTCTTCGCGGATGGCCACCCAGGCGCGGCCCAGGCGCGAGTCCTGCAGGCGCACCGAGAAGAAGATCACGCCGATGCACAGCAGCAGGAACAGGAAGTAATAGGCATTGACCGAGGGCGTGCTCAGGCCGAACACCTTCACCATCGAGCCCGAACCCGGCTCGCCGGCCAGCGACACGCCGAACACCTTGATCGGGTCGATCAGGTTGATGCCCTGCGGGCCGTTGGTGATGTTCACCGGGGCGTTGAGGTTGTTCATGAAGATGCGGATGATCTCGCCGAAGCCCAGCGTCACGATGGCCAGGTAGTCACCGCGCAGCTTCAGGGTGGGCGCGCCCAGCAAGGCCCCGAAGATGGCCGCGAACAGGCCCGACACCGGCACGATCAGCCACAGCGACAGGTGGATGCCGTTCTGCACGATCTCGGGGCCGCACAGCCACACCAGGAAATTGCCCACCGCCGGATAGGTGTTGACGAAGGACTCGATCACCGCCGCGAACTGCGGCGAAGCCAACAGGCCCGCGGTATAGGCGCCGATGGCGTAGAAGGCGATGTAGCCCAGGTCCAGCAGACCGGCGAAACCCACCACCACGTTCAGGCCCAGGGCCAGCATGATGTAGAGCAGCGCCACATCCATGATGCGCACCCAGGAATTGCCGAACTGCTGGGCGATGAAGGGGAAGACGATCATCAACGCCAGCAGGACCAGGAGGCTGATGCGCGCCTGCTGCGGATTGCGCTTCATGTCGAAAGATAGGAGAGCCATATGTCTTCTCTGTAATTCTGTAGGGATGGAAGGAGGACTCAGGCGCGATCGGCCACGCGCTCGCCCATGATGCCGGAGGGGCGCAAGGTCAGCACGATGATCAGCACGATGAAGGCGAAGATGTCCTGGTAGTTGCTGCCCAGGAAGTCGCCGGTCAAGTCACCGATGTAACCGGCACCCAGGCTTTCGATCAGGCCCAGCAGGATGCCGCCCAGCATGGCGCCGTAGATGTTGCCGATGCCGCCCAGCACCGCTGCCGAGAAGGCCTTCAGGCCCGGCACGAAGCCCATGGCGAATTGCGCGGTGGAGTAGTTGGCGGCCCACATCACGCCGGCGATGGCCGCCAGTGCGGCGCCGATGGCGAAGGTCACCACGATGACCTTGTTGGAGTCCACGCCCATCAGGCCGGCGATGCGCGGGTTCTCGGCGGTGGCGCGCATGGCGCGGCCCATCTTGGTCTTCTCCACGATCAGCACCAGGCCCACCATGGCCGCCACGGCCAGCACCAGCAGCATGATCTGCGTGGGCGAGATCAGGGCGCCGGCGATATGCACCGGGTCAGAGGGCATGACCTGCGGGAAGGGTAGCGGGCTGCGGCCCCAGATCATCATGGCGAAGGTCTGCAGCAGGATGGATACGCCGATGGCCGTGATCAACGGCGCCAGGCGCGGCGCATTGCGCAGCGGGCGATAGGCGATACGCTCGATCAAGAGGCTCACCACGATGCACACTGGAATGGCGCCGACGATGGCGATGATCAGTTGCACGATGCCCGGCAGACCCGGCGCCACATGCTGCACCACTTTGAGCAGTGACAGGCCCACCATCGCACCCACCATCAGGATGTCGCCGTGGGCGAAGTTGATCAGGTTCAGCACCCCGTACACCATCGTGTAACCCAGGGCGATCAGTGCGTACATGCTGCCTAGCACCAATCCGTTGATGATCTGCTGGATGAAAATGTCCATGAAGCGGTGTCTCCCGTGAAGCGTGATTTAAAGCGTGAATATGTGGATGAAAAACAAGTGAGTCAGATACGGCGGATATGGCAGATACAGCAGGTACAAAAAAAGCGCGAAGCTTCTCGCGCCCGGTGTGTCGATGTCAGAGTCCCAGCGTCGCTCGCATCACGCGGGCGGCGGCCAGGTCCCAGGCAGCCTGGCCGACGGTCTTGAAGACCGGCAGCACACCGGCATTGGCCAGGTCACTCGCGGCCAGCTTGCCACCCACCACATCGCTGATGGCGACCACGCGCGACCAGTCGACCTTGGCCTGGATCAGGTCACCGGCTTCGTGATGGGCGCCGTCGAGGTCATCGACCACGATGCGGCGCGCATGCAGCAGTGCAGGCGGGAACTCCACCATGTCCGGCTTGAAGGCACCCACGCCAATGGCCAGCGTATCGGCGGCGATGTGTTCCGGAATGACGGCGACGCGCGAAGTCGTCAAGGCGATCACCACATCGGTGCGTGGCAGATCCTCTTGCAACATCCGTGCCGGCAAGGGACTGGCCACGGCTTGCGGATGACGTTCGCTCAGTGCGCGACAGAACGCCTGCGTGCGTTCCAGATCGCGTGCGGCGATCCAGAACTGCTGCACGCCGAAGACCTCGACCAGGGCATCGGCATGCGCGGCGGCTTGCGCACCGGTACCGATCAGCAGGGCCGATTGCGGCGTGCGCGGCAGCAGCGTGCGAATGCCCAGCATGCTCATGGCGGCCGTGCGCCGGCCGGTGACGGTGGGACCATCCATCAGGGCGATGCGACGACCGGTATGGGTCTCGAAGACGACCACCTCGCCCTGGATCGCAGGCAACTGGTGACGTGCGTTGTCGGCATGCACGGTGATGAGCTTGGTCACCGAGAGATCGTCGGCGATGGCGGGCATGCCCAGTAGCACACTGGCTGCGTCGATGGGAACGACCTGGCGCTCGGGTGCACGGATGGCGCCGCTGGCCAGCTCCTGGGTGGCGCGTTCGAGCGCACTCACCAGCGCGGCATAGGGCAGCGCCTGGGCGGTTTGTCGGGGGTCGAGGATGTGCATGGAGATCCTGATGGCGAAGCTGCGCTCAGCGCAGGAAGAAACCGGTCGGGAAGGGGTCGCTCTCTTCCAGCACCCACTGGTTGGTGCTCATGATGTGGGCGTGGCCGCTGACCTCGGTGAGGGCGCCATCGAACGGGCCCACCTTGGTCGGTGCCGTCACGCGCACACCGAAGTTGCTGCCCACGATGCTGCCGTTGACGTAGTTCTGGTTCAGCGCCAGGCGACCGCGCAGGAACAGCTGGGCGGCGCGGCCGGAGGTGCCGGTGCCGGTGGGCGAACGATCCACTTCGCGGTCGGCGAAGATGCAGACGTTGGACTGGTCGGCGCCGGGGAAATTGGGTTCGCTGTCGATGATGGTGCCGTAGAGCGTATTGAGGCCCGGCTCCAGCGGATGGGCGATGGCCACCTTGGCGATGACCGCGGCCTTGGTCTCGGCACCCAGCTGGATCAGCTGGCGCACCAGCTCCGGCTTGACCGTGAGACCGGCCTGGGCGGCATTGATGTAGTAGTAGAAGGCGCCACCGAAGACGATGTCGCCGACGATCTTGCCAAACCCGGGTGTCTCCACTTCGACGTCGCGCTGGTAGATGAAGGCGGGCACGTTGTTGAAGCTGACCTTGCCGGCGCGCACGCCATCCCATTCGACGAAGGCTTCGATGAAGCCGGCCGGCGCATCGAAGCAGATGCGGGTCTGCGGCTGCGTGCGCTCGACATAACCCATCTCGACCAGCACCTTGCCCAGGGCGATGATGCCGTGGCCGCACATGTCGCTATAGCCTTCGTTGTGGATGAAGATGACACCGAAATCGGCACCGGCGGTGACCGGCGGCAGCAGGTAGGCGCCATACATGTCGGCATGGCCGCGCGGCTCGTTCATGAGGAAACAGCGCAGGTCGTCGCGATGCTCGCGCAGCCAGGCGCGCTGTTCCAGGATGGTGCCGGCGGGGATCTTGGGCAGGCCCGAGACGACGATGCGCAGGGGCTCGCCGCCAGTGTGGGCATCGATGGTCTGGACGGTACGGGTGTAGCTGAGCATGGACTTCCTTCCTCAGGGTGCTGCAGGTGCCGCCAAGGGCACAGGGTACCACCGCTATGCGGCTGTCAGCAGCACGCATGCGACGAATGCTCCCCGGGCGGCCGGGGCCGGCGGGAAGCGGTGTACGACTGGATAGAACGGGAGCAGGAGGCCGAGGAGCACGCACTGGCGGGCAGTGCGCGCGGCCTCAGGCCGATGCGGGTGGCCGATCAGCGATCGGCGATCCGCGATCAGTAGCTGGTCAGCGGGACCGGCAGGCCATCCTTGAAGCGATAGACCGTCACGGGCGACTGCTTCAGGTCGTGGTTGGCGTCGAAGTCGTACTGACCGGCCACGCCCTTGTAGCTGATCTTGGCCAGGGCCGGACCGAAGGCCTTGGGCTCGACCGAGTTGGCTTGCTTCATGGCCTGGGCGATGAGCATCATGCCGTCATAGAAGGAGACCGCGTAGGTTTCGGCAGGACGGTTGTACTTCTTCTGGTAGTCGTCGGAGAAGACCTTGCCTTCCTTGGCCTTGTCCAGCATGGTGCCGCCTTGGGTACAGTAGACCGTTTCACCGATGGCGTCGCCACCCAGCCGGCCCATTTCCGGCGAGCAGATACCGTCGCCGCCCATCAGGGGCACGTCGATGCCCAGTTGCTTCATCTGGCGCTTGATCGGGCCGCCTTGCGGAGCATAACCGCCCAGGAACACGGCGTCGGGCTTCTTGCCCTTGATCGAGGTCAGGATGGCGGTGAAGTCGGTGGCCTTGTCGTTGGTGAAGTCCTTGCTGACCACTTCGATGCCGTTGGCCTTGGCGACCTTGGCGAATTCCTCGGCCAGACCCTGGCCGTAGGCGGTGCGGTCATCGATCACGGCTACGCGCTTGAACTTCAGTTCCTTGGCAGCGTACAGGGCCATCTTGCCGCCCAGCTGGCTGTCGCTGGCCGCGACGCGGAACAGGGTGGCGAAACCTTGCTGGGTGATCTTGGGGTTGGAGGCCACGGTGGCCACCACGATGCCGGCGTCGTTGTAGACGCGCGAAGCGGGGATGGTCACGCCCGAGTTGTAGGGACCGACGATGGCCTTGATGCCCTGGTCAGCCAGCTTCTGGGCCGCGGCCACGCCCGACTTGGGGTCGGCCTGGTCGTCTTCGGCGATGACTTCGAACTTGATCTTCTTGCCGCCCACGGTGATGGGTTGCGCATTCAGACGCTCGACGGCCATCATCAGGCCGCCCTGGTTGTCCTTGCCGGCCGACGCCTGCGGGCCAGTCAGCGGGCTGGAGAAACCGATCTTGACGACCTGGGTTTCCTGCGCCATGGCGAAGGCGGGGATCAGCGCCAGCGAGGCGGCGATGATGTTGAGTCCGGAGACGCGCTTGAACATGGGGTGTTTCCTCTCTTCTAGAAAGTCAGACTGCGGTTGGGTAATTGCATTGAAAACGCTGGAAAAGCAGGATTTGCGCCACCCTATTCCTTGTGGGAAACGGGGACACGATTCCGTCGATGCCGCACTTGCTGCCACCTTGCGGGGGGCGCTCATGCCTGGCAAAACAAAAACTCACAAAAGTTGCCGGAGAAGCTGCTGTCATCCGCGCAGATGCACCCTAGTTGGCGCATCATGCCCGCATTACGTTATGTTTTTATGAGGGAGGATTCTATTGACTCTTTCCTGATATTAGGCGCGTTTATTACCTTTATAATCAGAATTAAATTCACTGTAAATTTTTTTAACAGAATAAAGTTCAGAAACCATGGCCGTGCTCGACAAGATCAGCAAGAAAATTCTGACCGAACTGCAAAATGATGGTCGCATCAGTAACGTCGACCTGGCGGCCCGCGTGAACCTGTCTCCGGCGGCTTGCCTGGAACGGGTCCGCAAGCTGCAGGAGGCGGGCTATATCCTGGGCTATGCGGCGCAATTGAATCCCGAGTTGCTGGATGTATCGCTGCTGGTCTTCATCGAGGTGGTGCTGGACCGCACCACGCCGGATGTCTTTGCCGAGTTCAAGAAGAGCGTGCAGAGCATTCCCGAGATCATGGAGTGCCACATGGTGGCGGGCGGCTTCGACTACCTGGTCAAGTCGCGCGTCAAGGACATGAACGCCTATCGCGAATTCCTGGGCAAGTCGCTGCTGCAACTCAAGGGCGTGCGCGAGACCCATACCTACGCCGTGATGGAAGAGGTGAAGAACACCATCCGCCTGCCTATTCGCTGATCCTCCCCTCCCCTTCCTGCGCTGTCCGCATCTTGCGTCGATAAGCCCCCGGCCCCATCCCGCTGAATTTCTTGAACACGCGGTTGAAGGCCGCTTCCGACTGGTAACCCACAGCTTCACCGATCTGCGCCGTGGCCATCTTGCTGTAGCTCAAGAGCCGCGCGGCCTGGGCCATGCGCAGTTGCTGCAAGACCTCGGCCGGCGTGGCACCGCCCACCTCCTGGAAGCGCCGCACGAAGGTGGCGCGCGACATGTGGCATAGCGCCGCCAGGCGCGGCAGCGACCAGTCCTCGTGCAGGGCCTCCAGCATGGCCTGCAGCGCGCCCTGCAATACGGGATGCGCCAGCAGGGCCAGCAAACCCGGCTGCGGCCCGCCCTGGGCCAGCCAGGCGCGCAAGGCCAGGCCAAACAAGGCCGCTGCCAGGCCGCTCACCACGGCCTGGGCGCCGGCGCGTGGTGCTTCGCGGCCGTCGGCACCGCCGCATTCGTTGCGCAACAGGGTGGCCAGCATGCGCAAGCCATCGGCCTCGGGCAGCGCCGCACCGCGCACCAGAAGGACCTCGGGCAACGCCTGCATCAGGGTGGCCGAGTGCGGGGCATCGAAATGGAATTGCCCGCACAGAAAATCGGACAGCGGCCTGGCACCACCCACCTGGTCATCATTGACCTGCAATTGCACGGGAGCTGCGCTCACCGCCTGGCGCACCTCGACGGCATCAGCGGCGGGGGCGATGAACAGCGCATGGGCGGCACCGCGCAGGAGCACCACCAAGTCGCCGGCTTGCAAGCTCAAGGGCTCGCCTTGGCCCAGCCGCAGTTGCGCCGTCCCCTCCAGGATGAAGTGATAAGGCGCTACCCGCTCGGGCAGGGCTGGGTGCGGCAGGTTCCAGGGCTGGCCGAAACGGCAGCGGATATCCAGGCCGGCGCGCACCGGGTGCAGGGAGAGGAGGCGGCTGAGGGCATCCATGGCTTTCCTTGAATGAGCTTTTTGAGCAATTTAAAGTCATTTTAAGGCATTCATCATTTCATGCTGACGGCCTACAGTACCTCCATGCGCAACACGGCACACCCTGGCAATCCCGCCACTGCCGGCGCTAGCCCTCTTACAGGAGAACTGTCATGCCCCGTCTTACCATTGCCCCCGTTACTGAAGCCACCGGCCAGGCCGCCCAGCTGTTTGCCGCCATCAAGTCTGCCGTCGGCATGGTGCCCAATGCCTATGCCGGCATCGGCACGCTGAGTCCGGTTGCGCTGGAATCGGCCCTGCAGCTGGATGGCGCGCTGCGCAAGAGCAGCCTGTCGGCCAAGGAAATCGAAGCCATCAAGCTGGCCGTAAGCGAAAAGGCTGGCTGCGATTACTGCCTGGCGGCCCACGCGCTGATGGGCAAGAAGGTCGGCCTGTCGAGCCAGGCCATCCAGGGCGTGCGTCACGGCCTGCCTTCCGGCGAGGCCAGGCTGGACGTGCTGGCCGATTTCGTCCGCCAGCTGGTCGGTACCAGTGGCACGGTCGATGCCGCCGTGGTGGAGCGCGTACGGGCCGTCTACAGCGATGCCCAGATCGTCGACACGCTGCTGGCGGTGACCGCGATCACCTTCACCAACCTCTTCAACCGCGTCAACGACACCGTGCTGGACTTCCCGCCGGCACCGTGATGCAGTCCCGCCCCTCTGCCCGGGGCGTAAAAAAACCCGGCCATCTTCTCGCGAAGATGGTCGGGCATGCGCTATGAAGGGATGATGACGCCCCGCCTCAGCGCGATCAGAAGGTGGTGCGCGCCCCCACGATGAAGTTGCGACCGCCCAGCGGCACGCTCTCGCGCAGCACCGAGCTGGACAGGCGGATATCCTGATTGAGCAGGTTGCGTGCCAGCGCGAACCAGGTCAGCTTCACGCCATTGAGCTTCTGGGTATAGGACAGGTTGGCATCGACCTGCGTATAGGAGGGCGTCTCATAGGTCTCGAAGGAGGCCAGGCGATCCTGCTTCTGCGCGCGCAATACCTTCATGCCGCTGGCCCATGGACCGGTCTTGTAGCCCAGTTCGACGCCATAGCGGGTGGCCGGTTGCAGCGGCAGGTTGCCCAGGCTGTCCAGGGTACCGCGCGAGGTATCGGCAAAGACCCGGCCCGACATGCCCTGACCGTTCCAGTTGTAGCTGAGCTCGGCTTCGGCGCCACGGATGGTGGCATCGCCCTGCGACCAGAAGCGCTGGGTGAATTCGCCATTCGGATCGGCATTGCCGGCATCGTCGACCTGGCCGTTGGTACGACCATAGATGTAGTTGTTGACCTTGTTGCGGTACAGGTTGCCCTTCCAGCGCACCAGGCCTTCGGTCTTCTGCAGGCTCAGTTCGATGTTGTGCGAGGTCTCTTTCTTCAACTGGCTGTCGCCGATGTCGAAGGTCGAGGTCGATTCATGCGGGCCGTTGGAATACAGCTCCTCCACCGTGGGCGCACGCTGCGCCAGCGAGTAGGTCAGCCCCAGGCCATAGCCGGGCTGGAAGCTCCACAAGGCGCCGGTGGACCAGGACAAAAGGCTGAAGTCGCGCCCCGGCAAGCCGCTGCCGCCATCCGGCCGGCGATTGACACTCTCGGCACGCAGGCCGGCGCTGGCCAGCACCTGGCCGAACTGGCGCTCTTCCACCAGGAAGCCGGCGAACGAGGTCGAGCGGGTCGGCGGCGTCAGCTCGGAGGTGCCGCTGGTGGCCGACAGCGCCGAGTAGTTGCCCTGCTCGGTCTGCACGCCGAAGGTGCCGTGCCAGCCGGCCAGCGGTGCATGCGTCAATTCCCAGCGCGTCTGCAGGACGCGGTTGGAGAACACGGTATTGGGCGTGCCATCCTGCTGCTTCTCGATGTGGGTGTAGTCGGTATAGCCGAAGCGGAAGCGGAACTTCTCGATGCCGGCGAAGGGGTTGTTGACCACCGTGTCGATGTCGTAACGGTTCTGGTGCAGGTCGATGAAGGACATCTCGCTGGTGGGGATGCCGTAGTGGTCGTCCAGCGTCGAGGCCGATACCCCCACATAACCCCAGTTGGCGACATAGGACGCGCCCAGGCCGACGCTGGATTCATGCGTGAAGGAATTGGGCAGGCGGCCGGAAGCGCTGCTGCTGTCGCCCTGGCGGGCGTTGCCGGGGATCTTGTAGTTGTCGGTATCGCGGTAGTTGCCGTCCAGGTGCAGGCCGATCTGGCCGGCCGGGGTGTCCAGGGAGAAGGAACCGTTCTTCTCGCCATCGACCGTGCCGTACCGGCCTTCGATGGTGCCGGTGGGCTGGCCCACCAGTTCGGTGGGGATACGGTCGTTGACCACGTTGACCAGGCCGCCGATGGCGCCCGAGCCATACAGCAGTGCAGCCGGGCCGCGCAGGATCTCGATCTGCCGGGCGGTGGCCGCCTCGGTGGCCACGGCGTGGTCATTGGAGACGGTGGAGACATCGGAGACGCCCATGCCGTTCTGTAGGATCATCACACGCGGGCCTTCCATGCCACGGATGATGGGGCGGGAGGCACCGGCACCGAAGGCCGAGGCGGTCACACCCAGTTCGGAAGAAAGCGTATCGCCCAGGGAGTTGCCGAGCTTGTTGCGCAATTCGTCACCGGCGATCACCTTGGCCGGGGTGAGTACCTGCACGTCTTCCTGCGAGGCGAAGGGCGTGGCAGTGACGACGATGGGTTGCAGCGCCGGCTGGACGGGTGTGGCCGCAGATGGAGTGGAAGTGGCCGGTGCTGCCGTCGTGGTGGCGTCGTTGGCAGTGCTCTGGGCCGACGCCGCAATGGACCAGGTGGCCAGGGCCGAGAGAACGGCGGTGGCGATGAGTTGGCGTTGGAAAGCCATGTGAATTCCTTGATGTGCGCGATGCGCCGCCCGCCCGGTGAGGGGAGGGTCGGGCGGCGCGGATACACCGGCCGTCCTCACGCGATCAGGCGCGCCATGGCAGCGTCGACCGGCATAGGCCAGACAACACCGCGGCACGACCGGATACGCGCGGGACAACCGGCAACCAGTGTTCGGGATCTTGCAGTGGGAAGGAATTCAGCGCGGTGGTGCGCGCGAGTGGAAATGGCAGTTGAGCGGCGCATCCCAGGACGCGAAAGCCAGCCACAAGGCCAGCAGCCGCACCGGCGGCAGCAGCGGCAGCGGAGGGAAATCGAAATGCACGCCGGCCGAGAGGGCCGCGGCGTCATAGGCTACGCAGGAGTGATGCAGGTCGTGGGCATGAACGCCACCGGTGTCGGTGGTGTCGGTAGCGTCGGCGCTGGTACCGGCATTTGTACCGGCACTTGCGGCCGGCGCATCATGATCGTCGTCCTCGTCAAAGAGCGCATTGCTGATCAGCGAATGCACCGTACCCGGCGCCCACCCAGCGTGGGCGATACCGTGCACGAAACCCAGCATCTGCGCGAACAGCAACGACATCACCAGCAAGGCGATGACGTTGACACTACGCAGGGAACGCAGACGGTTCATGGAACGGAGCGGGATGGGAAAATCGACAGCGACAGCGACAGCGACACCGCGCCTGCGCACCCGGAGGCGCAGGCGTCATCCTGCCAGGCGCGGATCAGTCGCCGTAGAGCTTTTGCTTGAGCTCGCGACGTTGCTGCGCTTCCAGCGACAGGGTCGCGGTGGGACGCGCCAGCAGACGTGGAATGCCGATGGGCTCGCCGGTTTCTTCGCACCAGCCGTATTCGCCGTTATCGATGGAGACGATGGATTGCTGCACCTTCTTGAGCAGCTTGCGTTCGCGGTCACGGGTACGCAGTTCCAGGGCGTGTTCTTCCTCGATGGTGGCACGGTCGGCCGGATCCGGCACCAGCACGGTCTCGCGCAGGTGTTCGGTGGTTTCATCGGCGTTCTTGAGCAGATCCTTTTCCAGCTGCTGGAGGCGGGCCTTGAAGAAAGCAAGCTGCGCTTCGTTCATGTAGTCGTCCTCGCTCATCTTGAGGATCTCGGCCTCGGTCAGCAACTGCGCTGCAGGGGTAGTTTTGGGAGTCTTGGTTGCCACTTCGCTTACTTTCAATACTACGGGTTTTTCAACTATATCCATTATCCCGGCTGATACTGGGCTGCCGGAACAGGTCGCTTGTGAATCCACTTCCCTAGCCGCGTTGGCACCTCTTCGATTGACGTTGACCCGCTCGACGGGCCGGCTACCTGCTTCCTGGCCGGGTCGCGCTGCAGACGACATACGCTTTTTCGCGGTCAAGGATTGTACACCAACGATTCCGGATGCCAAGCCCTTGCCGCAAGCCGCCCTGACAGAGCGGGCGGCACGCTGGAACAGCGTTCATGGAGCGGTTCATGGTTTCCCCTGTTGCCGGCAAGACGGGCGGGCTGATCGCGCTTATGAGTTGTGGTGGTTCCGGAGTTCAGCCTGGCGTGATGCGCGACGCATTTGCATCGCAACATCCAGACTAGTTTATACCAGAAGAAAGGGGGCCGATGGAAGCGGCCGACCGGGCCAACCCGGCCGGTCAGGCCCGGGAGGGATGGCGCTGCCCGCAGACCTTGCACTGGCGGTCACGGCCGACGGCAATCGAGGTCCATTCCATCTCGCGGGCATCCAGGATCAGCAGGCGTCCGGCCAGCGAGCGGCCGATCCCGGCCAGGAGCTTGATGGCCTCGGCCGCCTGCACGGTGCCGATGATGCCCACCAAAGGCGAGAACACCCCCATGGTAGAGCATTGCACTTCCTCGAATTCGCGCTCGGGCGGGAACAGGCAGGCATAGCAAGGCGCGGCCTCCTGGCGGCTGTCGAAGACGCTGACCTGGCCATCGAAGCGGATTGCCGCGCCTGATACCAGCGGCACCCCGGCCGCCACGCAGGCGGCATTGACGGCATGGCGGGTGGCGAAGTTGTCGCTGCAGTCGAGCACCACGTCGGCGTCGGCCACCAGCGCGCGCAGGCGCTGGCCCTCCACACGCTCGGCCAGGGCCAGTACCTGTACGCCGGGGTTGATCTGCTGCAAGGCCTCGCGCCCCGATTCCACCTTGGGCTGGCCCACGCGGGCCGTGGTGTGCATGATCTGGCGCTGCAGATTGGTCAGGTCCACGCTGTCGTGGTCCACCAGCGTGATGCGGCCCACCCCGGCCGAGGCCAGATACATGGCCGCCGGCGAACCCAGGCCGCCGGCGCCGATGACCAGGGCATGGGCCTGCAGCAGGCGGCTCTGGCCGTCGATGTCGATCTCGTCGAGCAGGATGTGGCGCGAATAGCGCAGCAGCTGTTGGTCGTCCATGTCGGTCATCCCTGGTCAGGTCGTGCCTGGCCCCGTCTCCATGAAAAAGGGCCGCTTGGAAGCGGCCCGGTTTGCCTGCCCGGTGCAGCGGCAGCAGCGTGGATTACTTGGTGTCGATCTTCTCGGCCGGCGCCTTGTTGTCCTTGCGCTCATCCTTGGCCGGCGTGTCGTTCTTGCCTTCCTCGTTGCGCACTTCCGGCTTGGCGTTGGAAACCTTGACCGGCAGGCCCTTCAGGTGATTGAGGGCTTGCGCGAGCTGGAAGTCATCCTTGCTGCCGAAGTCCAGCGGCTTGCGCTTCTTCTCGGCGGCGATCAGGCGTTCCTCGGACTGCTCGTCCAGGGTCTGGGCCTTGACCTCGGCGGACTTGTCGGTGTCGTTGGTGAGGTGCTTGGCCAGATCGGCTTCACGCAGGCGCAGGCCGTTGAGGCCATCGCCATCCGGGAACTCGTCCACCATGATGTCCGGCACGATGCCGCGCGCCTGGATGGAACGGCCATTGGGCGTGTAGTAGCGGGCCGTAGTCAGCTTGACGGCGGTGTTCTTTTCCGGCGGCAGGGCGATGACGGACTGTACCGAACCCTTGCCGAAAGACTGCGTACCCATGATGGTGGCGCGCTTGTAGTCCTGCAGGGCGCCGGCCACGATCTCGGAGGCCGAGGCCGAACCGCTGTTGATCAGGACCACCATCGGCACCTTCTTGATGGCGTCCGGCAGGCGCGACAGCGGATCCGACAGCGGGTTGGAGGCGTAGAACTCGCGCTTGGCGTAGAAGGTCTGCTTGGAGCTGGGCAGCTGGCCGTTGGTGGAGACCACCACCGCATCCTTGGGCAGGAAGGTCGCCGCCACGCCGATGGCGCCCGGCAGCACACCACCCGGGTCATTGCGCAGATCCAGCACGATGCCCTTCAGGTTGGGCTCCTGGGCGTAGATGGCGGCCAGCTTCTTGGACATGTCGTCCACCGTCGGCTCCTGGAACTGGGTCACGCGCAGCCATGCGTAGCCGGGCTCGACCACCTTGGACTTGACGCTCTGGACGCGGATCTCCTGGCGGGTGATGGTCAGGATGATGGGCTTGTCCTCGTCCTTGCGGGCAATCGTCAGGGTGATCTTGGTATTGGGTTCGCCGCGCATCTTCTTGACGGCTTCGTCCAGGGTCAGGCCCTTGACCGGGGTGCTGTCCAGTCGGGTGATCAGGTCACCGGCCTTGATCCCGGCGCGGAAGGCCGGCGAATCCTCGATCGGCGAGATCACCTTGACGTAGCCGTCTTCCATGCCGACCTCGATGCCCAGGCCGACGAACTTGCCCATGGTGCCTTCGCGCAGCTCCTTGTAGGCCTTCTTGTCCAGATAGGCCGAATGCGGATCGAGCGAGGCGACCATGCCGGAGATGGCATCGGTGAGCAGCTTCTTGTCATCGACCTGCTCGACGTAATCCGACTTGATGAGACCGAACACATCGGCCATCTGGCGCAACTCCTCCAGGGGCAGCGATGCCGTTGCATTTTTTTGCGCGATGGCATCGAACTGAATCATCGCGGTGGCGCCAGCCACCATGCCCAAACCGATCAAACTGATATTCTTGAGTTTGCTGCCCATGTGTCACCTAGTAGTTACCCACCCCTGTGGGTCGAATGCGCGGCCTTGATACCGCATTTCAAAGTATAAACCCGATTGCTCGTTGCCGCCGCTGTTGCCTGCAGTGGCAATGGTTTCCCCGGCCTTGACCAGGTCGCCGGCGCGTTTCAATACCGACTGGTTGTTGCCGTAGATCGTCATGTACTGGTTGCCATGGTCCACGATGATCAGGTTGCCGAAGCCGCGCAACCAGTCCGCGAAGACCACCCGCCCAGCCGCCACGGCACGCACTTCCGAGCCCTCGTGGGCGCGGATGAACAGGCCCCGGCTGGTCGGGCCGTCGCCCCGGCGGCTGCCGAATTTCGAGGTCAGGTCGCCCTTGACCGGCAGATGCAGCTGGCCGCGCAGGCTGGCGAAGGGCTTGCCGAAATTGTCCGACTGCGGCTCGGGCAGGGTGTCGTTGCGTCCCAGCGACGCGCTTTGCGGCGCTTCGTCGTCGTCGATGGCATCGGCCGGATCGGGCATCTTGGGTGCCGGCTTGCCTTCCCTGGCGGCCCGGGCCGCTTCGGCGGCGCGCTTCTCGGCGCGGGCACGTTGTTCTGCCTGGCGCTTCTCGCGTTCGGCCTTGGCCTTGGCCAATTGTTCCTGGCGCCGCTTTTCGCGGGCCTCGGCTTCGGCCTTCTTCTGCTGCTCGATGATCTGGGCCAGCTTGTCCACCAGGCTGGAGAGGCGCTGCTGGTCCTGCTCGATGCGTCCCACTTCCTGGCGCTGGGCGTTGAGCTTGCTGGAGAGCTGGGACAGCAGGGTCACCCGGCGCGCCTTCTCGCGCTCCAGGACTTTCTTCTGTTCCAGTTCTTCCTGGGCGATCTCCTGCAGTTCGGATTTGGCGTTCTCGGTTTCGGCCTGGTTGGCGCGAATGGCCTGCTGGTTGGCGCGCAGGGTCTCGATCAGCCTGGCCTGGGCTTGCGAGACATAGCCCATGTACTGCAGTTCGCGGTTGATGCGATTGGGATTGTCGCCCGAGAGCAGCAGCTTGATGCGGTCCTCGTTGCCGGCCACGTACTGCTCGCGCAGCAGCCTGGACAATTGCGCCTGCTGGGCGTTGACCAGGGCCGTCAGTTCATTGAGCTTGCTGACCAGTTGGGCCAGGCGGTTCTCGGTATCCTGCTGCTCCTGGGCCAGGTCGCGTAGCGAGCGATTGGCCTTGGAGATGGCCTGCTCGGACGAGGCCAGGGCATCGGCGGCGTTGTCCTTGGCGGTCTCGGTGCGGTCGATGTCGCGCTTGAGGCTGGAGAGGCGTTGCTGCAGGTCGTCCCGTTCCTTCTCGGCGGCCTGCTTCTGGCGGGTGCGCTCGGTGATGGGCTGGGCGTGCAGGGAAGCGGCCGCCAGCAGGCAGGCCAGCATCGCACCTACAGGGCGCGACCATCCCCGCAACGCGGGGCGGCCAGGATCGGCCGCCGGTCGCGCCAGCGCATTGCGCTTGCCGGGAAAAGGCAGAGGCGCCGCCTGTGCGGCCGGCGCCTTGCGGGAGAAACGCAGTTTTATTTCGACTTCCCTTGGTTGGCCACGGCCTTGAGCGCCGCTTCGATGGCGGACTGGTCGCCCAGGTAGTAGCTCTTGATGGGCTTGAGGTCGGCATCCAGTTCATAGACCAGCGGCTGGCCGTTGGGGATGTTCAGGCCGACGATGTCGTTGTCGCTGATGCCGTCCAGATACTTGATCAGGGCGCGCAGGCTGTTGCCGTGGGCCGAGATGATGATCTGCTTGCCGGCGCGGATGGCCGGGGCGATGGAATCATTCCAGGCCGGCAGCACGCGGGCCACGGTGTCCTTGAGACATTCGGTCAGCGGCACCTGCTCGCGCGACAGGCCGGCGTAGCGCGGGTCGCCGAAGGCGTCGCGCTCCTCGCCCGGGGTCAGCGGATTGGGCGGGGTGTCGTAGCTGCGGCGCCAGACCAGCACCTGCTCGTCGCCGTACTGGGCGGCGGTCTCGGCCTTGTTCAAACCCTGCAGGGCGCCGTAGTGGCGTTCGTTCAGGCGCCAGTCGTTCTTTACCGGAACATACATCTGGTCCATTTCGTCCAGGGTGGTCCACAGGGTGCGGATGGCACGCTTCAACACCGAGGTGTAGGCCAGGTCGAAGGAGAAACCGGCTTCCTTGAGCAGGCGGCCGGCCTGGCGGGCCTCGGCCACGCCCTTCTCGGTCAGGTCGACATCCACCCAGCCGGTGAAGCGGTTGGCCAGGTTCCAGGTCGATTCGCCGTGGCGCATGAATACGATTTTGTACATAGGAGGACTATTTCTGATGATGGATAAACCGATGCGGCTGCCCGAAGAGCCCCTACGCGAGGCCGGGCGCAAACCTTAGACTGTTCTCATACAAACCGCGAATGCTTCTATTTTATAATGCCGGGATTCAGTAAACTCATTGGACTGCCGTGAAATTCATCATCGACAATATTTTCCTGATCGCCCTGGCCTTGGTCTCCGGCGGTGCCCTGCTGGTTCCCTACCTGCAACAGCGCGGCAACAAGCTCAGCCTGCTGCAAGCCACCCAGATGCTCAACCAGGGCAAGGTCCTGGTGCTGGACGTGCGCGATACCGAACAATATGCCGCCGGCCACCTGCGCGACGCCCGCAACATTCCGCTCAAGGAATTGCCCCAGCGCATCGCCGAGCTCGACAAGTTGAAGAGCCGACCGGTCATCGTGATCTGCCAGAACGGCACCCAGGCCAACCGCGCTGAATCGACGCTGAAGAAGGCCGGCTTCGCCGAAGTCTATGGCTTGACCGGTGGCATCGCCGCCTGGCAGGGCCAGGGCCTGCCGCTGACCACCAAGGATGCCAAATGAGCGCCCCGGTGAAGATGTATTGCACCGCCGTGTGCCCGTATTGCATGATGGCCGAGCGCCTGCTCGCCAGCAAGGGGATCACGCAGATCGAGAAGATCCGTGTCGATCTCGACCCTCAGCAGCGTGAGCTGATGATGCAACAGACCGGTCGCCGTACCGTGCCCCAGATCTACGTCGGCGACACCCATGTCGGCGGCTTCGATGACCTGAGCGCACTGGACCGCGCCGGCAAGCTGGACCCGCTGCTGCAAGCCTGACGCCAGGGCAGCACTTCCCAACCGATTCACCGAACCTGAAAGAAATCCATGTCGGAACAGAACCAAGAAGCTCAACAGCAACCCGTTTTCCAGATCCAGCGCGTCTACCTGAAGGACCTCTCGCTGGAGCAGCCGAACTCCCCGGCCATCTTCCTGGAACAGGAAGCACCGTCCATCGAAGTGTCGGTGGACGTCGGCGCCGAGGCGCTGGCTGAAGGCGTGTTCGAATCGACCGTGACCATCACCGTGACCGCCAAGGTCAAGGACAAGGTCGCCTTCCTGGTCGAGGGCAAGCAAGCCGGCATCTTCGAGATCCGCAACGTGCCGGCCGAACAGCTGGACCCGCTGCTGGGCATCGGCTGCCCCAACATCATCTACCCGTACCTGCGCGCCAACATCGCCGACGCCATCACCCGCGCCGGTTTCCCGCCGGTGCACCTGGCCGAGATCAACTTCGAGGTGTTCTACCAGCAACGCCTGCAGGCACTGGCCGAGCAACAAGGCGCCACCCTGGTCAACAACGGTTCGACCGCCGTCAACTGATCCACCCCCGCGTGCGCCTGACCCGTCCGGACTGCCGCCCCTGCGGCCATGCTTCCGGTCGGACGCCACGACGCCAGACCGCCGCAGCTCCTGCGGCGGTGCTTTCCCCTCCCGTGGAGACTTCCCCATGAAACGCCTGCCCCTGATTCTTTGCGCCAGCCTGCTTGGCGCCTTCCTGGCCAAGGATGCCCTGGCCCTGGACTTCAAGTCGGTCGGTGCCGCCCCTGCCATCATGTACGACGCCCCTTCCGAAAAAGGCCGCCGCGTCTACGTCGCGCCGCGCGGCATGCCGGTGGAAGTGGTATTGACCTACGGCGAGTGGAGCAAGGTCAGGGATGCCGCCGGCACGCTGTCCTGGATCTCCTCCAAGGCACTCACCTCCAAGCGCATGCTGGTGGTGTCGGTGGCCAATGCACGCATCTTCAATGCGGCCGATGAAGGCAGTCCGGTGGTCTTCACCGCCGACCGCTACGTATTGCTGGAATGGCTGGAAGGCCCCAGCAACGGCTGGGTGAAGGTACGCCATCGCGACGGCCAGACCGGCTTCGTGAAGGCCGCCGACGTCTGGGGCGATTGAGCGGGCGGCCATGAAGATCACCATTCTAGGTGCCGGCGCGTGGGGTACCGCGCTGGCCATTCCGCTGGCGCGCAAGCACGATGTCGTGCTGTGGGGCCGCAACGTTGCGGCCATGCAGGAAGCCGACCGCTTGCGCGAGAACCGGCTCTACCTGCCGGGCTTCCCCCTGCCCGCTGAACTGGCGGTGAGCTCGGACTTCGATGCAGCGGTACGCCATGTCTGCGACAGCCCCGACGACGCGCTGCTGATTGCGGCGTCGTCGGTATCGGGCCTGCGCGAGCTGGCCGGTCATCTGCGCGCCTATGCGCTGCCCAACCTGGTCTGGCTGTGCAAGGGCCTGGAAGAAGGAACACGCCTGCTGCCGCACCAGGTGGTGCAGCAGGTGCTGGGCGAGGGGCTGGCCGCTGGCGCCCTCTCGGGCCCCTCATTTGCCCAGGAAGTGGCACGCGGCCTGCCCTGCGCGCTGACCATCGCCGGTGCCGACGCGGCACTGTGCGAGCGTGTGGTCGCCGCCGTGCATGGCAACAATATCCGGATCTATTCGAGCGACGACCTGGTCGGCGTGGAGATCGGCGGCGCGGTGAAGAACATCCTGGCCATCGCCACGGGCGTGGCTGACGGCCTGCAACTTGGGCTCAATGCCCGCGCCGCCCTGATCACCCGCGGCCTGGCCGAGATCACCCGACTGGGCGTGGCGCTGGGGGGCCGTCTTGAGACTTTCATGGGCCTCTCAGGGGTGGGCGATCTCATCCTCACCTGCACCGGTGACCTGTCGCGTAATCGCCGCGTCGGCCTGGGGCTGGCACAGAACAAGAAGCTGGAAGATATCGTGGCCGAACTCGGCCATGTCGCCGAAGGCGTGCGTTGCGCACAGGCCGTGCGTGAGCTGGCACGCGAGAAAGGCATCGAGATGCCGATCACCGATGCGGTGGCGGCGGCCTTGTTCGATGGCGTGTCGGTGCAGGAAATGGTGGCCAGGCTGCTGGCGCGGGATCCGCGCGAGGAAAGCCCTTAAGGCGCTGCCTGCTGCCGGCCCGGAAATCAAGCCCGGGTACAGGCCGATTCAAGCTGGAAAAACTCAGCCGGGAAGATGCGATGCACTTCCCGGCTGTTTTTTGCGCGCCGATCAGCGCGCGATGATGTCGCTTTCCATCTTGGGACGGCGGAAATGCTGGGGCGAACCGCCTTCGATCAAGTCATCCATCTGCTTGGAGATCTTGTCGTAGCGTGCATTGCAATCGTCCTGGGGTGCCGCCTCGGCGCTCTTGATGCGCTTGGACAGGCGGGAGCTGCGGGCCTCACCACCCATGACGTATTGTTGGGCGGCGCGGCCAGCGTGGTTATTATTGGCGGTCTTGTTGCGTTGAATGGCTTGCATCGTATTTCCTCTAAACGTCGCTGACGCTCAAAGTTCTCCTTTCCTGAGTTTTTTTAGGAGAACCGGCAATGCCCCGGATTGAATCATTCAGCCCGGGAAACTGCTCCTGACACAGAAACACCCTGATTTACGGGCGCTTTAACTATGTAACGTCCGAGTCGCGATTTGGAATACGTGAAAAGTCAGTATTTTGTCAGCCAATTTGAATTTATTTTGGTGCAGATTTTTCATGCGGCTGCGCAAAAATGGCGCGAACCCGCTTCCACCAAGGCTGACAGCGCTGTCAGAATAGTCGGGATTGTGCAGTTTTGATCAACAAAACCCGTGCGAAAAATTTGTAGCCAAACGTATCTCCGCATGGTCTGCGCCGCAAAAAAACCACAGATCCACCCTCCCAACATTGCCTTTAGGAACTTTTATCAGGCGCTGCGACAAGCCCTAGCCATGTGTCGGCACCGGCCTATCCAGGTCCGCCGGGACCAGGGAAAACACCCTGGCATCGCGCGGCTGGCCATGGAACACCAGGCGGTTGCGCGCCACGCATTCCAGCGTCGCTCCAGTCTTTTCGGCCACCCGCTGGCTGCGCAGATTGTCGGTCTGGGCTACGATCTCCAGCCGGGTCAGGCCGGTCTTGCCGAAGGCGAAGGCTGCGGCGGCCCGCGCCGCCACGGCGGCGATGCCGCGGCCGGTATAGCCGTCGCGAACCCAATAGCCGAGGTTGGCCATCTGGTTCAGCTGGCTGACCTGGTTGATGGCCACCGCCCCGATCACCAGGCCGGTGGAACGGTCGATGACGTTAAAATCATAGGCGGCATGCCCCTGCCAGTGTTCGATGGAGCGCTGCAGGAACAGCTGCGCATCGAGCAAGCCATAAGTGGGCGTACACCAGGCCTCCCACTTGCCGATAGCCTGGCGTGAATGGTCCACCGCGTCATACAGCGCCCGCGCCTCACGCACGTCGAGCGGGCGTACTTCAATATCGCGATCGCAGTAGATGATCTGCCGGGAGCGGTCGATGGGATGGGACATGCTGGTCGGTCGTGGATGGATTGGACCATCTTACCTAAATTGCCCGGACCTGAGAAAGCGCCATCGCGCCTCAGACCAGGTGGGCGTGCAGTTGCGACAGATGGGTGATGACCTGCACGCCGGACGGCATGTCCGGGTGCACGCCATGCTCCTGCAGGGCGACTACCTTCATGCCTGCCGCCAGTCCCGCCTGGACGCCCGGCAGGCTGTCCTCGACCACCGCACAGTGTTCCGGCGCCACGCCCAATTGCGCGGCGGCATGGAGGAACAGGGCCGGGTCGGGCTTCCAGCGCTGCACATCGTAGGCGCTGAAGATGCGCCCGGAAAAATGCGGCAGCAGGCCCGTCACGCGCAGGCATAGCTCGATCTTGTGATGAGGTGCGTTGGAGGCCAGCGCAAAGGGCAGGTGCAGCTTTTCCACCATGTCCAGGGCGCCGTTGATGGGTTGCAGGTGCTGCTCCAGCAGCTGCGCCATGTGGGCGCGCAGCTGCCGCTCGAAGTCTTGCGGCAGGGCCTGGCCACGCAACTGCTCGATATGCGCCAGGCACCACGTCATGCTGACGCCGCGAAAGCGCGCCAGGGCTTCCTCGGCGCTGAGCTCCACGCCATAGCCGGCCACATGCTCGGACCAGGCCTGCGCGGCCACCACTTCGCTATCGACCAGCGTGCCATCGCAGTCGAAGATGACCAGCGCCGGCGGGTGGATCGAATCGTTCATTGCCTCTCCTCGTTCGTCAGGGGGCGGGGCCGCCCTGTTCAAGGAGCTGCCACCGCCATCAAAGTTCGCCGTAGGAATGCAGGCCGGAGAGGAACATGTTCACGCCCAGGAAAGCGAAGGTCGTCACCAGCAGGCCGACCAGCGCCCACCAGGCCGCCGCCTTTCCACGCAAACCCTTCATCAGGCGCATGTGCAACCAGGCCGCATAGTTGAGCCAGACGATCAGCGCCCAGGTTTCCTTGGGATCCCAGGACCAGTAGCCGCCCCAGGCTTCGGCTGCCCACAGCGCGCCCAGGATGGTGGCGATGGTGAAGAAGGCAAAGCCCACGGCAATGGCCTTGTACATCACATCATCGAGCACCTCCAGCGAGGGCAGGCGGTCGGCCAGGTAGCCGCGCTCGCGCAGCAGGTAGGCCACGGCCACCATGGCGGCGAGGGCGAAGGTACCGTAGCCGATGAAGTTGGCGGGCACGTGGATCTTCATCCACCAGCTCTGCAGGGCCGGTACCAGCGGCTGGATCTCGGCTGCATCCCGCGAGACGGTATACCACATCAGGAATCCGACTGCTGCGGTGATCACCGTCAGCACGAAGGCACCGAGCTGGCGGGTGGCATAGCGCTCCTCGTAATAAAGATAGAACAGCGCCGTGATCAGGCAGAACAGGACGAAGACTTCATACAGGTTGGAGATAGGGATATGGCCCACATCGGCGCCGATCAGGTAGGACTCGTACCAGCGCACCATCATGCCGGTGAAGCCCAGCAACACGGCGGCCCAGCACAGGCGCGAGCCGATCGCGTTGCCGGTGCCGGCGGTGGTGGCCAGCCCGCCCCAGTAGAACAGCGTCGACAGGCAGAACAGGGCACTCATCCACAGGATCGCCGACTGGCTGGAGAGCATGTACTTGAGGAAGAATTTCTTGTCGGCCATCTCCAGCGCACCGCCATACATGGCGATGGCACCCAGCGACAGCACGGCGATGGCGACCATCAGCGGGCGCACCGGCTTCCAGTGCCAGCCCAGCCAGGCGAAGGTGGGCGCGGCCAGCAGCAGCACCGCCTTCTCGTAGTAATCCATGTAGCTGCCGAAACGCCCAAAGGCGTACAGGGAGCCTGCCACCAGGGCCGCCGCGAAGATCCAGTCCACCACGCTGAGGCGGCGGAAGAAGCCTTGCTCGTCGGCGTAGGCCTGGTTTGCTTGAGTCAGTTCCATTGTGTTCTCCACTACTGTCTGCAGCGATGCTAGCCAAGCCGATGCCAGCCTTTATATGCCGCAGATGATAACCGCCATATGCCGGCGGCACGGTAAAACCTAAGCCGATGGCGGCACGGTGGCGTTGCCCGCCAGCCTGCCCTTCATCTGCTCGAATTCCTTGTCAAAGTCCAGTGTACGGCGCTGGGTGCTCATGGCCAGCAGCGCCTGGCTGCCCCGGCCGTCTGCGCCCGGCTTGATCCAGATCCACAGGCGCCGGTCACGGATATAGAGCATCGCGAACACGCCCAGCACCAGGAACAGACAGCCCAGGTAGACCACCTTCTTGCCCGGCGAACGGGTCACCTGCAGCACCGAGGCCTTGATCTCCTCGAACCCGGTCAGTTGCAGGAACACCGGCGCCGGATAGAAGCCGGCATCGGCCAGCGCGTTGATGGCCAGTTGCAGGTAGCGGCCATGGGCCTCGTCACTGGCCACCGGGGCCAGGCCGTCCTGGGCGCGGGCGGCTTGCCACAGTTCCCACATGCTGCCATTGAGGATCTTCATGAAGATGTCGGCGGCCTTCTCCTGCTCGGCGGCCGGCAACTGCTCCAGGAAGCGGGTCACGGCGATATAGCCGGAGACCTTGCCGTCGCCGGCGAAGATGCTCAGGCCGCGCAGGGCCGATTGCTCCAGCTGCTGACGCAGCACCGGCGAGGTCTCGCGACCATTGCTGATGGCCTGGCTGGCATAGCGGTGGGCGGCCTGTTCTCGCAGCGCCGGATTGGCCAGTGCTGCGCGCAGGCGCATCCACTCGGCCACGCTATCCTTGTCATCGGCGGGAATGCGCAGGTAACGGAAGGGCTGGTCGGGCTGCTCGCGCATGCCGGCCAGGAACACGTAGGCACCCTCGATCTGCAGCGACTGCATGTAGTTGAAGTACTCGCGCGCCTGGCCGGTCTTGTCGCGCAGCTTGTACTGCACGGTCGGACCGACGTTCTTGAAATCCTTGCTGTTGGCATTCTTGGCGCTGGAACCCAGGTGCTTGTCCAGGCCCTCGATGATGCCGCGGTTGACGTCCTTGCCCACATTGACCGCGCGCGCATCACCCGAGGTCGATCCCGACTTGCCGGCCTGCATGTTCTCCACGTTGAAGGGACGGAAACCGGTCCATTCGATGGTGTAGTCGCCCATGCCCGCTGGCATTGGGGTGGTGCCGTTGACTTCGCCGGCCAGCTCGAAGCGGCTGTTGCTGCCGCCCTGCATGGGGTAGCCGACCAGCTTGAGCTTGCTGCCGCCATCCTCGAAGCTGGACTGGTAGATCGCCACGCCCTTGTAGATCAGCGGTTCGTTGACCTTGATGGTGGCGGCGGTCTCCTTGCCGGTCTCGTGGTCGCGCAGCACCACTTCGCTGGCGAAGAGCTTGGGCATGCCGGTGGAGTAGAAGTCGATGATGAAGCGCTTCAGCTGGATGGTGAAGGGCAGGTCCTGGATCATCACGCCATCCTTCTGCGGGATGATGGCCGTGCTGCTGCTGGCGCCTTCGGGAATAAGGGTATTGCCGCGGAAGGTCGGGTTGTTCAGGCCCAGGCGATAACGCTCGGGGATGTCGGCGATGATGCCGTTGCCGGAGAACGCCTGCTTGCCATAGAACCATTGCTGGAAGCGGATCGGCAGGTCCGAGTCGAGCAGGCCACCCAGGCAGATGATGACGATGGCCGCATGCGCGAAGATGTAGCCCCACTTGTTGGCCGCCCCCTGCTTGGCCGCCAGCAGCGTGCCGCCGTCCTTGTCGACCAGCTTGACCTTGTAGCCGCGTTGCCCGACCTGGCGGGCCAGCCGCGCGGCGGCCTCGCCCGGCGCCTCGCCGGTCTGCCATTCATGCTTGTGGTGGAAGTTGCGCAGCGACTGCTCGCGCACGTTGTCGCGCCAGCTCTTGACGTCGCGCAGCATCTTGGGGGCGTTGCGGGCGATGCACAGCGAGGTCGACAGCACCAGGAAGCCCATGATCAGCAGGAACCACCAGGCCGAATAGACCGCATACAGGCCAGCCTTGCCGAAGATCTCGAACCAGAACGGACCGAACTGGTTCACGTAGTTGGGCATCGGTTCGTTCTGCTTCATCACCGTGCCGATCACCGAGGCGATGGCGATCAGCGTCAAGAGGCTGATGGCGAAGCGCATCGATGAGACCAGCTCGACGGCATCGCCTAGCCAGCGTTGCCGGGTCCTGATCTGGATTCCTTGGGTACTGCTGCCCGTCGTCATATTCCTGCCTTACCGGATCCGGGCTGCCGGACCCGCTTACCTGGGGGGTCGCCTTGCCGGGCGGCAAAGCGATGCGAACCCGGAATTCTACCGCTCCCGGGAAAAGTCCGTGATACGCGCCAGCGCAACCCGGGTATGCCGGCGCGCTTATCAGGGCGCAGCGGGCCTGATCCGCGATCATGGGGCCGGCCGGCGTGGCGCGCCACGACTTGCGTCAATCATGACGAAAAAAAGGCGGCACCGGGGCCGCCTTCTTCGCTTGCGCTTGCTCAGGCCTTACTTCAGGCCGGCCATGTAGTCGGCCACGGCCTTGATTTCCTTGTCCGAGAGACGATCGGCAATGGCCGTCATCTGCGGGCTGTTGGTGCGGGTACCGCCACGGAAATTGGTCAGTTGAGCTACCGTGTAGTCCTGATGCTGGCCAGCCAGGCGCGGATACTGGGCCGGGATGCCAGCGCCATTGGGGCTGTGGCAGCCGGCGCAGGCCGGCACATTCTTGGCGGCGATGCCGGCGCGCCAGATATGCTTGCCCAGGTCGATGGTTTCCTTGTTCTTGGCCGCGCCCGGCTTGGGTGCCTGGGCCGCCAGGTAGGCCGCGATGTTGTGCACGTCCTCGTCGGTGAGCGCCTTGGCCATCGGCGTCATGACCGGATTGTTGCGCTCGGGCGTACGGAAGTTGAGCAGCTGCTTGGCGATGTAGGCCTCATGCTGGCCGGCCAGCTTGGGATTCTGGGTGATGGTCGAATTGCCGGCAGCGCCATGGCAGGACACACAGGCCACGATGTTGCGGGCATTGTCGCCATTGGTGAAGAGGGCTTCGCCCTTGGCCGGATCGGCCTTGATCGGGGTTGTCTTCTGATCAGCCGCATGGGCTGCGCAAGACACTGCCAGCACGGCAGCAAAAACGGAATGCAACAAAGGGGAAAAGGCACGGTTGGCACGGTTCATTCGTCACCCTAATACTCTTATTGTGGAATTGCGAGATTTTGCCCGTTCGGTGGCTGACTGCCCCCATACCAAATGCCCGTTGTTTGACCTGTCTCCAATGGTCGCCATATTTTTGAGTTGCCTGGCATCAACAAGGCGTTGGGTATCGGGCCATTGTACAATAGCTTCTCCGCGTTTTTCCCTCCTCTTTCGGATTTCCCCCCACCATGTCGCAACTTTGGCAAGCCCGTTTCTACACCACCGTCAATCACCTGCGGGACCTGCCCAAGACCAGTGTGCCGGAGATCGCCTTCGCCGGCCGATCCAACGCCGGCAAGTCCAGCGCGATCAACGTGTTGTGCAACCAGAAACGCCTGGCTTTTGCCTCCAAGACACCTGGGCGCACCCAGCACATCAACTATTTCTCGCTGGGCGGCGCCCATGTGGGCCAGCACCGCAACGACGAGGCGCGCCCCGACGAGATCCGCGCCATGCTGGTGGACTTGCCCGGCTACGGCTATGCCGAGGTGTCGGGCTCGGCCAAGCACCACTGGCAAGCCCTGCTGGGCGACTACGTGCGCCAGCGCGAACAGTTGGCGGCGCTGGTGATGATCGTCGATTCGCGCCGTCCCTTCACCGACTTGGATATCCAGATGATCGAGTGGTTCGCCCCCACCGGCAAACCCATCCATTGCATCCTGAGCAAGGCCGACAAGCTCAACCGCAACGAATCCACCAACGCCCTGCGCCAGGCCCGCACCTACCTGGAAAGCTACGTGGACGAGAACGGCCAGCCCTTCCCGTTCACGGCCCAGCTGTTCTCCGCGCTCAAGCGCATCGGCCTGGAAGAGGCCAATGACAAGATCCTGGAACTGGCTGGCCTGAGCGGCGAAGCTGTCGTCGCGCCGGCGGCCGAACTCGGCACCGCTGACAAGGCAGGTGACGACACCGCTGAGGGCGACCAGCCCCAGGCATGATCGCCGACAAGGCGCGATCCCTGGAACCGGAGTAAAACCGAAGAATAAAAAAAACCCCGGAGAACAGCAAAATTCTCCGGGGCTAAACGCCTTTCGCTTGCACGATCGGCCCCGCTCAGGGAGGGAAGGGGAAGCGGGGGGCAAATGAATCACCCGCAGCTAAGGTAAAGTATTCACAGCGAAAGTTGTTGAAACTCCAATTGAAAGAATACAAATTTCCGAAGATAGCGATATTTACCTAGAAAATATTCCAAGATAACGTCAAATAACATCAATTTTTTGAAAGCCAGCAAATGTCTTTGACCGATTTCAGCAACACCGCCGCCTACCCTGCCCTGCGCATGCGCCGCATGCGTCGCGATGCCTTTTCGCGCGCCCTGATGGCCGAGAACGTCATCACCAGCGCCGACCTGATCTATCCGGTATTCGTCCAGGAAGGCCAGAACCTGCGCACCCCGGTGCCGTCGCTGCCGGGCGTGGATCGCCTCTCGCTCGATACGCTGCTGCCGGTGGCCGAGCAATGTGTGCAGCTGGGCGTGCCGGTGCTGGCGCTGTTCCCGGTGATCGACCCGGCCCTGAAGACCCCCGACGGCATCGAGGCCACCAACCCTGACGGCCTGATCCCCCGCGTGGTGCGCGCCTTGAAGGACCGCTTCCCCGAGCTGGGCATCCTGTGCGACGTCGCCCTGGACCCCTACACCAGCCACGGCCAGGATGGCGTGATGGATGAGTCCGGCTACATCCTCAACGACCAGACCGTGGCCCTGCTAGTGGCGCAAGCCCGGACCCAGGCCGACGCCGGTGTGGACGTGGTAGCCCCCTCGGACATGATGGATGGCCGCATCGCCGCCATCCGCAGCATGCTCGAAGCCCAGGGCCACATCTACACCCGCATCATGGCCTACTCGGCCAAGTACGCCTCGGCCTTCTACGGTCCCTTCCGCGATGCGGTCGGCTCGGCCGCCAACCTGGGCAAGGGCAACAAGTTCAGCTATCAGATGGATCCGGCCAATAGCGACGAGGCGCTGCGCGAAGTGGCGCTGGACCTGCAGGAAGGCGCCGACATGGTCATGGTCAAGCCCGGCATGCCCTATCTGGACATCGTGCGCCGCGTGAAGGACCAGTTCAAGGTACCGACCTTCGCCTACCAGGTCAGCGGCGAGTACGCGATGATCAAGGCCGCCGCCCAGAACGGCTGGCTGGACCACGACAAGACCATGATGGAAGCCATGATGGCCTTCAAGCGCGCCGGTGCCGATGGCGTGCTGACCTACTTCGCGCTGGATATCGCGCGCAAGCTCAAGCAGGGCTGATCGCCCCGCTGCAGCCATGGCCGGCGACCGCGATCCCGACAGCGATCTCTTTGCCCGTCATCGCGCGCGGCTCTTCGGGGTCGCCTATCGCATGCTGGGCACGCGCAGCGACGCCGAGGACGTGCTGCAGGACGCCTGGCTGCGCTGGCACGCCCAGGACCCGCAGGCGTTGGCCTCGGCCGAAGCCTGGCTGGTGACGGTAGTCACCCGCCTGTGCATCGACCGTCTGCGCCAGCTGCAGCAGGAGCGCCAGCACTACGTCGGCCACTGGCTGCCGGAGCCGCTGGTGGACCTGTCCGACAACGCCCCCGAGATCGACCTGTTCGGCCAGGCCCGTCTGGCGCCCTCGCCCGAGACGCTGCTGGAGCAGCATAGCGACGTTTCCTTCGCCTATCTCTTGCTGCTGGAACGTCTCAAGCCGGAGGAACGCGCCGCCTTCCTGCTGCGTGAAGTCTTCGACAACGACTATCCCGATATCGCTGCCATCCTGCAGAAATCGGAGGCCAGTTGCCGCCAGCTGGTGCACCGCGCCCGCGAACGGCTGGCGCAGCACGATGCCGCCGCATCCGCCGGCGCAGCGCCCCGCAAGCCGCTGCACGCCGCCTCCAGCCCGGTGACCCGCCAGACCCATGCCCTGCTGCTGGAAAAATTCATGCAAGCCGTCCAGAGCGGCCAGCGCGAGGCCATGCTGGGCCTGTTGGCCGAGGACGCCCGCCTGATCGGCGACGGCGGCGGCAAGGTATCGTCCTTCCCCCATCCGCTCTTGGGCGGCGAGCGCATCACCTGGCTCTACTACGCCAACCTGCGCCGCTTCGGCGAACGCATCCGCTATCGCGCAGCCTGGATCAATGGCAGCCCGGGCCTGTTGCGCTACATCGATGACATGCTCGAATCGGCCCAGGTGCTGGAGACCGAGGGCGGGCGCATCTGCGAGATCTACATCGTGCGCAACCCGGACAAGCTCAAGGCCATCGCCCAATCGATGGCGGATGGCGGCTGAGTTTTTCAGGCTGGCCGCTCTTTTTTCGCGAAATCTGTCACAAGCGGACATGCTCCCCCGTCTAGTGGAGGAACACCGGCCATTCGCGCCGCTGTCACCCTCACTTTTCCATGGAGAATCATGATGTCCGACTTCAAGCAACGCCTGCCCCATACCAAACTCGCCGCTCCCGCCTTCAATGCCCTGCTCAAGGCCAGTGAAGCCGTCCACCAGAGCGGTGTCGATCCCAAGCTGCTGGAGCTGGTCTTCCTGCGGGTCTCGCAACTCAATGGCTGCGCCTACTGCGCCGACATGCACTCGCACGACCTGCTCAAGAATGGCGAAGACCAGCAACGCCTCAATACCCTGGCGGCCTGGCGCGAGATCGCCTTCTTCACCGAACAGGAGCGCGCAGCATTGAACTGGGCCGAGCGCTTCACCTACCTGCACCAGCCCGACGGCGACAAGGACGACGCCGCCTTTGCCCTGCTGCAGCAGCATTTCAGCGAGGCCGAGATCGCCAACCTGACGTTTGCGGTGGCCATCATCAATGCCTGGAACCGCCTGGGCGTGGCCATGCGTCCGCAGGTGCCGCGCCGCGCCTGATCCGCTTGCCTGCGCCGGGAATGGCGCAGGCATAAAAAAAACGCACCCCGGTCACCCGGGATGCGTTGAACATGGTCCGATCCACATCAGACTTGCTGCTCAAAAACTCTCCGGCGGCCCTCCCGGGGCCATCCGGCTTGTCCTGTCTCTACCTGCTCACTTCCACAGCGCGCACTTGGATTCGGCCTTGGTCATGTAGGCTTGCTCGCCGGGGATGGTCTGCACCAGCTTGTAGTAGTCCCAGGGGCGCTTGGATTCGGCGGGCGTCTTCACTTCCATCAGGTACATGTCGTGCACCATGCGGCCGTCAGGACGCACCACGCCATTGGCGGTGAAGAAGTCGTTGATGCGGTTCTTGCGCAGGTAGGCCATGACCTGGTCGGCGTCGGTGCTGCCGACCGCCTTCACCGCCTTCAGGTACTGCCCCACCGCCGAGGCGTCGCCGGCCTGGAACATCGAGGGCATCTTCTTCATCTTCAGGAAGTAGCGATTGGCCCAGGCGCGCGACTGGTCATTGAGATCCCAGTACCAGCCATCGGTGAGATACATGCCCTGGGTCAGCTGCAGGCCCAGCGAGTGGGTATCGTTGATGAAGATCAGCAGGCCGGCCAGCTTCATCGTCTTGTTCACGCCGAATTCATTGGCCGCCTTGATGGCATTGATGACGTCGCCACCGGCCACGGCCAGGCCGAGGATCTGGGCCTTGGAGGATTGCGCCTGCAACAGGAAGGACGAGAAATCCGAGGTCGACAGCGGCACCCGGGTGGCGCCCACGACGGTGCCGCCGGCGCTCTTGACGACGTCACTGGTGTCCTTCTCCAGCGAGGTGCCGAAGGCATAGTCGGCCGTCAGGAAGTACCAGGACTTGCCGCCCTGGCGCGTGATGGCCGCGCCCGTGCCGCGTGCCAGGGCGGTGGTGTCGTAGGCGTACTGGATGGTGTAGGCGTTGCACTCTTCGTTGGTCTGGCGGGTAGTGCCGGCACCGACCGAGATGAAGACCTTCTTCTTCTCGCCCGCGACCTTGCCCATGGCCAGGCTGGCGGCCGAATTCACGCCACCGACGAGCATGTCCACGCCATCGCGGTCAAACCATTCGCGCGCCTTGTTGGCGGCGATGTCGGCCTTGTTCTGGTGGTCGGCGAAGACCAGCTCCACCTTCTTGCCATTGATGGTGCCACCGGCATCGGCAATGGCCATGCGGATCGCCTCGACGCCGCCCTGGCCGTCGAAGTCGGCATAGGTGCCGGACATGTCGGTGATGAAACCGATCTTGATGGTGTCGCCAGCGGCATGTGCGCTGGGCAGGGTGGCCGCGCCCATCAGCGCGCAGACGGCGGCCGACAGCGCGGCGCGCCGGATGAATGTGCTCAAGGTCTCCTCCTCGGGGGTGTCTTTATTGTCGTTGGATCATCTTGTTACGACCCCGCAATCGTGTGTGGGGAAGGCAGTACCGGACCGGTACCAGGGCACCGGTCCAAAGGTCTACAGCTCAGGCTCAGGCGATGACGGCGCGGGTCTGCTCGCCGTCGACCAGGCGCATCAGGCCCAGCGGATTGGCGTTCTGCAGCGCCACCGGCAACATGGCGTCCGGGTAGTTCTGGTAGCACACCGGGCGCAGGAAGCGCTCGATGGCCAGCGTGCCCACGGAGGTGCCACGGGCATCCGAGGTGGCCGGGTAAGGGCCGCCATGCACCATTGCATCGCACACTTCCACACCGGTGGGATAGCCGTTCAACAGCAGGCGACCGGCCTTCTGTTCCAGCAGCGCGATCAGGTCCTGGTTGCCTTGCAGGTCGGTAAGCTCGGCTTGCAGGGTGGCGGTCAGCTGGCCGTGCATGTTGGCGGCGAAGTCCAGCAGTTGTTCGCGACTTTCCAGTTCGACGATGACGGTGGCCGGGCCGAAGACTTCTTCTTCCAGCGGGGCTTCCTTGGAGAACAGCTGGGCCGCATCGGCCTTGAACAGGTGCGGCACGGCCTGGGTGTAGCTGCTGCCGCCGGTGGCGATGACCTGCACGCCGGGCAGCTGGCTCAGGCGGGCGACGCCGCCGTTGTAGTGGGTCAGGCCGCCGCTGTTGAGCATGGTGGCCGGGTTGGTGCCGCCGAAGGCCGCCGACAGCTTCTCGATGAAGGCGGTCAGCTCCGGCGAACGCACGCCCAGCAGCAGGCCCGGGCTGGTGCACAGCTGGCCCACGCCGACGGTGACCGAGCCGGCCAGGTCCTTGGCGATGGCATCGCCGCGCAGCTTCAGGGCTTCCGGCATGAGGATGATGGGGTTGATGCTGGACATCTCCGCAAACACCGGGATCGGTTGCGGACGGGCTGCCGCCATGTCGCACAGGGCGCGACCACCGCGCAGCGAGCCGGTGAAGCCGACTGCCTGGATGCCGGCGCTCTTGACCAGCTGGGCACCCACGCGGTCGCCGTAGATCATGTTGAAGGTGCCCGCGGGCATGCCGGTCTTCTTGACGGCGCGCTCGATGGCATCGGCCACCAGTTCGGAAGTCACCAGGTGGCCGCTATGGGCCTTGAACACCACCGGGCAGCCTGCTGCCAGGGCGGCGGCGGTATCGCCACCGGCCACCGAGAAGGCCAGCGGGAAGTTGCTGGCGCCGAACACGGCCACCGGGCCCACGCCGATCTTGTACTGGCGGATATCCGGGCGCGGCAGCGGCTGGCGTTGCGGCAGGGCGGTGTCGATGCGGGCGCCATAGAAATCGCCGCGGCGCAGAACCTTGGCGAACAGGCGCATCTGGCCGCTGGTGCGGGCGCGTTCACCGGCCAGGCGCGGGGTGGCCGGCAGGGCGGTTTCACGGGCCACGGCGGCGAGGAAGTCATCGCCCAGGGCATCGATCTCGTCGGAGATGGCGTCGAGGAAGCGGGCGCGCTCTTCCGAGGTGGTGGCGCGCAAGCGCGGATAGGCTTGCTCGGCCGCATGCACGGCAGCCGCCACTTCCTTCTCGGTGGCGGTCAGGAAAGGCGTCTCGAACAGGGCGCCAGTGGTGGCGTCCACGCTGTGCAGGGCGACGTCGCCCTGACCGCTGCGCTGACCGCCGATGTAGTTGTGTCCAAGGATGGTGAAGCTCACGTTATGCTCCTGCTGGTTTCGTTGGCGCCGCCCACCATGGGTCAGGCGCAAAGGCCGCGCCCGCGAAGGCGGGAACGGCCGCTGGTTATTGCATCAGATACACGCAGCAATGTGCTGCATGCGCCCTGCGCTGTCATTGTCGGACATCACATCGATTGCTGCAGCATGTCCCGATAGTCCTGTTCCGAGGCCACACGCGGATTGGTCTTGTGGCTGTGGTCGGCCAATGCCCCCTTGATGATCTGCGGGAACATCGCCTCGCTCACGCCCAGCTCCGCCAGGCCACCCGGCAAGCCCAGGCGAGCGCTCATCGCCTTGATGGCCGGGCCGATCTCGGCACCACTGCCCAGCCCCATGGCATGGGCCATGCGGGCCATCTTGTTGTCCTTGACCATGGTCTCGGCGCTTTCGTTGAAGGCGATGATGGCCGGCAGGAAGATGGCGTTCAGGGTGCCGTGGTGCAGCCTGGGATTGATGCCGCCCAGCGAGTGCGACAGGCTGTGCACACAGCCCAGGCCCTTCTGGAAGGCCATGGCACCCTGCATGGAAGCACTCATCATGTTCAGGCGGGCATCACGATCACCCGGCTCGCGGGTGGCGCGTTCGATATGGCCCCAGGCGCGCCACAGGCCATCGAGCGCGATGCCGTCGGCGGGCGGGTTGAAGGAGGGCGCCATGAAGGTTTCCAGGCAGTGGGCAATCGCATCCATGCCGGTAGCCGCAGTCATCAGCGGCGGCAGGCCCAGCGTCAGTTCGGGGTCGCAGATGGCCAGCCGGGGTACCAGGTAGGGCGAGAGCACACCGACCTTGCGGCCATCGTCCAGGATCAGGATGGCGCCACGGCCGACTTCGCTACCGGTGCCTGCGGTGGTCGGGATGGCGATCACCGGTGCGGTCTTGGCCGTGATGTTGGTGAGGCCGCCCTCGATCAGCGCGAAGGACTTCAGCGGACCCTCATGGGTGCCGCAGACGGCCACGCCCTTGGCCAGGTCGATGGAAGACCCGCCCCCCACGGCCACGATGCCGTCGCAGCCATGCTCGCGGAACAGCGTGGCGGCTGCGCGCACCGCGCCTTCGTTGGGGTTGGGCGGGGTCTGGTCGTACACGACGGCGGCCGCACCGTCCTTCAGTTGCGCCAGCACCTTGTCCAGTAGGCCGGCCTGGCGGATGCCCATGTCGGTGACCACCAGCGGCTTCCTGATGCCGATGCGGTCGCATTCCAGCTGCAAGAGCGCCAATGCGCCGTAGTCGAACTGGACCTGGGTGATGTAGTTGATGAGTGCCATAAGCTGCCTAGCGGACCATTCGGGCCTTTGGGGCCATTACATAGCCTGGGTTTATAGATGTCGCCAGAGTGGCGGCTGTCGACGGGACCCTGCCCGGATCCCGCCGAGGCGCGCTCTTGCCTCTGGTGTCCTGCTTTTGAAAGGCAGACTCTAAGCCATCGCAAGGCCCTTGGCTAATGAGAGCTGTTGATATGGGTATAACCAACGCTCATACTAGAGGCCTTTCCAGGACCGATCCCATGCAGACCACGCTGCCCTCTCTCGCCTCCATCACCTCGCGCCTGCACCTGCGACAGCTGCGGCTATTGATCGCCCTGGCGGACCACGGCTCGCTGCTCAAGGCCGCCGAGCAGGTCGCCCTGACCCAGCCCGGCGCCAGCAAGGCCCTGCAGGAAATCGAAAGCACGCTGGGTGCACAACTGTTCACCCGCACCAACCGTGGCCTGGAGGCCACCGAGCTGGGCCATTGCGTGATCCGCTATGCGCGCCTGATCCAGACCGACCTGACCCACCTGCGCGAGGAAATGCTGGCCATCATGCAGGGCCACGGCGGCCGGCTGGCGGTGGGCACCATCATGGGCGCCGTGCCCCTGCTTACCGACGCCCTCACGCGGCTGCTGGAGGATCATCCCTCGCTGTCGGTGGAGATCGTCGAGGACACCAGCGCGCGCCTGCTGCGCCTGCTCGACCAGGGCCGGCTGGACCTGGCCATCTGCCGCACCAGCATCAGCCAGCGTCCTGACCTTTACGACGCCTTCAACATCCACGACGAGCAGTTGGCCGTGGTGGCCAGCGTCCAGCATCCACTGGCACAGGCGCAGGCGCTGCAGCTGGCCGACCTGGCCGATTCGCGCTGGGTGGTCTATTCGGCCAACATGCCCATGCGCCTGACGCTGGAGCGCGAATTCCACGATGCCGACCTGCGCTTCCCGCTGCAGTTGATGGAAACCACCTCGGCCTTCACCACGCTGTCGCTGCTGCAAAAGAATCCGCACTTCGTGGCGCTGTTATCGGTGGACGTGGCACATTTCTGTACGCGCTTCGGCATGACCTGCATCCTGCCGCTGCAACTGCATACCCGCAGCGAGCCCTACCAGCTGGTCACACGCCATGGCACCCAGCTCTCGCCGGTGGCGCGGCTGTTCATCGACGGCTTTGCGAAGAGCGTGACGCCCCAGCTCTGAATGGGACGCAGACAAAGAAAAAGCGCTCCCGAGGGAGCGCTTTTCGCAACAGCAAGGGCCGTGGGCCGCTTACTTGTTGGGCTGCGGCGTGATGCGCAGGTAGGGGCGCGGCGACTTGTAGCCCTTGGGGTACTTCTGCTTGATCACTTCCTCATCCTTGACCGACAGCGGGATGATGACGTCGTCGCCATCCTTCCAGTTGCCCGGGGTGGCTACGGTGTAGCCATCGGTCAGCTGCAGGGCGTCCAGCACGCGCAGGACTTCATCGAAGTTGCGGCCGGTGCTCATCGGGTAGGTGATGATGAGGCGGACCTTCTTCTTCGGGTCGATGATGAACAGCGAACGTACCGTGGCCGTCTCGGACTGGTTCGGGTGGATCATGTCGTAGAGGCCGGCGACCTTCTTGTCGACGTCGGCCACGATGGGGAAACCGACTACGGTCTGCTGGGTTTCCTCGATGTCCTTGATCCACTGGTTGTGCGCTTCGGCGCCGTCCACCGAAAGGGCGATGGCCTTGACGTTGCGCTTGTCGAACTCGGGCTTGAGCTTGGCGGTCAGGCCCAGCTCGGTGGTGCAGACCGGCGTGAAGTCGGCCGGGTGCGAGAACAGCACGACCCAGGAGTCACCCGCCCAGTCGTGGAATTTGATCTTGCCGATGGAGGATTCTTGCTCGAAATCCGGTGCGGTATCGCCCAGGCGCAACGTCATGGTGTTCTCCTTGGTTGAAAGAGTGAAAGCGGAAAGGCTGACTATAACGCGAGGCCAGCCCCGGGCCAACGACTATAAAGTGCTTTTCAAATAACGTCGCGCAATGTGGTGCGGCCCATCACGCTCTCACAGGCTCTGCAGCGTGGCCAGGAAGCGCTCGGCATCCTGGTAACCGATGACGCGGTGCTGCGGCAGCTCTTGCCCGTCGGCATCGAAGAACATGATGCCCGGCGGGCCGAAGAGATCGAAACGCTTGAGCATGGCGCGGTCATCGGCGTTGTTGGCGGTGACGTCGATCTGCAGCAGCAGCATCTGCGCAAAGCGATCCTTGACGCGCGCGTCGGTGAAGGTGAAGCGCTCCATTTCCTTGCAGGAGACGCACCAGTCGGCATAGAAATCCAGCATCACCGGACGGCGCTCGCCGGCGGCGTTCTGCTTCAGGGCGGCATCGAGCTCGGCGCTGGAGCGCACGCGCACGAAATCGGTGGCCGCCGCCGCGCTCGCCTGCCCACGCAGGTGGGACAGCGGCGTGAGCGGATCACGTCCGCCAGTGACCACGCTGACCAGTTGCAGCAACCCCAGCGTGACCACCGCCAGGCCCAGTGCGCGCGCCACCCAACCGGCCGGACGTGCCCACAGCAGATAGGCGCCGTAACCGATGCCCAGCGCGGCCCAGCCGGCCACCTGCAACCAGGCCGGGATCACCGGGGAGACCATCCACAGCGCCGTGCCCAGCATCAACACGCCGAAGAAGCGCTTGACCGCATCCATCCAGGCGCCGGCACGCGGCAGCAATGCCCCGGCAGAAGCGCCGATGAGCAGCAGCGGCACGCTCATGCCGGCAGCCATGGCAAAGAGAGCCGAGCCACCCAGCACGACGTTGCCGCTCTGGCTGATGTAGAGCAGCGCACCCGCCAGCGGCGCAGCCACGCAAGGGCCGACGATCAGGGCCGAGATGGCTCCCATCAGGAACACGCCCAGCCACTTGCCGCTACCACCACCGGAGGCGCTGGACAGGCGTGATTGCAGCGCCGCCGGCACCTGCAGCGTATAGAGATCGAACATCGACAGGGCCAGGCCTGCCATCAACAGTGCGAACGCCCCCAGCACCCAGGGATTCTGCAGATAGGCGGAGAGCCCTTCGCCCAGCATGCCTGCCGCCACGCCCAGCGCGGTATAGACCAGTGCCATGCCCAGCGAATAATCGACCGAGAGCAGGAAGCTGCGGCCCCGGCCTGAGCCTGCGGCGGCCTGCTGTCCGACGATGATGGAAGACAGGATGGGCAGCATCGGCAAGACGCAAGGCGTGAACGACAAACCGATGCCCAGCACGAAGAACAGCGACAGGATGCTCCACAGGCGGCCGCTCTTGAGCACGGCGGCGATGCCATCCATGTCGCTGCCGGCGCTGCCCGCGACGCGCTCCTTGCCGCTACCGGCGGCGACGATCTGGCCGATGGCCTGGGGCGACATGGTCACGGCCAGCGTCATCGGTGGATAACATAAACCCTTGTCCGCGCACCCCTGCGAGACGGCACTGACCGTAAAGTTGCCGGTCGCGCCGGTGACGGTCATGCGCGCGGTCACGGCTTGGTGGTAGGTCTCGACCTCCTTCTGGAAATTCTCGTCGTACTTGCGCTTGCCGGCAGGGAATTGCGGCTCGCCCAGCGTCGCCCCCTGGGCGCTGAAGTGGAAGCGGTCACGATACATGTAGTAGCCGTCGGCGATGCGATAGCTCAACTCCAGCGTACCGGCGTCGATCATGCGGGCGCTGAGCTGGAAGGCCTGTTCGGGAGGCAGGTAATCATCGGCTGCGCGTGCCGGCGCGGTGCCAGACAGCATCAGCAGGGTCAGCAGCTGCAACAGCAGCGCAAACAGGCGGAGGAAACGGTCAATGCTCTTCTTCATGCGGTTCTGCGATGTTCTTCCTGGTTGCTCGGCGGGGCGGTAGAGGTCGGTATCGGCGACAGAGCCGGTCACACCTGCAAGGGCTTGGCGGTCTCGTGCTGCATCCAGGCCAGATAGGCCGGCAAACCTGCCGCCAGCGGCAGCGCGACGATCTCCGGAACCTCGTAGGGGTGCAGCTGCAGGATGGCCTGCTCCAGTTCCTGATAGCGCGCCTGCGTAGTCTTGATCAGCAACGGGATCTCGCTGGCCTGCTCGACCTTCCCCTGCCAGCGATAGACAGACGTCACCGGCGGCAGGATATTGACGCAGGCTGCCAGCCCTTGTTCCACCAGACTCCTGGCCATGGCATCGGCCAGCGCCTGCTGCGGTACATTGGTCAACACCAGCAACGGCTGGTTCAACAGTGAAGAGGTCATCAGACGGGCTCCTTGCGCATGCCGTATTCAATCACATCCTGGCCCAACGCGCCTCGGGACAAACGCAAGACAACGCAACACGAACAGCCATTGCCGCGTCGCCAGCCGCGCCGGAAAACAAAAAAGCCAGGCTAAGCCTGGCTTTTCTGAGATTGCCCACAAGCGCTCGATTACTCGGCGGTCGGTGCGTCGGCAGCGTCGGTGACTTCCGGACGGTCGACCAGCTCGACGAAGGCCATCGGCGCGTTGTCGCCTTGGCGGAAGCCCATCTTCAGGATGCGCAGGTAGCCGCCGTTACGGGCAGCGTAGCGCGGGCCCAGTTCGGAGAACAGCTTGCCGACGATTTCGCGATCGCGCAGGCGGTTGAAGGCCAGACGCTTGTTGGCCAGGGTGTCGACCTTGCCCAGGGTCAGGATGGGCTCGACGACGCGGCGCAGTTCCTTGGCCTTCGGCAGGGTGGTCTTGATGGCTTCATGACGCAGCAGCGAAACAGTCATGTTGCGCAGCATGGCCAGACGGTGGGACGAAGTACGATTCAGTTTGCGGAGACCGTGACGGTGACGCATGGTAATTTCCTTTCAGGTTACAGTTTTGATCCAGTTCTTCTATCGGCAGGCCAGCTTCGCTGTCCGGACCGCGGACCGGTAAATGACGGATAAAAGTGTTGCTACAGGTACTACGGATACGGTGTCTTGCCGGCCTGGCCGGCGGGATCTTCATCCACGCCCGCCAGGCGACAGGAATTACTTCTCCAGGCCGGCAGGCGGCCAGTTTTCCAGCTTCATGCCCAGGGTCAGGCCACGCGAAGCCAGGACTTCCTTGATTTCGTTCAGCGACTTGCGACCCAGGTTCGGGGTCTTCAGCAGTTCGTTCTCGCTGCGCTGGATCAGGTCGCCGATGTAGTAGATGTTTTCGGCCTTCAGGCAGTTTGCCGAACGCACGGTCAGCTCCAGGTCGTCGACCGGACGCAGCAGGATAGGATCGACCTGCGGTGCGCGCGACGGTGCTTCTGCAGTCGCTTCGGTGCCTTCCAGGGCAGCGAACACGTTCAGTTGATCAACCAGCACGCGGGCCGATTGACGGATCGCTTCTTCCGGAGTGATGACACCGTTGGTCTCGATGTTCATGACCAGCTTGTCCAGGTCGGTACGCTGTTCCACACGAGCGGATTCGACGGCGTAGGAAACGCGACGCACCGGCGAGAAGGAAGCGTCCAGGATGATGCGACCGATGGTCTTGTTGGTGTCTTCGGACAGGCGACGCACGTTACCCGGCACGTAGCCACGGCCCTTTTCGACCTTGATCTGCATGTCCAGCTTGCCGCCACCGGTCAGGTTGGCGATGACGTGATCCGGGTTGATCAGTTCCACGTCGTGGGGCAGGTCGATGTCGGAAGCCAGGACGGCGCCTTCGCCTTCCTTCTTCAGGGTCAGGGTGACTTCGTCACGGTTGTGCAGCTTGAAGACCACGCCCTTCAGGTTCAGCAGGATGTCCACGACGTCTTCCTGCACGCCGTCCAGCGAGGAATACTCGTGCACGACGCCAGCGATGGTGACTTCGGTAGGCGCATAGCCGGTCATGGTCGAGAGCAGAACGCGACGCAGCGCGTTGCCCAGGGTGTGACCGTAGCCGCGCTCGAACGGCTCCATCACGACCTTGGCGTGACCGGGAGCCAGGGCTTCCACTTCGATGATACGGGGCTTCAACAAACTGTTTTGCATGAATTGTCCTTTTCAATACCCTCGGTTCGTTACACCGATAAGGCTGATGGCAGTTCGGAAAAATGCCCACCATGAGGTGGGCACAGGGGTAAAGCTGTACGACGGATTAACGCGAATACAGTTCGACGATCAGCGATTCGTTGACGTCGGCAGCGATTTCGCTACGGTCCGGAGCGGACTTGAAGGTGCCTTCCAGCTTCTTCGAATCCACGGAAACCCACTGGGGGAAACCGTTCGATTCGGCCAGCGACAGGGCTTCGGCGATACGCACTTGCTTCTTGGCCTTTTCGCGCACGGCGACGACGTCACCAGCCTTGACCGAGTAGGAAGCGATGTTCACGACTTGACCGTTCACGGTCAGGGCCTTGTGGGACACCAGCTGACGCGCTTCAGCGCGGGTCGAGCCGAAGCCCATGCGGTAGACGACGTTGTCCAGACGCGATTCCAGCAGCTTCAGCAGGGTTTCGCCGGTGTTGCCCTTGCGGCGATCGGCTTCGGCGAAGTAGCGGCGGAACTGACGCTCGAGGACGCCGTACATGCGCTTGACCTTCTGCTTTTCGCGCAGCTGGTTGCCGTAGTCGGAGGTGCGGGCGCCGGAGGTGCGGCCGTGCTGACCCGGCTTGGAATCCAGCTTGCACTTGGAATCCAGCGAGCGGCGTGCGCTCTTCAGGAACAGGTCGGTGCCTTCGCGGCGGGAGAGTTTTGCTTTCGGTCCGATATAACGTGCCACAATATTTCCTTTATCAATGACGTCCCATGGTGCCGGACGCTAGTCTGACCTGCATGCGGCCAGACAGTGGTCTTAAGAACAAAACCCGCCAAGGTGATTGGCGGGTGATTTCCAGCGCTTTGGCCTGAGTGACAGGCGAAAGCGCAAGATTATACTACAACTTAGATGCGACGGCGCTTCGGCGGACGGCAGCCGTTGTGCGGGACCGGGGTCACGTCCTGGATCTGGGTGATCTTGATGCCCAGGTTGTTCAGAGCGCGCACTGCGGATTCACGGCCCGGGCCAGGGCCCTTGATACGCACTTCCAGGTTCTTGATGCCGCATTCGATCGCGACCTTGCCGGCGCTTTCAGCGGCGACCTGGGCGGCGAACGGAGTCGACTTGCGCGAACCCTTGAAGCCAGCACCACCCGAAGTCGCCCACGACAGGGCATTGCCCTGACGGTCGGTGATCGTGATGATGGTGTTGTTGAACGAAGCGTGAACGTGCGCGATGCCTTCAGCAACGTTCTTCTTGACTTTCTTACGAACACGCGATGCTGCTGCGTTGTTGGGGGACTTTGCCATAATTTCTTCCTTGAATCCGACCAGTGCTTGCGCCTGCCGGGATTATTTCTTCAGCGATTGAGCGGCCTTGCGCGGACCCTTGCGAGTACGGGCGTTGGTGCGGGTACGTTGACCACGAACCGGCAAGCCACGACGGTGACGCAGACCGCGGTAGCAACCCAGGTCCATCAAACGCTTGATGTTCATGGACAACTCACGGCGCAGATCGCCTTCCACGACGAACTTGGCGATTTCGTCACGCAGCTTTTCCAGCTCGTTATCGTCCAGGTCCTTGACCTTCTTGTTGGTCGGTACGCCGGTAGCTACGCAGATGTCTTCCGCGCGGGGACGGCCAATACCGTAGATGGCGGTCAGGCCGATCACGGTGTGCTGATGGTTGGGGATGTTGACCCCTGCAATACGTGCCATTCGTTATTCCTCGATCAATAACGTTAAATTAACCCTGGCGCTGCTTATGGCGGGGTTCGGTGCAGATCACACGAACGATGCCATTGCGCTTGATGATTTTGCAGTTGCGGCAGATCCGCTTGACTGATGCGAGCACTTTCATTGTGGCCCTCTTTCTTTCAATGTTTCACTGTTACTTGGTTCGGAACACGATACGTGCCCGGCTCAAATCGTAAGGCGTCAGTTCCACCGTTACCTTATCGCCGGGCAAGATACGGATGTAATTCATGCGCATCTTGCCGGAAATATGGCCGAGTACAACGTGACCGTTTTCCAACTTAACCCTGAATGTCGCGTTAGGGAGATTTTCAAGAATCTCGCCCTGCATCTGAATAACGTCGTCTTTTGCCATTCCGTGTCTTCTTCCTCTGGGGCAAAACCCGCTTATCGCGGTGTCATGCCACCCTTGAAATTAGCTTTGCGGAGCAACGATTCATACTGCTGTGACATCACATAGTTCTGCACCTGGGCCATGAAATCCATCGTCACGACCACGATGATCAGCAGCGATGTGCCACCGAAGTAGAACGGCACCTTCCAGCGCGCGATCAGGAACTCTGGCAGCAGGCACACCAAGGTGATGTACACGGCGCCGGCCAGGGTCAGGCGCATCAGGATCTTGTCGATATAACGCGCCGTCTGGTCACCCGGACGGATACCCGGAACAAATGCACCACTCTTCTTCAGGTTGTCTGCCGTTTCCTTGCTGTTGAACACCAGCGCGGTATAGAAGAAGCAGAAGAACACGATAGCCACTGCATACAGCAACGCATGGATCGGTTCGCCTGGCGCCATCGATGCCGCCAGATCCTTCAGGAAACGAATGAAGGGATTCGACGTATCACCCGAGGTGAACCAGCTGGTGATCGTGGCCGGGAACAGGATGATCGACGATGCGAAGATCGGCGGAATCACGCCAGCCATGTTCAGCTTCAGCGGCAGGTGGCTGCTTTGACCACCGTAGATCTTGTTGCCGACCTGACGCTTTGCATAGTTCACCAGGATCTTGCGCTGACCGCGTTCAATGAACACCACCACGAAAGTCACCAGTGCAACGATCACACAGATCAGGATCGCCGACAGCGAGTGCATCGAGCCAGTGTTGACCAGCTGGAACAAGCCACCCAGAGCATTCGGCAAACCTGCTGCAATACCGGCGAAGATGATGATCGAGATGCCATTGCCCAGACCACGTTCGGTGATCTGTTCACCCAGCCACATCAGGAACATCGTACCGGTAATCAAGGTCACCACCGTCGTCAGACGGAAGGCCAGACCCGGATCCAGCACCAGGCCAGCCTGCGATTCCAGCGCCACCGCAATGCCCAGCGCCTGGAAGGTCGCCAGCACCAGGGTGCCGTAACGCGTGTACTGCGTGATCTTGCGACGACCGGCTTCGCCCTCTTTCTTCAATGCTTCCAGCTGCGGCGAAACCACCGACAGCAGCTGCATGATGATCGATGCCGAGATATACGGCATGATCCCCAGTGCGAAGATCGTAAAGCGCGACAGGGCACCACCGGAGAACATGTTGAACATGCCCAGAATGCCGCCCTGATTCTGCTTGAACAGCTGCGCCAACTGCGTCGGATCAATACCCGGAACCGGGATATGTGCACCGATGCGATAAACGATCAACGCTCCCAGCAGGAACCACAAACGCCCCCAGGGGAAGCCTTTTGCGGCACCTTTCGCTAATTGAGGAGTAGTTGCCAATTAATGCTCCGGGACCGGATCACTCGGCGATGGAACCACCGGCAGCTTCGATAGCGGCCTTGGCACCAGCGGTTGCGATCAGACCCTTGACGGTGACCTTCTTGGTCAGCTCGCCGGCCTTGATGATACGTACGACACGAGCCAGTTCCGACACCAGGCCGGCTTGCTTCAGTGCCAGCACGTCGATCTCGGCGACGGGCAGCTTTTCCAGGTCGGACAGGCGCACTTCAGCCTTGTAAGGCGTAGCCAGCGACTTGAAACCGCGCTTGGGCAGACGACGTTGCAGGGGCATCTGGCCGCCTTCGAAGCCGACCTTGTGGAAACCGCCCGAACGCGACTTCTGACCCTTGTGACCGCGACCTGCGGTCTTGCCCAGGCCAGAGCCGATACCACGACCGACGCGACGCTTAGCGTGCTTCGCGCCTTCTGCGGGTTGGATAGTGTTTAATTGCATGATTCGCTCCGTTCGCAAGCTGACGCTTACGACACCACTTTCACAAGATAGGACACTTTGTTGATCATGCCACGCACCGACGGGGTGTCTTGCAGTTCGGACACCGAGTTGACGCGACGCAGACCCAGACCGCGCACGGTTGCGCGGTGGTCCTGACGAGTACCGATCAGACCCTTGACCAGCTTGACTTTGATTGTGTTAGCCATCTCGATCACCTTAGCCCAGGATTTCTTCGACCGACTTGCCGCGCTTGGCAGCAATTTCAGCCGGAGTGTTCATCTTCGACAGACCGTCCAGGGTGGCACGGACCATGTTGTAGGGGTTGGTCGAACCGGTCGACTTGGCCACCACGTTGGTCACGCCCATCACCTCGAAGATCGCGCGCATCGGACCACCGGCGATGACGCCAGTACCGTCCTTGGCCGGCGAGATCATCACCGACGAAGCGCCGTGCTTGCCGATGACGGTGTGCTGCACGGTACCGTTCTTCAGCGTGACCTTGATCAGCTTGCGACGTGCTTCTTCCATTGCCTTCTGCACGGCGACGGGCACTTCCTTGGACTTGCCCTTGCCCATGCCGATGCGGCCATCGCCGTCACCGACCACTGCCAGCGCTGCGAAACCCATGATGCGGCCACCCTTCACCACCTTGGTGACGCGGTTGACAGCGATCATCTTTTCGCGCATGCCGTCATCAGGCTTGTCGCTTTGCGTTTTCGATTGCATTTTTGCCATGATCGATAATCCTTAGAACTTCAGGCCGGCTTCACGCGCAGCCTCAGCCAGCGCCTTGACGCGACCGTGATAACGGAAACCGGAACGGTCGAATGCGACTTCGGTCACACCGGCCTTCAGAGCCTTTTCTGCAACGCGCTTGCCGATCAGGGCGGCAGCGGCGGCATTGCCGCCCTTGCCCGATTGGCCAGCCAGTTCGGCGCGAACTTCGGCTTCCAGGGTGGAAGCAGAAGCCAGCACGTTGGCGTCGGGGCCGATCACCGTGGCGTAGATGTGCGTGTTGGTACGATGCACAGCCAGACGATTGACCTTCAGTTCTGCGATCTTGGCGCGAGTCTGAGTCGCACGGCGCAGGCGAGATTGTTTCTTGTCCATCATCAACCCCTATTACTTCTTCTTGGTTTCTTTGAGCGTCACCACTTCGTCAGCGTAGCGCACACCCTTGCCCTTATAGGGTTCGGGTTCGCGGTACGCGCGAATTTCAGCGGCGACCTGGCCAACGACCTGGCGATCGATACCCTTGATCAGGATTTCGGTCTGAGTCGGGGTCTCAACCTTGATGCCGGCGGGCATCTGGTGAACGATGGGGTGCGAGAAGCCCAGCGACAGGTTCAGCTTGTCGCCTTGTGCTTGTGCACGGAAACCCACGCCAACCAGGTTCAGCTTCTTTTCGAAGCCCTTGGTGACGCCGTTGACCATGTTGTTGACCAGAGCACGCAGGGTGCCCGACATCGCGTTGGCTTCGCGGCTGTCGTCAGCCACTTCGAAGCTCAGCGAGCCATTGTTGTTGACCACCTTGACCTTCTTGGTCAGCGGTTGGGTCAAGGAGCCCAGCGGGCCCTTGACGGTGATTTGCTCTGCAGTGATGGTCGCTTCCGCGCCATTCGGCAGTGCAACAGGCATTTTACCTACACGAGACATCTTGCACTCCTTAGGCCACGTAGCAAATCACTTCGCCACCGACACCGGTTGCGCGTGCTTTGCGGTCAGTCATCACGCCGCGCGGGGTGGACACGATTGCCACGCCCAGACCGTTCATGACGTTCGGAATATCATCCTTGCCCTTGTAGATGCGCAGACCCGGACGGGACACGCGCTCCAGGCGCTCGATGACCGGACGGCCAGCGTAATACTTCAAACCGATTTTCAATTCAGCCTTGCCATCAGCGGCAACAACGGCGAAATCTTCGATATAACCCTCGTCCTTGAGGACGTTGGCAATTGCAACCTTCACCTTGGAAGACGGCATGACGACGGTGGTCTTGTTCACGCCTTGTGCATTGCGGATACGGGTCAGCATATCGGCGATAGGATCGCTCATACTCATTGCTTCTTCTCCTATTACCAGCTAGCTTTGGTCAAACCCGGGATTTCGCCGCGCATGGCGATTTCACGGACCTTGATACGGCCCAATCCGAACTTGCGGAAAGTACCACGGGGACGGCCAGTCAGCGCGCAACGGTTACGTTGGCGGGTCGGAGCCGAGTTACGGGGCAGCGCCTGCAGCTTCAGACGTGCTTCGTAACGCTCTTCATCCGACTTCGATTGGTCGTCGATAATAGCCTTCAACTCGGCGCGCTTGGCAGCATACTTCTTCACCATTTCTGCGCGCTTCTGTTCACGGTTAATCAGTGCCAGTTTTGCCATGGCATCCTCAGTTTCTGAACGGGAATTTAAATGCGGCGAGAAGCGCCTTCGCTTCGTCGTCGGTCTTTGCAGTGGTGGTGATGCTGATGTTCATACCACGCAGTGCATCGATCTTGTCGTACTCAATTTCGGGGAAGATGATCTGCTCTTTCACACCGATGTTGTAGTTGCCACGACCGTCGAACGCACGACCCGACACACCACGGAAGTCACGCACGCGCGGCAGGGCCACGGTGATCAGACGATCCAGGAATTCGTACATGCGGGCGCCGCGCAGGGTCACCATGCAACCGATCGGATATCCTTCGCGGATCTTGAAACCTGCGATAGCCTTACGGGCCTTGGTCACCACCGGCTTCTGGCCAGCGATCTTGGTCAGATCGCCAACGGCGTGCTCGATGATCTTCTTGTCCGCAACTGCTTCCGACAGACCCATGTTCAGGGTGATCTTCAGGATGCGCGGAACTTCCATCACCGACTTGTACGAATACTTCGTAGTCAGATCGGCGACGACCTTATCTTTATAAAACTGTTGAAGACGTGCCATGATGTTTAAACCTTAACGACTTCGCCGTTGGACTTGTAAGCGCGGACCTTCTTGCCGTCCACTTCCTTGTAAGCCACACGATCTGCCTTGCCGGTCGCGGCGTTGAACAACGCGACGTTCGACACATGAATTGGCATCAGCTTATCGACGATGCCGCCAGTTGCACCAGTCATCGGGTTCGGACGGGTCGCCTTCTTTGCGACATTCACGCCTTCGACGACGACATAATCGGCGCTGACGCGAGCAGTCACGACACCGCGCTTGCCCTTGTCTTTGCCGGTCAACACGATGACTTCATCGTTTTTACGAATCTTTGCCATGACCACTCCTTACAGAACTTCAGGTGCCAGGGAGACGATCTTCATGAAGCGCTCTGTACGCAGCTCACGAGTCACCGGCCCAAAGATACGGGTGCCGATGGGCTCCAGCTTGGCGTTCAGCAGGACGGCAGCATTACCATCGAACTTGACCAGCGAACCATCCTGACGACGCACGCCCTTGGCGGTGCGAACGACGACAGCGTTATAAATTTCACCCTTCTTGACGCGACCACGCGGTGCTGCGCTCTTGACAGTAACCTTGATCACATCGCCAATGCCCGCATAGCGGCGCTTGGAACCACCCAAGACCTTGATGCACAGGACTTCGCGCGCACCAGTGTTGTCGGCCACTTCGAGCCGGCTTTCAGTTTGAATCATGATATTTTCTTTCCCAACTTAATCCGCTTCGCAGGATGCGCTGGCGGTCAGTCTTGGTCCTGTTAGCAAGCGAACTCGCTAGTTAGGGGACGAATAGAGCAACTTTTTGCCTCTCTTTGAAGCTTTGCGCTATCAAAGAAAGAGCTCGATATTATGGCAGCATAATATCGAGCGCGCAAGTACTACGGTACTACTTAGACGATCTGTGCTTCCTGTACAACACGGGTCACAGTCCATGCCTTGGTCTTGGAGATCGGACGGCTTTCGGTGATTTCCACCACGTCGCCGGCCTTCGCCGTATTTTGCTCATCATGCGCATGGTACTTCTTGGTGCGCTTGATGATCTTGCCGTACAGCGGGTGCTTCATTTGACGCTCGATTTCGACAGTGACGGTCTTGTCCATCTTGTCCGACACAACTTTGCCAATCAGCGTGCGCTTGAGCGCTTGTTTCACTTGATCGTTCATTGTTGGCCATCCTTCGAGTTGATCACAGTTTTCACACGTGCGATGTCGCGACGTACCTTCTTCAGCTGTGCGGTATTGTTCAGTTGCTGGGTCGCAATTTGCATACGCAGACCGAACTGGGCCTTCAACAGCTCACCCAGTTCTTTTTCCAGCGCTGCCTTATCCTTACCGCGGAGTTCCGATGCTTTCATGTTCCGCTCCTAATTATTGACCGACTTGGCGAACAACGAAAGTCGTCGCAAGCGGCAATTTGGCAGCAGCCAAACGGAACGCCTCGCGAGCCAGGGTTTCGTCCACACCGTCCATCTCGTACAGTACCTTACCCGGCTGGATTTCAGCCACGTAGTACTCCGGATTACCCTTACCGTTACCCATACGCACTTCTGCGGGCTTCTGGGAGATTGGCTTGTCCGGGAAAACGCGGATCCAGATACGACCACCGCGCTTGATGTGACGGGTCATCGCACGACGAGCAGCTTCGATCTGACGGGCAGTGATACGGCCACGGCCGACTGCCTTCAGACCAAAGTCGCCGAACGAAACGGCGGTTCCGCGGGTGTGCGAAATACCGGTGTTACGACCTTTTTGTTCTTTACGATATTTTCTACGTGCTGGTTGCAGCATGATTATTCTCCTGCTTTCTCAGCCGACACACCGGCATCGGCAGCTTGAGGACGACCACCGCCACGCTTCGCACCGGCACCAGGAGCACCAGTCTTGGAGCGGGGACGTGCACCCGGCTTGCCATCGTCACGACGCGGACCACGACGCTTCTTGTCGTCTTCCGGCTCGCCGACCAGCACCGGCGATTCGCCGTTTGCCAGGCGATCGCCCTTGTAGACCCACACCTTCACACCGATGATGCCGTAGGTGGTTTCAGCTTCGCCGAAGCCATAGTCGATATCGGCGCGCAGGGTGTGCAGGGGCACACGGCCTTCGCGGTACCATTCGGTACGTGCGATTTCGATGCCGTTCAGACGGCCCGACGACATGATCTTGATGCCTTGGGCACCCAGACGCATGGCGTTCTGCATCGCACGCTTCATGGCGCGACGGAACATGATGCGCTTTTCGAGCTGCTGGCAGATCGAGTCGGCGATCAGCTGAGCATCGGCTTCCGGCTTGCGGATTTCTTCGATGTTGACGTGCACGGGCACGCCCATCAGCTTGCCCAGTGCGGTCTTCAGCACTTCGATGTCTTCGCCCTTCTTGCCGATCACAACGCCCGGACGGGAGCTGTAAATGGTGATGCGGGCGTTCTTGGCCGGACGCTCGATGACCACACGGCCAACCGAAGCGTTCTTCAGCTTCTTCTTCAGGTAAGCACGGACCTTCAGGTCCTCGTTGAGCATGTCGGCAAAGTTGTTGTTGCCAGCATACCAACGCGAGCCCCAGTTACGCGTAACCGCCAGACGGAAACCGGTTGGATGAATCTTCTGTCCCATCGTGACTCCTTAGTTTCCGACGGTCACGTAAATGTGACACGACTGCTTGGAAATACGATCACCACGGCCCTTTGCACGCGCTGTGAAGCGCTTGAGGACCGCACCCTTTTCCACATAAATGGTCTTGACTTTCAGCTCGTCAATGTCGGCACCATCATTGTGTTCTGCGTTCGCGATGGCGGACTCCAGAACCTTCTTGATGATGACCGCGCCCTTTTTGGGGCTGAAGGCCAAGATATTCAGTGCCTGATCAACTTTTTTACCGCGGATCAGGTCTGCAACCAGACGGCCCTTCTGGGCCGACAGATGCACACCGCGCAGAGTAGCTTTAGTTTCCATCATAGGACCTTATTTCTTAGCCTTCTTATCGGCAGCGTGACCCTTGAAAGTACGGGTCAGCGCGAATTCGCCGAGCTTGTGACCAACCATGTTTTCCGAGACATAGACCGGCACGTGTGCCTTGCCGTTGTGCACGGCGATGGTCAGACCGATGAAGTCGGGCATGATGGTCGAACGACGCGACCAGGTCTTGATCGGCTTCTTGTCCTTGGTAGCCTGGGCAGCCTCAACCTTTTTCACCAGGTGGGCGTCGCAGAAAGGACCTTTTTTCAATGAACGTGTCATGTTTTATCCTTTATTTCTTGCCGCGACGCGAGACAATCATCGAAGTCGTACGCTTGTTGCTACGAGTCTTCTTGCCCTTGGTCTGCTGGCCCCACGGCGAAACCGGGTGACGACCAGCGGCAGTCTTGCCTTCACCACCACCGTGCGGGTGATCCACCGGGTTCATGACAACGCCACGAACGGTCGGACGCACACCGCGCCAACGGGTTGCACCGGCCTTACCGATCTTGCGCAGGTTGTGCTCGCCGTTACCGACTTCACCGATGGTTGCACGGCATTCGATGTGAATGCGGCGCACTTCACCGGAGCGCAGACGGACCTGAGCGTAGGTGCCTTCGCGTGCCATCAGCACCACAGCGGCGCCGGCGGTACGTGCGATCTGGGCGCCCTTGCCCGGCAGCATTTCCACGCAGTGGATGGTGGTACCGACGGGGATGTTGCGGATCGGCAGGGTGTTGCCCGACTTGATCGGAGCTTCAGAACCGCTGACCAGCTGATCACCCACCGACACGCCCTTGGGAGCGATGATGTACTTACGCTCGCCGTCCGCGTAGCACAGCAGTGCGATGTGCGCGGTACGGTTCGGGTCGTATTCGATACGCTCGACCTTGGCAGGAATGCCATCCTTGTTGCGACGGAAGTCGACAACACGGTAGTGTTGCTTGTGACCACCACCGATGTGACGGGTGGTGATGTGACCGTTGTTGTTACGACCGGCGGTCTTGGACTTCTTTTCGACCAGCGATGCCAGCGGACGGCCCTTGTACAGGTCGGGATTGACGACCTTGACCATGCCGCGCCGACCGGGCGAGGTCGGCTTCACTTTTACGAGTGCCATTATTTAGCCTCCTCGGTGAAGTTGATTTCTTGACCCGGCTTCAGGCTGACGAATGCACGGCGGGTGTGGTTGCGGCGACCCATACCGTTACGCGAGCGCTTTTGCTTGCCCTGACGGTTGGCGACTTGCACCGATTCCACTTCCACCTTGAACAGCAGTTCGACGGCGGCCTTGACTTCCAGCTTGGTAGCATCCTTGGCGACCAGGAAGACGACTTGCTCGTTCTTCTCGGCGACGAAGGTTGCCTTTTCGGAGATCACCGGTGCCAGCAGCACCTTCATCAGGCGCTCTTCGCTATGTTTCACGATTGCGTTCATGCCAGCAACTCCTCAATCTTGGCCAGAGCCGGCTTGGTGATCAAGACGTTCTTGAAGTACACCAGCGACACGGGATCAGCTTGACGCGGCTCGACCACCAGCACGCCCGGCAGATTGCGCGAGGCCAGCAGCAGCTTTTCGTCCAGGCTGTCGGTAATAACCAGCACCGATTCCAGACCCATGCCCTTGAGCTTTTGAGCCAGCAGCTTGGTCTTCGGGGCTTCGACGGCGAACTCTTCGACGACCGACAGGCGGCCTTCACGTGCCAACTGGGAGAGGATCGAGCAGACACCTGCGCGATACATCTTCTTGTTGACCTTGTGGGTGAAGTTTTCGTCAGGCGAGTTCGGGAAGATACGACCACCACCACGCCACAGAGGCGACGAGGACATACCGGCACGTGCACGGCCAGTACCCTTTTGACGCCACGGCTTCTTGGTGGTGTGGCTGACTTCTTCACGATCCTTTTGCTTGCGATTGCCGCTACGAGCGTTAGCTTGGTAGGCAACCACGACCTGGTGGATCAGGGCTTCGTTGTAGTCACGACCGAAGATGGTATCCGGTGCGGCGACGTTCGAAGCAGCTTGACCTTGGTCATTCAGGAGCTTCAGTTCCATTGATTAGGCCCCCTTCTTCGCTTTGACTTTGACTGCCGGCGAAACGATCACTTGACCGTTCTTGGCGCCAGGAACGGCACCCTTCACCAACAGCAATTGACGCTCTGCGTCCACACGGGCGATTTCCAGGTTCTGGACGGTGGTCTTGACATCACCCAGATGACCGGTCATGCGCTTGCCGGGGAACACGCGGCCCGGATCCTGCGCCATACCGATGGAGCCAGGAACGTTGTGCGAGCGGGAGTTACCGTGGGTCGCGCGACCCGACGAGAAGTTGTAACGCTTGATGGTACCGGCGTAGCCCTTACCGATCGACACGCCTTGCACGTCGACTTTCTGGCCAGCTTCAAACATGCCGATGCCAACGACGTCGCCTGCCTTCAGTTCGGCAGCCTTGGAAGCGTCAACACGGAATTCTTTGAGGACAGTACCTGCCTCGACGCCAGCTTTGGCGAAGTGGCCGGCGGCGGCTTTCACCACGCGCGAAGCGCGGCGTTGACCGAAGGTCACCTGAACAGCGGAATAACCATCCACTTCAGGCGTTTTGATTTGTGTCACGCGGTTGTTGGACACGTCCAGCACGGTCACAGGGATCGAATCCCCATCTTCCGTGAAGATGCGCATCATACCAACCTTGCGACCAACAAGGCCCAGGCTCATTGTTTTCTCCATTCCCGCCTGCGATTGGGCGGGGCTGATGTTTGTACTACTAATAACTGCAGGCTCTGCGGACGCAAAACCCACATCGAAGCCGAGCATTATAGCCCGCAAAAGAAAAACGCACAACCGAGGTTGTGCGCTTTTCCAACACTATGCTATGCCTGCTGATTACTGCAGCTTGATTTCAACATCAACGCCAGCGGGCAGGTCCAGCTTCATCAACGCGTCAACCGTCTTGTCGGTCGGATCGACGATATCCATCAGGCGCTGATGGGTACGGATTTCGAACTGATCGCGGGAGGTCTTGTTGACGTGCGGCGAACGCAGGACGTCGAAGCGCTGGATGCGGGTCGGCAGGGGAACCGGGCCCTTGACGACAGCGCCGGTACGCTTGGCGGTGTCAACGATTTCCAGTGCGGACTGGTCGATCAGACGATAGTCGAAAGCTTTCAGACGGATACGGATTTTTTGGCTAGGAACCGACATGATTTTCCTTTAAAGAACGAACCGGGGATGGGGATCACCCCCGGCGATGTTAAAAATGCGACTGGTGTTGCTTGTTGCTTTGCTACTACTGCGACTCGACGATTAGTCGAAGATCTTGGCGACGACGCCGGCGCCGACGGTACGACCGCCTTCACGGATAGCGAAACGCAGACCTTCTTCCATAGCGATCGGGTTGATCAGTTGCACGGTGATCGACACGTTGTCGCCCGGCATGACCATTTCCTTGTCCTTCGGCAGTTCGATCGCACCGGTCACGTCGGTGGTACGGAAGTAGAACTGCGGACGGTAGTTGTTGAAGAACGGGGTGTGACGGCCGCCTTCATCCTTCGACAGAACATAGATCTCGCCGGTGAAGTGCTTGTGCGGCTTGATCGAACCCGGCTTGGCCAGAACCTGGCCACGTTGCACGTCTTCACGCTTGGTGCCGCGCAGCAGAACGCCAACGTTGTCACCAGCTTGACCCTGGTCCAGCAGCTTGCGGAACATTTCAACGCCGGTGCAGGTGGTCTTCTGGGTGTCGGCGATACCGACGATTTCGATTTCTTCGCCGACCTTGATGATGCCGCGCTCAACGCGACCGGTCACCACGGTACCACGGCCCGAGATCGAGAACACGTCTTCCACCGGCATCAGGAAGGTACCGTCAACAGCACGTTCCGGGGTCGGGATGTAGGTGTCCAGGGCTTCAGCCAGGGCCATGATCGCTTGCTCGCCCAGGGGACCAGTGTCGCCTTCCAGCGCCAGCTTGGCCGAACCCTTCACGATGGGCAGGTCGTCGCCAGGGAACTCGTACTTCGACAGCAGTTCGCGGACTTCCATTTCCACCAGTTCCAGCAGTTCAGCGTCGTCCACCATGTCAGCCTTGTTCAGGAAGACGATGATGTAAGGAACGCCAACCTGGCGGGACAGCAGGATGTGTTCACGGGTCTGCGGCATCGGGCCGTCAGCAGCCGAGCACACCAGGATCGCGCCGTCCATCTGCGCTGCGCCGGTGATCATGTTCTTCACATAGTCGGCGTGGCCAGGGCAGTCAACGTGGGCGTAGTGACGGTTGGCGGTTTCGTATTCGACGTGCGCGGTGTTGATGGTGATGCCGCGTGCCTTTTCTTCGGGCGCTGCGTCGATCTGGTCGTAGGCCTTCGCTTCGCCGCCGAACTTCTTCGACAGGACGGTTGCGATTGCTGCGGTCAGGGTGGTCTTGCCGTGGTCAACGTGACCAATGGTACCGACGTTCACGTGCGGCTTGGTCCGTTCAAACTTGCCTTTTGCCATTTTAGATTTCCTTCAAGAGAACGATGTCGTTCTGTTCAATGTTCAATATTCAATGTGTGGCCAGGAGACTGGCCGGCGGTCCGCCCCACACGGGGCCGACCGCCATTGCTGCAACTTACTTGGCCTTGGAGGTGACGATTGCGTCGATCACGTTCTTGGGCGCTTCGGAGTAATGCTTGAATTCCATCGAGTAGGTTGCGCGACCTTGAGTGGCCGAACGCAGCGTGGTCGAGTAACCGAACATTTCCGACAGGGGCACTTCGGCCTTGATGATCTTGCCACCGCCGCCGGCGATTTCATCCATGCCTTGCACCATACCGCGGCGGGACGACAGGTCGCCCATCACGGTACCGGCGTAGTCTTCCGGGGTTTCCACTTCGACAGCCATCATCGGTTCCAGGATGACCGGGCTGGCGCGACGGCAACCGTCCTTGAAGGCCATCGAGCCGGCCATACGGAAGGCGTTTTCGTTCGAGTCCACATCGTGGTACGAACCGAAGAACAGGGTGACCTTGACGTCAACGACCGGGTAACCAGCCAGCACGCCGGTGTTCAGGGTTTCACGAACACCCTTTTCAACGGCCGGGATGAATTCGCGAGGAACGGTACCGCCCTTGATCGCGTCGACGAACTCGAAGCCCTTGCCAGCTTCTTGCGGCTCGATCTTCAGCACGACGTGACCGTATTGACCACGACCACCCGACTGCTTGACGAACTTGCCTTCGGATTCTTCGCAGGTCTTGCGAATGGTTTCACGGTAGGCAACCTGCGGCTTGCCGACGGTCGCTTCAACGTTGAATTCACGCTTCATGCGGTCGACGATGATGTCCAGGTGCAGCTCGCCCATACCGGCGATGATGGTCTGGCCCGATTCTTCGTCGGTACGCACGCGGAAGGACGGATCTTCAGCAGCCAGGCGGTTCAGGGCCAGGCCCATCTTTTCCTGGTCGGCCTTGGTCTTGGGCTCGACAGCCTGGGAGATCACGGGCTCGGGGAAGACCATGCGCTCCAGCACGACCATTGCCTTGTCGTCGCACAGGGTGTCACCGGTGGTGGTGTCCTTCAGGCCCACGACGGCGGCGATGTCACCGGCCATCATTTCCTTGATTTCTTCGCGCTGGTTGGCGTGCATCTGAACGATACGGCCGATACGCTCCTTCTTCGACTTCACCGAGTTCAGCACGGTGTCGCCCGAGTTCAGGGTACCGGAGTAGCAGCGGATGAAGCACAGCTGGCCAACGAACGGGTCGGTAGCGATCTTGAAGGCCAGGGCGGAGAACTTCTCGTCGTCCTTGGCTTCGCGCACGACCGGCTCGTCATCTTCGTTCAGGCCCGGAACCGGGGGGATGTCCACCGGCGACGGCAGGTACTCGACCACGCCGTCCAGCATGGCTTGCACGCCCTTGTTCTTGAAGGCGGTACCGCACATCATCGGGACGATTTCGCCGGAGATGGTGCGTTGACGGATGGCGCCCTTGATTTCGGCTTCGGTCAGGTCGCCTTCTTCCAGGTACTTGTTCATCAGGTCTTCCGATGCTTCGGCAGCGGTTTCGACCAGGTTTTCGCGCCACTTCTGGGCGTCAGCCTTCAGATGCTCGGGGATGTCGCGGTAATCGAACTTCATGCCCTGGGAAGCGTCGTCCCAGTAGATCGCGCGCATCTTGACCAGGTCGATCACGCCTTCGAAGTTTTCTTCGGCGCCGATAGGCACTTGCATCGGGATCGGGTTGGCCTTCAGGCGAGCGCGCATCTGCTCGTAGACCTTGAAGAAGTTGGCACCGGTACGGTCCATCTTGTTGACGAAGGCCAGACGCGGGACCTTGTACTTGTTGGCCTGACGCCACACGGTTTCCGACTGCGGCTGCACGCCACCGACTGCACAGTAGACCATGCAGGCGCCGTCGAGCACGCGCATCGAGCGTTCGACTTCGATGGTGAAGTCAACGTGACCCGGGGTGTCGATGATGTTGATGTGGTGGGCCGGGAAGTTGTTCGCCATGCCCTTCCAGTAACAGGTGGTCGCAGCGGAGGTGATGGTGATACCACGCTCTTGTTCCTGCTCCATCCAGTCCATGGTGGCGGCGCCGTCGTGCACTTCACCGATCTTGTGGTTCACACCGGTGTAGAACAGCACGCGCTCGGTCGTGGTGGTCTTGCCAGCATCGATGTGAGCGGAGATACCGATGTTGCGGTAGCGCTCAATGGGGGTCTTGCGAGCCATGATTTATTCCTAAGTCTTTAATGCACGAAACCGAGCGTCATTTTTTTCAAATAAACGCTCGGCTCGAACCAATTTAGATGCAGGCCAGGAAACACCCGGATAGGGTCAACCCGGCCCAGTCTTGATTAGAAGCGGAAGTGCGAGAACGCCTTGTTCGCTTCTGCCATACGGTGCACTTCATCACGACGCTTCATGGCGCCGCCACGGCCTTCGGCGGCTTCCAACAGTTCACCGCCCAGACGCTGCGGCATCGACTTCTCGCTGCGCTTGTTGGCGGCTTCACGCAGCCAGCGCATCGACAGGGCCATACGGCGCACCGGACGCACTTCAACGGGCACCTGGTAGTTGGCGCCACCGACGCGGCGGGACTTGACTTCCACCATCGGCTTGCAGTTGTTCAGGGCTGCGGAGAACACTTCCAGCGGGTCCTTGCCCGACTTGGTCTGGATGTAGTCGAAGGCACCGTAGATGATGTTTTCTGCGACGGACTTCTTGCCCGACAGCATCAACACGTTCACAAACTTGGCGACTTCAACGTTGCCGAACTTCGGATCCGGCAGAATTTCCCGCTTGGGGACTTCACGACGACGTGGCATTTCGATTCCTTTCAATCTTCAGTTGAGTGGGCGAACCCTGCTTCAACTTCGCCTGCACTCGCGGAGAGCCATCATGGCTTCCACTTACTCGGCCCGACCTGGACCGACTCTGAGTCTGTTCACACGACGCGCAAGCGTCATGATAAACACCAATTATTACTTCTTCGCTGCCTTGGCGCGCTTGGCACCGTACTTCGAGCGAGCTTGCTTACGATCCTTGACGCCCTGGGTATCCAGTGCACCGCGAACCATGTGGTAACGCACACCCGGCAAGTCCTTCACACGGCCGCCGCGGATCAGCACGACGCTGTGTTCTTGCAGGTTGTGGCCTTCACCGCCGATGTACGAAATGACTTCGAAACCGTTGGTCAGGCGCACCTTGGCGACCTTACGCAGCGCCGAGTTCGGCTTCTTCGGAGTGGTGGTGTAGACGCGGGTGCAGACACCGCGCTTCTGCGGGCTGTTTTCCAGCGCCGGCGATTTGCTCTTCACGATCGCGCGGACACGTGGTTTGCTAATCAGTTGATTGATGGTTGGCATCGTTTTAATCCAACAAAGTACAACATTGAAAACAGGTTCCGGAATCGGTTGCCCGGAACCACACAGGAAACTCTTTCGTGCAAGCAACTGCACATATCGGATTCAAGACCGGAAGGGAGATCAGCGTCGCAGAAGCGATGATTCAGACCAAAGAACGCATAAGCCCGGGCGAGCCTAAATTCGAGAACTCGCGAGTATATGCTCGAAAGACCGCCCGGTCAACCTGGACCGGGCTCTTGGGGCGGTTTTGCCCGGTTTATGGCCTTTTCGCCACGCTTTTCGTGGGTACTCCGGCAACAATTTCCCCGGCGAAAATCTCAGGCGCGCGGCAAAGCGTCCGTCATGCTACGCCATTGTGCAGTTTCCGGCTGTCCGCGGTCGCGACGCGAGAAGAAATTGACGATCTGGCGGCCGCTGGCGTCGTAGAACTCCACCGAGGTCACCACACCGTGGTCGGTTGGCCGGCGCACCACCCAGCCATGATCGACGGCGGCCGATCGCAGGTGCAGGTTGAAATCCGGGTCCAGCACATTGAGCCATTCGCCGGAGGTCGCAAGCTTGCCGATGGTGCCGCTGTAGATCTGCGTCATGCCACGATTGCTGACGAAGACCATGATGGGTTGCTGGCGTGCACGCGCCTCTTCCAGCAGGGCATGCGCTGCCTGAGGGGTAATCCGCCACGCCGCCTCGGGGCCGATCAGCTGCAGGGCTTGTTCGCGGGTGAGCTTGAGCTCGCGCAGCAGGCGCGGGAACTGGTGCACGTCGGTGAGCTCCTGCCAGGACTGGCGCAACTCCCTGATGTCGTCGGCCGAGGGCGTGGTCCGGGCGGCCTGGGCCGGCAGTGGGGGTGCCGGCTCGACCTTGAGGGCTGCACCCTGCTCGCTCATGCGGAAGTCGGACACCAGCTGGTCGAAGGCCGCCACATGCTCATCGTTGTCGAGATACACCTTGTGCACGGCATCGCCCTGGCGGTCGAAGAATTGCAGGCTGCGACTGGTCTTGCCCGCACGACCTGGTTGCACGACGGCGAATGCGCTGGCCCATTGCGCCGAAGCGAAACGCAGATCGATCGGACCGCCGGCAAATCCGCTGCCGGGCAGCACCCTGCCCTCTTCATCGCGCCGCGCCGGCGTCACCTCGCCGGCGCGCTCAAGAACCACATCCTCATTACGCGTGATGGCCTTGATGCGGCCCAATTCCGGCAAGCGCTCGTAGATCGCCTTGATCTCCGCCTCACCGGCTCTCAGGCGCAGCGCCTGGCCGCCTGCCTGCGTGGCCAGCAACTGTGCCTCGGAGACACCCAGCTGACGGGCGGCATCGCGCGGATGCAGCTTGGGCTGTGCCTCACGCAGTTGCGACCAGCGCTCGGCCAGCGGCGCCTGGGTGGCGCAACCGGCGGCGGCCAGTGTCGCTGCCAGCAGCAGGGTGGAGGTCTTCAGGCGCAGGCGCGCGCCCCTCTGGATGTGCTTGGACATGGGATTTCCTTTCAGTGGAAGGTGGGCGGGATCAGTACTCGACCTTGAGGCTCACATTGAAGCTGCGACCGGGTTCGGTATAGGCATCCTTGTTGATGGCGCTGTCGGCCAGCGACAGGCCGCGGATGTCGGTCCAGCTCCAGTACTTGCGGTCGAACAGGTTGCGGATGCCGGCGTAGACGGTCATGTTGCGGCTCAGGTGGTAGCCCCCGGAGAGATCCACCACGAAGAAGGCTGGCGAGACGAAATTGGTGGCCGTGGGAATGTCCGCCTTCTTCTTGGCGGCGTTGTAGACCAGGTCGCTCTGCATGAACCATTGCCGACCCGGTTCATAGCGCAGGCCGGTCACCACCGACAGCGGCGCCACCGATTCCAGTCCCTGCTCGACGCCGTTGGTGGTGGTCGTCCCCTTGGTCCAGGCCACACCGGCCTTGAGGTTCAGGCCATTGTCGAGCTGGTAGTCGACGCGCGCCTCCAGTCCGTGGATCTCGGCCTTGGCCGCATTGCGATACTGGTAGATGGTCGGGTTGGCCACGGTCAGGTTGCCGCCCACGGTGACCAGGTCGATGAAGTTGCGGTAATTGCCCTTGTAGGCGGCCGCGCTATAGCGCAGCGAACCGGCGCCGGCCGGCATCTTACCGCGCAGGCCGATCTCCACCGTATTGCTGGTCTCGGGCTTGAGATCGGGGTTGGAGATCTGCTTGTAGACCGTGTTGTTGAAGAAGGAGTTGACCTCCTGCGGCGAGGGCGAGCGGAAGCCGCGCGCGTACTGGATGTAGGGGATGAAGGCCGGCGTGACTTCGTACAGGAAGGCCAGGCGCGGCGAGAAGGCGCTGTCGCGGCTGGTCACCGCCGGCTGGCCGCTGGCCACGGCCTGGGCGTCGTACTTGGCGCTGGCCTGGGGCTTGAGCGTGTAGCTGTCATAGCGCAGGCCGGCGATGGTGGTCAGCGCGCCGGTGCGCATCTCGTCCTGTACGTAGGCGCCCAGCAGCGAATACTCGGTCTTGGGGAAATACTGGCAGTACTGCGTGCCGGTGCAGGTGCTCCAGCCAGTGCCATTGGCATTGACCTGCAAGGTGGACAGGCTCAGATCCAAGCCATAGACCAGCTTGTGGCGCCAGCTCTCGGGGCCGAAATTGCTCTCGGCCAGCACGCCGCCGCCCATCATGCGGTCGCTGTAGGACACCTCACGGAAGCGCGGGCGGACGATGGTGGCGGTGCTGGTGCCGGCCTCATAGGTGTACTGGTCGGTGTCGGCGTTGCGATAGTAAAGGTTGGCCTTGATCTTCTGCACCCAGGGCTGTTCGGCATCGATACGCTCATACGCCAGCATGGCGCGCTGCCCGCGGGACTGGCTGCTGGTGTTGTAGGCCGTGATGCCATTGCCCAGCGCCGACAGGCTGTTGCCACTGTCGCGCTCTTCGGTGGCCTGCAGCGTGAGCTTGTAGCTATCCACCCCGTTGGGCTTGAACACCAGCTTGCCCAGCGCCGAACGATTGGTATAACTCATCGGATCAGGTGTGGTGCGCGCCGAGCCGGTGACGTCATTGCTGCCCTGGTTGTCGCTCTCGTTGCCATGGCGCGTATTGAGGATCAGCATCCCCTGCCATTGCTCGTCGCCCCAGGCGGCACTGGCGGTGGCGCCGAAGCTCTTGTCCGAGGAGTCGTAGGAAGGCTTGAAGGAGAAATAGCTGCTCTTGCCGAACACCCCCAGCAGGTCGGCCGGATCCTTGGTGATGAAATTGACCGCGCCGGTCAGGCCGTCACTGCCATAGAGCGACGAGGCCGGACCGCGCAGCACCTCGATGCGCTGGTACAGCTCGGTATCGGTGGTGGCGCCCCGCCCCACGCTGGCCACGCCCTGGCTGAAGGCGCGCGGCATGCTGATGCCATCTTCCAGCATCAGCACGCGATTGCCGTCCAGGCCACGGATGGTGATGCCCTCGTTGCCACCGCGCCCGGTCGTGGCGCCTGCGCCAGTGATGCCGGACATCCGATAGACCGAGCGTCGCACCTCCACACCCGGCTCATAGCGCAGCGCGTCCTTGATGTCGCGGGTGTTGTGCTCTTCCATCTGCTCGGCAGTGATCACCGAGACGGTCGCTGCGGCGTGATCGAGATCGGTGCTGCCCGCGCGGTTGGCAGTGACCACCACGTCCTGCAGCTTCTTGCTGGCGGACTTGCTGGTTTGATTTGCGGATTGATCCGAGGATGTATTCGTGGACTGATCATCGGCCGCCTGCGCGAATGCGCTGGCGCACAGCCACTGCTGCAGCGCCAGGAATACGGCTGCTGCACATGTCGATTTGCAAGGAAACACTGGTAACCACCCCCATGTATTGGTTCGGTTACTAGCGTTGGCTGGCTACCTCTTGAAGAAGGACCACCCCGCGGCGAACGCCGGAACTGGTCGGAAAGAAAGCGGATGTGCACCCATCCGCCACCCACGCAGATGAGAATAATTATTATTTGATGATGATAAAAGATTCACCATCGCCTGGCAATGTCTACCCCTTCTTGTCCTACAAAGCGTAGGGACAAAAAAACGGTGCCGGAATTGCTTCCGGCACCGTCTTGTCTTGCCTGGTGCGCATTGCCGGGTGGCCGATCCTGCTGGCCACCGTGGCAATGCTGATGCTTACGCTTCGCTTTCGCCGCCACCGATGGATTCGGTCGAGGAGATATCCTCGTCGCCGAACTCGGAACGGGAGGCACGTTCGGCTTCGAGCAGTGCTGCGCGCTCTTCGGCTTCCCATGCATCCTTTTCCTTGCGGGCGCGGTGGAAGGCCAGACCGGTACCGGCCGGGATCAGGCGGCCGACGATCACGTTTTCCTTCAGGCCACGCAGGCCATCCTTCTTGCCCATGATCGCCGCTTCGGTCAGCACGCGGGTGGTTTCCTGGAACGATGCGGCCGAGATGAAGGAGTCGGTCGACAGCGATGCCTTGGTAATACCCAGCAGGACGTTCTCGTAGGTCGCCGGCAGCTTGCCTTCGGCGGTCACGCGATCGTTCTCGTCCAGCAGTTCGGAGCGCTCGACCTGCTCACCGGTGATGTAGTTGGTGTCGCCCGGCTCCACCACTTGTACGCGGCGCAGCATCTGACGCACGATCACTTCGATGTGCTTGTCGTTGATCTTCACGCCTTGCAGACGATAGACGTCCTGCACTTCGTCGACGATGTAACGGGCCAGCGCTTCGATACCCAGGAGGCGCAGGATGTCCTGCGGATCGGCCGGGCCGTCCACGATCATTTCGCCCTTGTTCACCACCTGGCCGTCGTGCACCAGCACTTGCTTGTCCTTGGTGATCAGGAACTCGTGCTTGGTGCCTTCCATGTCGGTGATTTCCAGACGCTGCTTGCCCTTGGTTTCCTTGCCGAAGGCAACGGTACCAGTGACTTCGGCCAGCATGCCGGCGTCCTTGGGCGAACGTGCTTCGAACAGTTCGGCCACGCGCGGCAGACCACCGGTAATGTCACGGGTCTTCTGCGACTCGGTCGGGATACGGGCCAGCACTTCACCCACATGCACCTGCTGACCATCCTTGACGGTGATCAGTGCGCCGACCTGGAAGCCGATGGTCACCGAGTGTTCGGTGCCGGCGATCTTCACTTCTTCGCCCTGTTCGTTCAGCAGCTTGACCTGCGGACGCATGACCTTGGAGGACGGACCACGACGCTTCGCATCGATGACCACCAGGGTCGACAGACCGGTAACTTCGTCGATCTGCTTGGCCACGGTGGAGCCTTCTTCCACGTTCTCGAACTTCACGGTACCGGTGTACTCGGTGATGATAGGACGGGTCAGCGGATCCCAGGTTGCCAGCGCGGTACCGGCCTTGATCGTCATGCCATCCTTGACGATCAGGGTAGCGCCATAAGGCACTTTGTGACGTTCGCGCTCACGGCCCAGGTCGTCGGTGATCAGCACTTCGCCGGAACGGGAAATGACGATCTGCTCGCCCTTGCCGTTGGTCACGTAACGCATCGTGGCGGTGAAGCGCACGGTGCCGTTGGACTTGGCTTCGACAGAGGAGGCCACTGCTGCACGCGATGCCGCACCACCGATGTGGAAGGTACGCATGGTCAGCTGGGTACCCGGTTCGCCGATGGACTGCGCGGCCACCACACCGACGGCTTCGCCGGAGTTGACCAGGAGGCCACGGCCCAGGTCGCGACCGTAGCACTTGGCGCACAGGCCATAGCGGGTGTCGCAAGTCAGCGGAGTACGGACCTTCACTTCGTCGATGCCCAGACGTTCGATCTCTTCGACCTTGTCTTCGTCCATCAGGGTGCCGGCTTCGTACAGGGTTGCCTGGTCTTCCGGGTTGATGATGTCGGTGGCTGCCACGCGGCCCAGGATACGGTCGCGCAGCGCTTCGATGACTTCACCGCCTTCGACCAGCGCCTTCATGGCCGCGCCGTTGGAGGTGCCGCAATCGTCTTCGATCACGACCAGATCCTGGGTCACGTCCACCAGACGACGGGTCAGGTAACCGGAGTTGGCGGTCTTCAGCGCGGTGTCGGCCAGACCCTTACGGGCGCCGTGCGTCGAGATGAAGTACTGCAACACGTTCAGACCTTCGCGGAAGTTCGCGGTAATCGGCGTTTCGATGATGGAGCCGTCAGGCTTGGCCATCAGGCCGCGCATACCGGCCAGCTGGCGGATCTGGGCAGCCGAACCACGGGCGCCGGAGTCGGCCATCATGTAGATCGCGTTGAACGATTCCTGGGTGGTCTTCTTGCCTTCGCGGGTAACGACGTCCTCGACCTTCAGCTGGTCCATCATCGCCTTGCCGACTTCGTCACCGGCCTTGCCCCAGATGTCCACGACCTTGTTGTAGCGCTCGCCCGCGGTCACCAGACCGGAAGCGTACTGCTGCTCGATCTGCTTGACTTCGGATTCGGCAGCGGCGATCAGGGTGGCCTTTTGGGGCGGCACCAGCATGTCGTCCACGCAGATCGAGATACCGGCGCGGGTCGCCAGGCGGAAGCCCGACTGCATCAGCTGGTCGGCGAACACGACGGTAGCGCGCAGACCGCACTTGCGGAAGGACGTGTTGATCAGCTTGGAGATTTCCTTCTTCTTCAGCGCGCGGTTCAGCACCGAGAACGGCAGGCCCTTGGGCAGGATCTCGGAGAGGATGGCGCGGCCGACGGTGGTCTCGTAGCGCTTGATGGTCTTGACGAATTCGCCGGTGACCGGGTCCTTCGGATGCTCGACGATACGCACGGTCACACGGGTGGCCAGCTCGACTTCCTTGTTGTCGTAGGCGCGGATGACTTCCGACACGTCCGGGAACAGCATGCCTTCGTTCTTGCCGTTGATGGCTTCACGGGTGGCGTAGTACAGACCCAGCACGATATCCTGGGACGGCACGATGGACGGCTCGCCGTTGGACGGGAACAGGATGTTGTTGGAGGCCAGCATCAGGGTGCGGGCTTCCATCTGCGCTTCGATCGACAGCGGAACGTGGACGGCCATCTGGTCGCCGTCGAAGTCGGCGTTGAACGCCGCGCAGACCAGCGGGTGCAGCTGGATCGCCTTGCCTTCGATCAGGACCGGCTCGAACGCCTGGATGCCCAGACGGTGCAGGGTCGGCGCACGGTTCAGCATGACCGGGTGTTCGCGGATGACTTCTTCCAGGATGTCCCAGACCACCGGTTCCTGTGCTTCCACCAGCTTCTTGGCAGCCTTGATGGTGGTCGACAGACCCATCAGTTCCAGCTTGTTGAAGATGAAGGGCTTGAACAGTTCCAGGGCCATCAGCTTGGGCAGGCCGCACTGGTGCAGCTTCAGCTGCGGACCCACCACGATGACCGAACGGCCCGAGTAGTCCACGCGCTTGCCCAGCAGGTTCTGACGGAAACGACCGCCCTTACCCTTGATCATTTCAGCCAGCGACTTCAGCGGACGCTTGTTGGCGCCGGTCATGGCCTTGCCGCGACGACCGTTGTCCAGCAGCGAGTCAACCGCTTCCTGCAGCATGCGCTTTTCGTTGCGCGTGATGATTTCAGGCGCGCGCAGTTCCATCAATCGCTTGAGACGATTATTACGGTTGATCACGCGGCGATACAGGTCGTTCAGGTCGGAGGTCGCGAAGCGGCCGCCATCCAGCGGCACCAGCGGACGCAGTTCCGGCGGCAGCACCGGCAGCACTTCCATGATCATCCAGTCGGGCTTGATGCCCGAGCGCTGGAACGCCTCCAACACCTTCAGGCGCTTGGCGTACTTCTTGATCTTGGCTTCGGACTTGGAGTCCTTGAGTTCCTGGCGCAGGGTTTCCGCTTCGCGGTCGATGTCGATCGAGCGCAGCAGTTCGCGGATGCCTTCGGCGCCCATGAAGGCGATGAAGTCGTCACCGTACTCTTCGTACTTGGCGGCGTAGTCGTCTTCGGACATGATCTGGCACTTCTTCAGCGGGGTCATGCCGGGATCGGTCACGACATAGGCTTCGAAGTACAGCACGCGCTCGATGTCGCGCAGGGTCATGTCCAGCACCATGCCCAGACGGGATGGCAGCGACTTCAGGAACCAGATGTGGGCGGTGGGGGAAGCCAGCTCGATGTGGCCCATGCGCTCACGGCGCACCTTGGCCAGGGTCACTTCCACGCCGCACTTCTCGCAGATCACGCCGCGGTGCTTCAGGCGCTTGTACTTGCCGCACAGGCACTCGTAGTCCTTGATGGGGCCAAAGATCTTGGCGCAGAACAGGCCGTCGCGCTCGGGCTTGAAGGTACGGTAGTTGATGGTTTCCGGCTTCTTGACTTCGCCGAAGGACCACGAACGGATCTTGTCAGGCGAAGCCAGACCGATCTTGATCGCGTCGAATTGTTCGTTTTGCTGGACTTGCTTGAATAGATCGAGCAGTGCTTTCATGTATCACTCCAGGTTGGCGTGAAAAAACTAAATTTACGTGTGGCCGGTTCACCCTGCTTAACCCTGTTCGCATCGACGGGAGAGCCAACGAAAGCGTTCTTTCGTGGTGCCGCTCGATACCGGGACAGACCTCCCCAGCTTACTGCCGTACTTCGCTTGAATCTCGTGATTCGCTGATACTGAATTCTGGCTTCGCCGGAAACACCGGCGGGGTGCGCAGCCTGCGCCGCACACCCCTTTACATCATTCGCGTTCCAGGTCGATGTCGATACCCAGCGAGCGGATTTCCTTCACCAACACGTTGAAGGATTCCGGCATGCCGGCGTCGATCACGTGATCGCCCTTGACCAGGTTCTCGTAGACCTTGGTACGGCCGTTCACGTCGTCGGACTTGACGGTCAGCATTTCCTGCAGGACGTAGGAGGCGCCATAGGCTTCCAGTGCCCACACTTCCATTTCGCCGAAACGCTGGCCGCCGAACTGTGCCTTGCCGCCCAGCGGTTGCTGGGTCACCAGCGAGTACGGACCGGTGGAACGTGCGTGCATCTTGTCGTCGACCAGGTGGTGCAGCTTCAGGTAGTGCATGTAGCCCACCGTCACGGTGCGCTCGAAGGCTTCACCGGTACGGCCGTCATACATGGTGACCTGGTTCTTCGACGGCGTCATGCCCAGCTGCTTGGCGACCGGATCCGGGTAGGCCAGGTCCAGCATGCGGCGGGTTTCCTTCTCGTGCGCACCGTCGAACACCGGGGTCGCGAAGGGCACGCCCTTCTTCAGGTTGGCCACCAGCTCGATGATTTCCTCATCGCTGAACTCGTCCAGCGCTTCCTTCTTGCCCGACTCGTTGTAGATGGTGGTCAGGAACTTGCGCAGTTCTGCTACCTTGGCATGTGCCTGCACCATTTCGCCCAGGCGCAGACCCAGACCCTTGGCGGCCCAGCCCAGGTGAACTTCCAGAACCTGACCGACGTTCATACGCGAAGGCACGCCCAGCGGGTTCAGCACGATGTCGGCGGGGGTACCGTCGGCCATGTGCGGCATGTCTTCGATCGGCAGGATGCGGGAGACCACACCCTTGTTACCGTGACGACCGGCCATCTTGTCACCAGGCTGCAGGCGACGCTTCACGGCCAGGTAGACCTTGACCATCTTCTGCACGCCCGGCGGCAGTTCGTCGCCCTGGGTCAGCTTCTTGCGCTTCTCTTCGAAGGCCAGGTCGAACTGGTGACGCTTCTCGGCGATGGATTCCTTGATGGCTTCCAGTGCGTTGGCGATGTCATCGTCGGCCGGACGGATGTCGAACCAGTGGAACTTGTCCAGATCGTCCAGGTAAGCCTTGTCCAGCTTGGTGCCCTTGACCAGCTTCTTCGGGCCACCGTTGGCGACCTTGCCGATCAGCAGGCGTTCCAGACGCTGGAAGGCATCGCCTTCCACGATACGCAGCTGGTCGTTCAGGTCCAGGCGGTAGCGCTTGAGTTCATCGTCGATGATCTGCTGGGCGCGCTTGTCGCGCTGGATGCCTTCGCGGGTGAACACCTGCACGTCGATGACGGTGCCGACCATGCCCGAGGGCACGCGCAGCGAGGTGTCCTTCACATCGGAAGCCTTCTCGCCGAAGATCGCGCGCAGCAGCTTCTCTTCCGGGGTCAGCTGGGTCTCGCCCTTCGGGGTGACCTTACCGACCAGGGTGTCGCCGGCTTCGACTTCAGCGCCGATGTAGACGATGCCCGACTCATCCAGGCGGGCCAGTTGGTTCTCGGCCAGGTTGGAGATGTCGCGGGTGATTTCTTCAGCGCCCAGCTTGGTGTCACGGGCCACGACCGACAGTTCCTCGATGTGGATCGAGGTGTAGCGGTCATCGGCCACGACCTTCTCCGAGATCAGGATCGAGTCTTCGAAGTTGTAGCCGTTCCAGGGCATGAAGGCCACCAGCATGTTCTGGCCCAGTGCCAGCTCGCCCATGTCGGTCGAGGCGCCGTCGGCGATCACGTCGTGCTTGGCGACGCGGTCACCGATCTTGACGATCGGACGCTGGTTGATGTTGGTGTTCTGGTTGGAACGGGTGTACTTGATCAGGTTGTAGATGTCCACACCGACTTCGCCGGCTTGCGCCTCGTCGTCGTTGACGCGGATCACCACACGGCCTGCATCGACATAGTCCACCACGCCGCCACGCAGGGCTTGCACGGTGGTACCGGAGTCGACTGCCACGGTACGCTCGATGCCGGTGCCGACCAGCGGCTTTTCCGGACGCAGGCAAGGCACGGCCTGGCGCTGCATGTTGGCGCCCATCAGTGCACGGTTCGCGTCATCGTGTTCCAGGAACGGAATCAGCGAGGCTGCCACCGACACCACCTGGCCCGGGGCCACGTCCATGTACTGCACGCGTTCCGGCGAGACCAGGATGGTTTCGCCAGCTTCACGGGCCGACACCAGTTCGTCGGACAGCTTGCCTTCGCCGTCGATGGTCGCGTTCGCCTGGGCGATCACGTAACGACCTTCTTCGATGGCCGACAGGTAGTCGATCTGGTTGGTGACCTTGCTGCCCTCGACCTTGCGGTACGGGGTTTCCAGGAAGCCGTATTCGTTCAGGCGGGCGTACAGCGCCAGCGAGTTGATCAGGCCGATGTTCGGGCCTTCAGGCGTTTCGATCGGGCAGACGCGGCCGTAGTGGGTCGGGTGCACGTCGCGCACTTCGAAGCCTGCGCGTTCGCGGGTCAGACCGCCAGGGCCCAGGGCGGAAACGCGACGCTTGTGCGTGATTTCCGACAGCGGGTTGGTCTGGTCCATGAACTGCGACAGCTGCGAGGAACCGAAGAACTCACGGATGGCAGCCGAGATCGGCTTGGAGTTGATCAGGTCGTGCGGCATCAGGTTGTCGGCTTCGGCTTGACCCAGACGCTCCTTGACGGCGCGCTCCACGCGCACCAGGCCGGCACGGAACTGGTTCTCGGCCAGTTCGCCCACGCAACGCACGCGACGGTTACCCAGGTGGTCGATGTCATCGACTTCGCCACGGCCGTTACGCAGTTCGACCAGGATCTTGATGACGGCCAGGATGTCGTCATTGGACAGGGTCATGGTGCCGGTCAGCTCGTCGCGACCGACGCGACGGTTGAACTTCATGCGGCCCACGGCCGACAGGTCGTAGCGGTCTTCGCTGTAGAACAGACCGTTGAACAGGGCTTCCACGGACTCTTCGGTCGGCGGTTCGCCAGGACGCATCATGCGATAGATCGCCACGCGTGCGGCGGTCTGGTCGGCGGTGTCGTCGGTGCGCAGGGTCTGCGAGATGTAGCCGCCCTGGTCCAGATCGTTGGTGTACAGGGTCTGGATCGCGGTGATGTTGGCTTCGCGCAGCTTGGCCAGCAATTCCTCGGTCAGCTCGTCGTTGGCCACGGCCACGACTTCGCCGGTGTCCGGATCGACGATGTTCTTGGCCAGCACGCGGCCCAGCAGGTAGTCCTCAGGCACGGAGATGTGCTTGATGCCGGCGGCTTCGATGTCACGCACGTGCTTGGCGTTGATGCGCTTGTCCTTGGCGACCATCACCTTGCCCGACTTGTCGGTGATGTCGAAACGCGCGACTTCACCGCGCAGGCGCTCGGAGACGAACTCCATGTCGGCGCCATCGGCGTGCAGGTTGAAATTGTCGAAGACGAAGAAGTTCGCCAGGATCTGCTCGGACGTCATGCCGATGGCCTTGAGCAGGATCGTGACCGGCATCTTGCGGCGGCGGTCGACGCGGAAGAACAGGATGTCCTTCGGGTCGAATTCGAAGTCCAGCCAGGAACCGCGGTAAGGAATGATGCGGGCCGAGAAGAGCAGCTTGCCCGACGAGTGCGTCTTGCCGCGGTCGTGTTCGAAGAACACGCCCGGGGAGCGGTGCAGCTGGGACACGATCACGCGTTCGGTGCCGTTGATGACGAAGGAACCGGTGGTGGTCATCAGGGGCAGTTCGCCCATGTAGACTTCCTGTTCCTTCATTTCCTTGACGACCGGCTTGGTCGGCGATTCCTTGTCCAGGATCACCAGACGCACCTTGGCACGCAGCGGAGACGCGAAGGTCAGACCACGTTGTTGGCACTCTTTGACGTCAAACGGCGGAGCGCCCAGCACATAGGACAGGAATTCGAGGCGCGCAAAACCATTGTGCGACACGATGGGGAAGATCGACGTGAAAGCCGATTGCAGGCCTTCATTCTTGCGCTCCGAAGCAGTACGCTCGGGTTGCAGGAAATTCTGGTACGACTCGATCTGGGTCGCGAGCAGGAACGGAACGTTGTGGACGTTTGCGCGTTTCGCGAAGGATTTGCGAATGCGCTTCTTCTCAGTAAATGAGTAGTGCATGGACACTCCGTGAGTGACAGGAAGGATAGAGAATTCAAGATTCGATCAAACCGCACGACTTGCCGGAAAAGCAGGCCCGGGTTATCGGCACTCAAATCTTCAAATGTCTACCCTAGTTTTTTGCTTCGTTCGCGCTTAATATTCCTGACAACGAACACTGCAGCGCATCATTCCACGAGCAAAAATAAGAAACGACAAAGGAGCCAAAGCCGAATCCCTTTTTCAAGGGATTCTGCACTTTGACTCCGGAGTAATGACTCGCCTTGGTAGGCAAGAGAATTACTTCAGTTCGGCCTTGGCGCCAGCTTCTTCCAGCTTCTTCTTGGCAGCTTCGGCGTCAGCCTTGGCGATGCCTTCCTTCACGGGCTTCGGTGCGCCGTCGACCAGATCCTTGGCTTCCTTCAGACCCAGGCCGGTGATTTCACGGACGGCCTTGATGACGCCGACCTTGTTGGCGCCGACTTCAGCCAGCACAACGGTGAACTCGGTCTGTTCTTCAGCAGCGGCAGCACCACCAGCGCCAGCACCACCAGCGGCCGGAGCGGCCATCGCGGCAGCGGAAACACCAAACTTCTCTTCGAATGCCTTGACCAGGTCATTCAGTTCCATCACGGACAGCGCGCCAACGGCTTCCAGGATGTCTTCTTTGCTAATTGCCATTTGAAACTCCTAAATTTATTTCGGTAATAACATCAGATTGGTAATGACGCGAAAGCGTCGAAACTGCAGAGCGGGGCCGCCTCAGGCGACCGTACCTCATGCGGCTTCGGCTTCCTTCTTGGCTGCCAGGGCAGCCAGAGCGCGCGCAAAGCCCGACACCGGAGCCTGCATCATGCCCAGGACCTGGGCCAGCAGAACTTCGCGAGACGGGATGTTTGCCAGCGAAGCCACAGCAGCCTTGTCCAGCTGCTTGCCTTCGTAGTTACCTGCCTTCACAACCAGCTTGTCGTTGGTCTTGGCAAAGTCCGACAGGACTTTGGCAGCGGCCACGGCATCTTCCGAGATCGAGTAGATCAGCGGACCGGTCAGTTGCGGGGCGAGGTCGGCAAACTTCGTGCCTTCGACAGCGCGACGAGCCAGCGTGTTTTTCAACACGCGCAGGTACACGCCTTGGGCACGCGCTTGTGCGCGCAGTTGCGTCAAGGAACCAACCTGGATGCCACGGTATTCGGCCACGACGATCGTTTGCGCAGTTGCAACCTTTGCGGAAACTTCGGCGACGACGGCCTTCTTGTCATTCAGATTGAGACTCAAGATCAACCTCCAAAAATAGTACTTGGCTACTACACAGGCGTATGCCTGCTTGCCTTGCACCGGTTCGAACACGGCGTCCGACGTTTAGGAGTTCACTGCAGCATAGGGCAAAAACTAAAATGCTGCCTGAGACTACAAAACTTGCTCGGGTTCACCATCTGCGTTGGGTCAGCTGTTCTTTCGTCCAGCCTTTTTTAACTTTGCCCGGCTTGTTGCTGCCGGTCTCCGCCCAACGGTCTTTGAAGGCCTGCCGTCACCATCGATGACAACGACGACAGCCCAAAGAGATGCCCCGCTTCCGTGAGGAAACGGGGACTATATTGCTTGCTTAGGCAGCCAGGGAAGCCTGGTCAACGCGAACGCCAGCGCCCATGGTGGACGACAGAGCGATCTTGCGCAGGTACACACCCTTGCTGCTGGCCGGCTTGGCCTTGTTCAGGGCATCGATCAGGGCCAGCAGGTTGGCCTTCAGATCGGCGTCGGAGAACGACTTGCGGCCGATGGTAGCGTGGATGATGCCGGACTTGTCGGTACGGTATTGCACCTGACCAGCCTTGGCGTTCTTGACGGCGGTAGCGACGTCGGGGGTCACGGTGCCAACCTTCGGGTTAGGCATCAGGCCACGGGGACCCAGGATCTGACCCAGGGTACCGACGATACGCATGGTGTCGGGCGAAGCGATGACGATGTCGAACGGCATGTCGCCGGCCTTCACGCGCTCTGCCAGGTCTTCCATGCCGACCACGTCTGCGCCAGCTGCCTTGGCAGCTTCAGCCTTGTCGCCGGAGGCGAACACGGCCACGCGAACGGTCTTGCCAGTACCAGCAGGCAGAACCACGGAACCACGAACAACCTGGTCCGACTTCTTTGCGTCCACGCCCAGCTGGACGGCGACGTCGATCGATTCGTTGAACTTCGCGGTTGCGAATTCCTTGATCAGGGAAACGGCATTGTCGAACGGGTAGGCCTTGGTACGATCGACCTTGTCCTTCATTGCCTTGACGCGCTTGGATACCTTAGCCATTACAGACCCTCCACCGTGATGCCCATCGAACGTGCGGAACCAGCGATGGTACGCACTGCAGCTTCCAGATCAGCAGCGGTCAGGTCCGGCTTCTTCTGGGTAGCGATCTCTTCCGCTTGCTTGCGGGTGATCGAGCCGACCTTGTCGGTATGCGGCTTGGAGGAACCCTTTTGGATACCAGCAGCCTTCTTGATCAGGATGGTCGCCGGCGGAGTCTTCATCACGAAGGTGAAGGACTTGTCCGCGAAGGCAGTGATCACGACCGGAATCGGCAGACCCGGCTCGACACCTTGGGTCTGGGCGTTGAACGCCTTGCAGAATTCCATGATGTTCAGGCCGCGCTGACCCAGCGCAGGGCCGATCGGGGGGGACGGGTTCGCTTTACCAGCTGGCACTTGCAGCTTGATAAAACCAATAATCTTCTTTGCCATGACGGCTCCTTATTGATTGAGTTTTAGCGCCGGTTCATCGGCCTTGCGGCGTCTTACTTTGGCTCCTCGGATTGCCGGAATGACGGACGATGCCTTGTCCGACGCGCTCCGACGGGCGCTGAATTTTTTAGAGAAAGCGGGATTCCCGGACGGGATCAGACTTTTTCCAGCTGGCCGAATTCGAGTTCGACCGGGGTGGCGCGACCGAAGATGGTGACCGAGACGCGTACACGCGATTTCTCGTAGTTCACTTCCTCGACGTTGCCATTGAAATCGGTGAACGGGCCTTCCTTGATGCGGACCATTTCACCCACTTCGTAGAGCACCTTCGGACGCGGCTTCTCGACACCTTCCTGCATCTGGCGCAGCAGCGAATCCACTTCGCGCTGCGGCAGCGGGGTCGGGCGATTCGACTTGCCGCCGATGAAACCGGTGACCTTGCTGGTGTTCTTCACCAGGTGCCAGGTTTCATCCGTCATTTCCATCTCGACCAGGACGTAGCCCGGGAAGAAACGACGTTCGGTCACCGACTTGTGACCATTCTTCATATCAACGACTTCTTCAGTCGGCACCAGGATCTGGCCGAACTGTTCTTGCATGCCGGCGCGATTGATACGCTCGGTCAGCGCGCGCTGCACGCTCTTTTCCATGCCGGAATACGCATGCACCACGTACCAGCGCTTTTTTCCGGCGCCTGAAACGCTTTGCGCACCAATCGGTGCGCTGTCTTGCGTGCTATCGCTCATGTTATTTCCAGCCCAAAATTACGTCGTACAACAAGAACTCGAGCAACTTGTCCGTGCCCCACAGGAAGATGGCCATGATCAGCACGAAGGCGAAAACGACGCCCGTGATCTGCATGGCTTCCTTGCGGGTGGGCCAGACGACTTTCTTGGTTTCCTGCACGGATTGCTTGGCGAAACCGACAAAGCCGCGGCCTTGCGCAGAGGTCCAGGCAAACGCCACAGCCACCAGCAGACCAGCCACCAGGGCGACAGCGCGCACCGGAGTCGACTGATCAGACAACACAAAAAAACCGACCACGCCTGCAACCACAGCCACGATCGCCAGGGCGATCTTGATCTTGTCGTTGGAGGTGTTGACGGTTTGAACTGGCTGGCTAGACATATTTACTTTCAGTACCCTGCACCAGATTCGGTGGCAGGGGCGGAGGGCATCGAACCCCCAACCTTCGGTTTTGGAGACCGACGCTCTGCCAATTGAGCTACGCCCCTACAAAAACTCGCGATTGAGACACGAATGCCGCGATACGTTACGCACCGCGGCAAAGTGTTTTACAGCTTGATCTTAGTCGAAGATCTTGGCGACGACGCCTGCGCCGACGGTACGACCGCCTTCACGGATAGCGAAACGCAGACCTTCTTCCATAGCGATCGGGTTGATCAGTTGCACGGTGATCGACACGTTGTCGCCCGGCATGACCATTTCCTTGTCCTTCGGCAGTTCGATCGCACCGGTCACGTCGGTGGTACGGAAGTAGAACTGCGGACGGTAGTTGTTGAAGAACGGGGTGTGACGGCCGCCTTCATCCTTCGACAGAACATAGATCTCGCCGGTGAAGTGCTTGTGCGGCTTGATCGAACCCGGCTTGGCCAGAACCTGGCCACGTTGCACGTCTTCACGCTTGGTGCCGCGCAGCAGAACGCCAACGTTGTCACCAGCTTGACCCTGGTCCAGCAGCTTGCGGAACATTTCAACGCCGGTGCAGGTGGTCTTCTGGGTGTCGGCGATACCGACGATTTCGATTTCTTCGCCGACCTTGATGATGCCGCGCTCAACGCGACCGGTCACCACGGTACCACGGCCCGAGATCGAGAACACGTCTTCCACCGGCATCAGGAAGGTACCGTCAACAGCACGTTCCGGGGTCGGGATGTAGGTGTCCAGGGCTTCAGCCAGGGCCATGATCGCTTGCTCGCCCAGGGGACCAGTGTCGCCTTCCAGCGCCAGCTTGGCCGAACCCTTCACGATGGGCAGGTCGTCGCCAGGGAACTCGTACTTCGACAGCAGTTCGCGGACTTCCATTTCCACCAGTTCCAGCAGTTCAGCGTCGTCCACCATGTCAGCCTTGTTCAGGAAGACGATGATGTAAGGAACGCCAACCTGGCGGGACAGCAGGATGTGTTCACGGGTCTGCGGCATCGGGCCGTCAGCAGCCGAGCACACCAGGATCGCGCCGTCCATCTGCGCTGCGCCGGTGATCATGTTCTTCACATAGTCGGCGTGGCCAGGGCAGTCAACGTGGGCGTAGTGACGGTTGGCGGTTTCGTATTCGACGTGCGCGGTGTTGATGGTGATGCCGCGTGCCTTTTCTTCGGGCGCTGCGTCGATCTGGTCGTAGGCCTTCGCTTCGCCGCCGAACTTCTTCGACAGGACGGTTGCGATTGCTGCGGTCAGGGTGGTCTTGCCGTGGTCAACGTGACCAATGGTACCGACGTTCACGTGCGGCTTGGTCCGCTCAAACTTGCCTTTTGCCATCTTAGACTCCTAGATTTGATGAGAATGTCCAGGCAACACGCCCGACTGATTACTGACTTGTCAGCGATACGACGAGAAACTGGTGCCCTTGACGTGGATTGAACACGTGGCCTCTCCCTTACCAAGGGAGTGCTCTACCACTGAGCTACAAGGGCATTTTTCCGACTGCACAACAACCAAACATGCAACCGGACCAAAACTTGGAGCGGGTGAAGGGAATCGAACCCTCGTCTTAAGCTTGGAAGGCTTCAGCTCTACCATTGAGCTACACCCGCGAGGAGACGACTTTCACTTCACAACCGCCGCGTCTTTCGATCGCGTACTTACTGCAGGACTGCTTTGACTTCCCGGCCTTATGGTGGAGAGGGCTGGATTCGAACCAGCGTACTCGTAAGAGGGCAGATTTACAGTCTGCTGCCATTAACCACTCGGCCACCTCTCCGTTCAGGGAACTCAAAACTATAGAGGAACATCTTTTGACTGTCAACTAAATTTTCGCATCAAGGCAGAATAATTTAGCGATTCAAGATTTGTTGCTCAAAGGAACGACCCGCGACGTTTTTTCGAATCTTCAGGCTTTTTGTGTCTGCGACTCAACCGGCTTTTCATTCCAGGCCGCAATTCTAGGCAACATCAGCATTCCAGGCAAGGCCAGAACGAAACAAATTAGAAAAAAATTTAGCCAACCGGTCTCGGCGACGATGAACCCGACCGAAGAATTGACGAATGTCCGCGGCACGGCCATCAAGCTGGTGAACAGCGCGAACTGCGTCGCCGTATAGCGTGGATCGGTCTCGCGCATGATGTAGGCCACGAAGGCCGTCGTCCCCAGGCCCACCCCGAAGGCTTCCAGGCCGATCACCACGGCCAGGGTGGGCAGGTCGGCACCGACATGGGCCAGCCAGGCAAATCCCAGGATGGGCACAGCCTGCAGCACCCCGAACACCCACAAGCCACGATTGATGCCCAGCCGCACCATCCAGATCCCGCCCAGGATGCCACCGGCCACGCTGGCCCACAGGCTGGTGGTCTTGGACACCACGCCAATCTCGGTCATCGAGAAGCCCAGGTCGATATAGAACTTGGTCGCCAGCGCGGTGGCCATGCTGTCGCCCAGCTTATAGAGGAAGATGAAGCCCAGCACCCACAAGGCATTGCTCCAGCCGCCACGGGCGATGAATTCCCGGAACGGCAGCACCACGGCGTCGCCGAGGCTCTTGGGTGGCGCGCCATAGACCTTGGGCTCGCTCACCAGCAGGGAGCACAGGAGGCCCGGCAACATGAAGGCCGCGGTGACCCAGAATACCGTGGCCCAGGGCATGCGGTCGGCCAGCACCAGCGACAAGGCGCCCGGCACCATGCCCGAGAGCTTGTAGGCGTTGACGTGGATGGCACTGCCCAGGCCCAGTTCGGCCTCGGGCAGGATCTCGCGGCGATAGGCGTCGATGGCGATGTCCTGGCTGGCCGAGAGGAAGGCCACCACCGAGGCCATGAAGGCAATCGTGCTGACCTGGGTCAGCGGATCGAGCATGCCCATGGCACCGATTCCCAGCAGCAGCAGCAGCTGGGTACAGACCATCCAGCCGCGCCGGCGCCCCATGCGACCGAAATGGAAGCGGTCCATCAGCGGCGACCAGACGAACTTCCACGTATAGGGGAACATCACCAGCGCGAACAGCCCCAGGGTCTTCACATTCAGGCCGGACTTGGCCAGCCAGGCTTGCAGCAGGCTCAACAGGATGAACAGGGGGAGACCCGAACTGAAGCCGAGGAAGAGGCAGATCAGCATGCGCCGATTCAGGTATTGGTGCCAGGAAGCGGCGGGTGCGGTCATGGGCAGGCCGAATCAGAAAGATCAGAAACAAAGGAAAAACGCCGGTGGCCGGCGGACGGAGCCGCGGCCGGACCGGCGTTTGCGGGGGCGGGAAGCCGCCTTACTTCTTGCGCAACCTGAACACTGCCAGGCTGCCGCGCCAGTTGGGCAGGTAGCGCACCGGCTTGCCATCCTTCAGGGCCACGCACTCCAGCACTTCCAGGCCGACCTGGTTGGCCAGCGCCTCGAAATCCCTGATCGTGGCGCAACGCAGGTTGGGGGTATCATACCACTGGTAGGGCAGGCTCCTGGACACCGGCATGCGCCCGCGCAGCAGCGCCACGCGGTGCGGCCAATAGGCAAAGTTCGGGAACGACACCATCACCTCGCGCCCTACCCGGGCGATCTCGCGCAGCGTGCCTTCCACATCCTTGACCATCTGCAGCGCCGACAGGCATAGCACGGTATCGAAGGCATTGTCCTCGAACATGGCCAGGCCGCCGTTCAAGTCCTGCTGGATCACCGACACATTGCGCGCCACGCACTTGGGGATCTGCTCATCGTCGATCTCCACGCCGTAGCCGCTGCAGTTCTTGTCGGTCTGCAGGTAGTCCAGCATCACGCCGTCGCCGCAGCCCAGGTCCAGCACCTGCGACTGTTCGCGCACCCAGTGGGCAATGAAAGCCAGATCCGGGCGCAATACGCTCAATTGTTCGAAAGTCATGCGCGGCCCTCCTGCTGCAATTCAGTCCAGATGCTGGCGTAGTATTCGCGCACTACCTTCATGTAGCGCGCATCCTCGAGCAGGAAAGCATCATGCCCGTGCGGCGCGTCGATCTCGGCATAGCTCACGCGGCGTCGGTTGGCCACCAGTGCCTGCACCATCTCGCGACTGCGTTCCGGCGAAAAGCGCCAGTCGGTCGTGAAGGACACCAGCAGGAACTTCGCCTGGGTACGGGCGAACGCGCGCGCCAGGTCACCGCCGAATTCTCGGGCCGGGTCGAAATAGTCCAGCGCCTTGGTGATCAGCAGGTAGGTATTGGCGTCGAAGTAGGTCGAGAACTTGTCGCCCTGGTAGCGCAGGTAGGACTCGATCTCGAAGTCCACGCCGTACCCGAACTGGTAGCTGCCCGAGCGCAGGTCGCGACCGAATTTCTCGGCCATGTCGTCATCCGACAGGTAAGTGATGTGACCCACCATGCGCGCCACGCGCAGCCCGTTCTTGGGCACCACGCCATGGGCGTAGAAATCGCCACCATGGAATTGCGGATCGGTCAGGATGGCCTGGCGCGCCACGTCGTTGAAGGCGATGTTCTGCGCTGACAGCTTGGGCGTGGAGGCGATCACCAGGCAATGGCGCAGGCGGTCCGGGTACATCATGCTCCAGGCCAGCGCCTGCATGCCACCCAGCGAGCCACCCATGACCGCGGCGAAACAGTGGATGCCCAGGCGATCGGCCAGGCGCGCCTGGGCATTGACCCAGTCTTCCACCGTGACTACCGGGAAATCGGCGCCATAGGGCTTGCCGGTGGCCGGGTTGGTATGCATCGGCCCGGTCGAGCCGAAGCAGGAGCCAAGATTGTTGACGCCGATGACGAAGAAGCGGTCGGTGTCCAACGACTTGCCGGGGCCGACCATGTTGTCCCACCAGCCCACGTTATCCGGGTTGTCGGCATAGATGCCGGCCACATGATGGGAGGCGTTGAGTGCGTGGCAGACCAGCACCGCATTGGATTTGTCGGCATTGAGCGTGCCGTAGGTTTCATAGGTCAGCGAATAGTCCGCCAGCGTAGCGCCTCCTTGGAGAGGGAGCGGCTCGGCGAAATGCATGACCTGGGGCGATACGATTCCGATCGACATGATTGTTCTGCGTAAGTGACAAGGCGCCAATGCGGCCAAGAGGAAGGGCACGGGCGGTCGCTTCGCCGGGATGCGGTCAACCAGGGTGCGACAGGCAACAAAAAAGCCCGGAAGCAACGCTTGCGGGCTCACTCATCGATGGGGCTGGAGGGCTGATCTTGGGGAAAACTGCTGATCCAAGCTCGCTTTAGCCGCATTTAGATGGGATCAGGATCCCGGCGCCCGCAAGCTGAAGTTGGTCAAACCGTTCAAATCGGCGCAGTGGCGTAAGAATACCCAAGTCAGGCAGGCCCGTCAAACGGACCTGGCCCGCGCCCTCGGCACCCTCACCGGCGCCGCGCCACCTTGGCCTCGCGCATCTCGGGCTCGGCCGACAGCGCCTGCAGTTGCGTCATGGCCGTACGAATGGCCGCCGGTTCGCTGGCGCGCAGCACCTTCTTGACCTGCGGCTCCAACAGGCGCAGGTCGCTGTTGAGGACCTCGTTCTTCACCGACAGGATCTGCGAGGGATGCATGGAAAACTCCAGCAAGCCCATGCCCAGCAACAGGCGGGTCCACTTCACGTCGCCCGCCATCTCGCCGCAGACCGAGACGGGAATCCCGGCCTTGCGGCCCTGGGCAATCACGGTGGACAGCAGGAACAGCACCGCCGGATGCAGGGGATCGTAGAGATGGGCCACCTCATGATCCACACGGTCGATGGCCAGCGTGTACTGGATCAGGTCATTGGTGCCGATGGAGAGGAAGTCGAGCCGCTTGATGAACAAGGGCAAGGCCAGCGCCGCCGCCGGAATCTCGATCATCGCCCCCACGGGGATGGCTTCGTCGAACTTCTGCTTGCGCTCGCGCAGCTGCTGCTTGGCCTGGTCGATCATGGCCAGGGTCTGGTCGATCTCGAAGGCGTGCGCCATCATCGGTACCAGCAGCTTGATGGGGCCGAAGGCCGACGCGCGCAGGATGGCGCGCAGCTGCGTCAGAAACATCTGCGGCTCGGACAGGCAGTAACGGATCGCGCGCAAACCCAGGGCCGGGTTCAGGGCGGTTTCCTCATCGGCATCCAGTGGCTTGTCGGCGCCCACGTCCAGGGTACGGATGGTCACCGGGCGGCCCTTCATGGCGATGACGGCCTGCTTGTAGGACTCGAACTGCTCATCCTCGGAAGGCAGCTTTTCCAGGTGCCCTGCACGCCCCATGAACAGGAACTCGGAACGGAACAGGCCGATGCCCATGGCGCCGGCCTCCCAGGCGGTTGTCGCATCCCCGGGCAGCTCGATGTTGGCCAGCAAGGTGATGGGCTCGCCATCCTGGGTGACCGCCGGGGTTTTCTTCAGGCGCGACAGCTTCTTGCGATCGCGCAGCATGCGCTCCTGGCGCGCACGATATTGCGCCAGCACCAGCGGCGAGGGATCGACGATGACCACGCCGGCGTCGCCGTCGATGATGAGCACGTCGTCGTGCTTCACCAGTACCGAGGCATTGTGCATGCCCACGGCAGCCGGGATGTCCAGGCTGCGGGCGACGATGGCGGTATGCGAATTGGGTCCGCCCAGGTCGGTGACGAAGCCGGCAAAGGAACTCTCGCGGAACTGCAGCATGTCGGCCGGCGAGATGTCATGCGCCACCACGATGATGTTGGCGGCGGCTTCGCCGGTGGGCGGCAGGTGGCTGGCAGTGCCGGTCAGGATCTTGAGGATGCGCTCGCCGACCTGCTGGATATCGGCCTTGCGTTCACGCAGGTAGGGATCCTCGATCTCGTCGAACTGCGCCGACAATTCCTCGATCTGCGTCACCAGCGCCCATTCGGCGTTGTAGTAACGGTTGCGGATGATCTCCAGCGGCACCTCCGAGAGCATCGGATCGGACAGGATCAACGAATGCACATCGATGAAAGCGCCCAGCTCGGGCGGTGCCTCCTTGGGCAGCTCCGAGCGGATGGTGTGCAACTCCTGGTGCACGGCCTTGACGGCGCTCTTCAAGCGCTCGATCTCGGCCTCGACCTGCGCCGCTGCGATCAGGTAGTGTTTGACGTCCAGTGCGGCCGGCGCCATCAAGTGCGCACGTCCGATGGCGATGCCTTGCGACACCGCGATTCCATGTAAGCTGAAAGAAGCCATCGCGTATCTCCTGCCTGTTTTTATATTCCGCCGTGTTTCCGGTCGCGGTAGCCTCAAGCAAGTTACCGAACAAATAGCGGTTTGGCAATCGCGTCGGACAAATGCACGGCAGAGAAAAGCCGACAGGCAGTCAGGGTGAACATTGATTCATGCCACGTGCGGCGCGCGTGGTCATCCTCACATCGCAAGAAGCATTCCAGCCACGCCGCGATGGTGCGGCGCAATACCGCGGGCGCGGTAGGAATGGAGTGTCAGGACGGTACTTATTGGCCCTCGCCGAACTTGTCGGCAATCAGTGCTTCCAGTGCGGTGAAGCATTCCTGCTCGTCCCCGCCATTGGTCTCCAGGGTGATGACGCTGCCCTTGCCGGCGGCCAGCATCATCACGCCCATGATGGACTTGGCGTTGACGCGGCGCTTGTTGAAGGTCATCCAGACTTCGCTCTTGAACTTGCCGGCGAGCTGCGTGAATTTGGCGGAAGCGCGCGCGTGCAGGCCGAGCTTGTTGACGATCTCTAGTTCTTTTTGAATCATTTTTCAGCTTTCGTTTTTATCTTGCCAACCGGGCGCCGCGGGCTCTCTGACTCAGGCCGACGCCGCCACGCGGATGCGGTTGTCGATGCGCACTGCACCATTCTGGCCGCCTGCCAGGGCCATTTCAACCACCACGTCGAGGGTATCGTTGCGATAGGTCAGGGCGCGCAGCAACATCGGCAGGCTGATGCCGGCAATCACCGACACGTTGCCCAGGCCGCACAGGAAGCCGGTGCAATTGGACGGAGTGCCGCCCATGACATCGGTGATGACCAGTACGCCACTGCCATCGTCGAGGCGTTCGACTGCCTCGATCGCCAGTTTTTGCACTTCCGCCGGATTCTGGTCGGCGATCACGTCGATCGCCTCCACCCGTTCGGGCCGCCCCCGGAAAACATGGGTCGCCGCGGCCAGGAAAGCTTGCCCCAGGGGGGCGTGCGTCAAAAGAAGAATACCAACCATGAAATTGTTGCCATCTGTTGCGACGCGCTTTTCCCCGAGCAGCCCGTCATGCTCTGTTGATCCCATTAGCCAACCGTTCCTGCTGCCGTTTCCAGCGCGTCGATGAACATCGCCGCCACATCAAAGCCCGTCTGCTGGGTAATTTCCTGGAAGCAGGTCGGGCTGGTCACGTTGACTTCGGTCAGATAGCTGCCAATGCAATCCAATCCTACCAGCAACAGACCACGCTCATACAAGATAGGCCCCAGGGCCTCACCGATTTCGATATCCCGCGCCGACGCCGGCTGGGCTTTCCCCAGGCCGCCGGCGGCCAGGTTGCCACGCACCTCGTTGCCTTGCGGAATGCGCGCCAGCACGTTGGGCACGACCTTGCCACCGATGAGCAGGATGCGCTTGTCACCGGCACTGATCTCCGGAATGAAACGCTGCGCCATGATCGTGCGTTGACCGTTGTCGGTCAGGGTCTCGATGATGGAGCCCAGGTTCATGCCATCGGCCTTGACCCGGAAGATGCCCATGCCACCCATGCCGTCCAGCGGCTTCAGGATCACGTCCTGGTGCTCGGCGTGGAAGGCACGCAGGCGCTTCTCGTCGCGCGTGACCAGGGTCGGCGCGGTGTATTGCGGGAACTGGGCGATGGCCAGCTTCTCGTTGTGGCTGCGGATCGCCGCCGGCTTGTTGAACACGCGCGCGCCCTGCTTCTCGGCCAGCTCCAGCAGGTAGGTGGTGTAGATGTACTCCATGTCGAAAGGCGGATCCTTGCGCACGATCACCGCGTCGAATTCGGAGAGGAAGGTCGCCGTGGGCTTGTCGGTCCGATACCAGTCCTGGCTATCACCGGTGAGCGTGACCTTGAAGGCGTTGGCGGTGACCAGACCGCTCTCCAGCACCAGATCGGCCTGCTCGAAGGCATAAAGAGTGTGGCCGCGACGAGCCGCCTCGCGCATCATGGCGAAGGTGGAATCCTTGTACGTCTTGAACGTATCCAGAGGATCGGCGAGGAAAGCGATTTTCATGAAACTGGCGTCCTGTTGTCCTGTTGAGCTCCCGTCAAGACGGCAGCGGGATTGTCGTTGATAGCTGAATGCTTAATACACTTCCGGATTCGGATCGGTCTTTTCCATCTCCAGCGAGGCCGCCAGCAGGGCCAGGCGCGCCACCACGCCGTACATGTAGAAGCGGTTGGGCGCAGCCGTACCGGGCTTGGCCAGCACGTCCGGCAGTGCATGCTGCTGGGCGAAGGCCAGCGGCACGAAATGGGCGCCGGGCGCATTGAGATTCTCGTTGACGTCGCGGTCGGCATGGACACGGTAGAAGCCGCCGACCACATAGCGGTCGATCATGTACACCACCGGCTCGGCCACGGCCTCGTTGATGCGCTCGAAGGAATGCACGCCTTCCTGCACGATCACCTCCGAGACTTCCAGCCCTTCCTTGCCGGCCACCATGCCGCTACGCTGCTTGCGCGTAAGATCCTTGATCTGGCTGGCGTCCTTGACAGTCATGATGCCCATGCCATAGGTGCCGGCATTGGCCTTGATGAACACGAAGGGTTGTTCCTTGATGCCGTATTCCTTGTATTTCTTGCGGATCTTGGACAGCAGCGAAGACACACTGTCAGCCAGCGCATCGGTGCCGGTGCTCTCCTGAAAATCGATATCGCTGACCTTGGCGAACATGGGATTGAGCATCCACGGGTCGACCTCGACCATCTTGGAGAACTTCTTCACCACCTCATCATAGGCGGCAAAGTGATTGCTCTTGCGGCGCAGTGCCCAGCCCGCATGCAGCGGGGGCAGCACGCTTTGTTCATGCAAGCCTTCCAGCACCGACGGCACGCCGATGGAGAGATCATTGTTGAGCAGCACCGTACAGGGGTCGAAATTCTTCAAACCCAGGCGACGGCCATTGGCCGAGCGCTCCAACGGCTCCAGGGTGATGCTGGTGCCATCAGGCAATTCGATCTGTTGCGATTTGGTCACGCCCGGCGCCAGCGTCCCCAGGCGCACATTGAGCCCGGTCTGGCGGAAGATCTGCATCAGGCGGCCGATGTTCTGCAGGTAGAAGGTGTTGCCGGTGTGGTTTTCCGGGATCAGCAGCAGATTGCGTGCATCCGGGCAATATTTCTCGATGGCAGCCATGGCCGCCTGCACGGCCAGCGGCAGCATCTCCGGAGAGAGGTTGTTGAAGCCACCGGGGAACAGGTTGGTATCGACCGGCGCCAGCTTGAAACCGGCATTGCGCAGGTCGACCGAGCAGTAGAAGGGCGGCGTGTGCTCTTGCCACTCCATGCGGAACCAGCGTTCGATGGCCGGCGTAGCTCCCAGGATTTTCTTCTCCAGCTCCAGCAGGGGACCATTGAGAGCGGTGACAAGATGCGGAACCATAAAAGACCTTAACGATGTGAATGCCGGCAGCGGATGTCGATTTTAGCGGATTCCTGAAATCGTGTTGCGACGCAGTAGCCGCCACTGTTGCCATTTCAGCCCATTGCCAACCCGTTCACGGCCGCTGCCGGGCCGTATCTCGGGAAGTTCAGATGGTGATCATCCTGTCGTTTTAAAGAGTCCGACTCAAATAGTCGGGATTGATATTTCCCATTTGCAAGACAGCAATGAAAAAAGGCGCCCGAAGGCGCCTTAGAAAGAGGCCGTTTCCAGCCCCGAAGGAATATTGCAGACTCGGTACAGTCTTGATGCTCAGTGCTTAGTGGTAAGCGGATTCGCCGTGGCTGGAGATATCCAGGCCTTCGCGCTCTTCCTCTTCGGTCACACGCAGGCCGATGACCACGTCCACGATCTTGTAGGCGATGAAGGACACCACACCCGACACGATCACGGTGGTCAACACACCCTGGAACTGGATCCAGACCTGGCCGCCGATGGAGTAATCCGGTGCCACGGCATTGGCGACGTAGTCGTAGATGCCGGTGCCACCCAGGCTGGGGGCAGCGAACACGCCGGTCAGGATGGCACCCAGGATGCCGCCCACGCCGTGCACGCCGAAGACGTCCAGCGCATCGTCGGAACCCAGGATCTTCTTCAGACCGCTCACGCCCCACAGGCACAGCAGGCCAGCGATCAGACCCATGACGACCGCACCGATCACACCCACGAAGCCAGCTGCCGGGGTGATGGCCACCAGGCCAGCCACCGCACCGGAGGCGGCGCCCAGCATGGAAGGCTTACCCTTGCCGATCCACTCGCCGAAGCTCCACGACAGCACCGCTGCAGCCGTGGCCAGGATGGTGTTGACGAAGGCCAGGGCGGCGCTGCCGTTGGCTTCCAGGGCCGAACCGGCGTTGAAACCGAACCAGCCGAACCACAGCAGCGAGGCACCGACCATGGTCAGGGTCAGGCTATGGGGCTTGAAGGCTTCCTTGCCGAAACCGATACGCTTGCCGATCACATAGGAGCCCACCAGGCCAGCGATAGCGGCGTTGATGTGCACCACGGTGCCGCCAGCGAAGTCCAGCGCGCCCTTCTGGAACAGCCAGCCCGAGACAGCGGTCGCCTTGTCGGCAGCAGCAGCATCAGTGAAGGCATCCGGACCCGGCCAGAACCAGACCATGTGGGCCATCGGCAGGTAGGAGAAGGTGAACCACAGGACCGAGAACAGGATCACGGCGGAGAACTTCACGCGCTCGGCGAAGGAACCGATGATCAGCGCCACGGTGATGGCAGCGAACGCACCCTGGAAGGCCACGAAGGACAGTTCCGGAATGACCACGCCCTTGCTGAAGGTGCCGGTATTGGAGTCACCCGTGAGGCCGTGCAGGAACAGGCGATCGAAGCCGCCGAAGAACGCATTGCCCTCGGTGAACGCGATGCTGTAGCCGTAGACGAACCACAGGATGTAGATCAGCGAGAAGATGACAAAGCACTGCATCAGCACCGACAGCATGTTCTTGCTGCGCACCAGGCCGCCGTAGAACAGGCCCAGGCCGGGCAGGGTCATCAGGATGACGAAGGCGGTGGAGATCAGCATCCAGGCGGTGTCGCCCTTGTTGGGCACTGGTGCCGGAGCGGCTGCAGCGGCGGCCGGGGCAGCAGGTGCGGCCGCTGCAGGCGCAGCAGCCTCAGCCTTGGGGGCTGCTGCAGCCGGAGCAGCAGCGGGTGCCGCAGCGGTAGCGGCGGCAGCTTCAGGCTTGGGCGCGTCCTGCGCCTGGGCCGGTGCGGTAAAACCTACCGCCAAGAGCAGCGCGCCAATGGCGAGCGCGCCGGAAAACATTTTCTTCATGCTCATTAGAATTCCCCTTTTTTACAGAGCGTCTTTGCCGGTTTCGCCGGTACGGATACGGATCACATCCAGCAGGTCCTGGACAAAGATCTTGCCGTCACCGATCTTGCCGGTACGGGCAGCGGTTTCGATGGCTTCCAGGGCGCGTTCGACGATGGCGTCGTCCACGGCGGCCTCGATCTTGGTCTTGGGCAGGAAATCGACCACATACTCGGCGCCACGATAGAGCTCGGTATGGCCTTTCTGACGACCGAAGCCCTTGACTTCGGTCACGGTGATGCCTTGCACCCCGATCGCGGAGAGGGCTTCACGCACCTCGTCCAGCTTGAACGGTTTGATGATCGCTGTGATCAGTTTCATACGAACCTCGTATTAGAAAGTTTTGCTGAGGGAGAAGACAACGCCGTTCTTGCCGACGTTTTTGGAACCGTCCGATGCCGGGGTGGTCGACACGCCGTCCTTGAGGTCGGTACCGACATAGGCCAGGCCCAGGGTGATGCCAGCCAGGTCGTCGAAGGTCTTGGACAGGCCGATCTTCCAGTCGGTATAGCTGACTGCGCTGGGGTTGCCGCGCACGCTCTGGTGACCCAGGTGCAGACCCAGGACCACGCCGTAGAAGGTGTCAATGTTGGCACCCAGGTCGAAATACTGGCTGTACTTGCTGTTGACCGCACCGAACAGGTTGGTCAGCGACTGCGAATACTTGAAGTAACCCGGACCGTAGCCGACCTGGCCGTACAGTTCGAAGGTGTTGGCGTTCTTCACGCCGCTGTTGGCCAGGGTGTTGCCCGGGTAGTAGTAATACAGGCCACCCACGTCGTAGGTGAAGCCGCCACCGATGTCACCGCGCTTGCCGCCGTAGATATCCCACTCGACCGGACCCTTGGTATCGGTACCGGTGAGGGTGCCAGCGTCCTTGATCCACTTGATGGTGCTCAGCCAGGTACCTGCGTACAGGCCGGTGGGGTTGTGGGTGTAGTCGGCACCGGCCTGCAGGGCCGGATCGAAGCGGGTCTGGGTCAGGCCGCGGTAGCGGTAATCGCTCACGATCGCGGCGTTGAAGCTCAATTCATTGTCCGGCTTGGCGTCTTCTGCGCGTGCCACGGTAGAAACGAAGGATGCGGCAATGGCTGTTGCAAGAATCAGTTTCTTCATGACTTCCCTCTGGTTTGTGTTTAAACAATAAAGTCGTTTTTGTTTTGCCTTTACCACTTAGCAGGAGCCGTGCCATGTCCATCAGGCATGGGAGGCTTATCTTTTCGGCATAAAGCCGGCCTCATCGCCGAATTTTTTCGCGCTTCAGTTCAAAATAGTGCACCAAACCCGGAAATGCACGTCATTGGTGCAACAATGGTTGCTTTTTGACAAACTTGCATCAACCGCGGCAAACACATTTTGGTGCGCCAGGGGCGAATGCAGTCGAGATCACCAAGACGGCGCATTTCCTGAAGGAAAAAAAACTCGTCTGCGGCACGGACCCGCAAAATCCTGGTCTGAAGAAGACATCCTGTTTTGAGGATGGGCGGGAAACCGCTAAACTTGCGATCCAGCTATCAGCCAAGGAGATCCGACATGGACAAGCCCCCGTTTTTTGAAGACCTGCAATCCAAGATCAACAAGGCGATCGAGAACTCTCCAGCCAAGGACATTGAAAAGAACGTCAAGGCCATGCTGAGTCAGGGTTTTGCCAAGCTGGACCTGGTCACGCGCGAGGAATTCGACGTCCAGGCCCAGGTGCTGGCCAAGACCCGCGCCCGCCTGGAGGCGCTGGAAGCGCGTGTTGCCGAGCTTGAAGCTCAGCAAAAACAGAATCCATGACCTTGGCGACGACTCCCTTTCTTCTTCCCTACCCACGTTTTATTGCTTCTGACAGGCTGCCGGGCTCGTTGCGATGAGCCTGGCGGTCTTGCGCAGTCGCGCCCTGGCCGGCATGGCCGCACCACCAGTGACGGTGGAGGTACACCTGGCCAACGGCTTGCCCTCCTTTACCATCGTCGGACTCCCCGAGGCCGAGGTGAAGGAAGCCCGCGACCGGGTGCGGGCGGCGCTGCAGAATGCACGCTTCGAGGTGCCGGCCCGGCGCATCACGGTCAACCTGGCACCGGCGGACCTGCCCAAGGAATCGGGTCGTTTTGATCTGGCCATCGCCCTGGGCATCCTGGCGGCGTCCGGGCAGATACCCGGTGACCGTCTGGATGACTATGAATATGCCGGCGAGCTCTCGCTATCGGGGCAACTGCTGCCAGTACGCGGTGCGCTGGCCATGACCTGTGCCATGCACGCCAGCCACCAGGATGATCGCCCGCCGCGCGCCTTCATCCTGCCCCTCGCCAATGCCGACGAGGCGGCACTGGTGAACCAGGCCATCATCCTGCCTGCCGGCTCGCTGCTGGACGTCTGCGCCCACTTCACCGCCCGCGATGACAGCGGGCGCCTGCGACGCCATCACGCCAGGCCGGCCGTGAAGACACCGCGCCATCCCGACTTCAGCGACATCAAGGGCCAGTTGCAGGCCCGCCGCGCCATGGAAGTGGCGGCTGCCGGCAGCCACAGCATCCTGCTGGTGGGGCCGCCGGGCGCGGGCAAGTCGATGCTGGCCACACGCATTGCTGGCATCCTGCCTCCGATGACCGAGCAACAGGCTCTGGAATCGGCCGCCGTGCAATCGCTGGGTGGCGGTTTCGACATGGCCCGCTGGAAGCAGCGGCCCTGCCGCGCCCCGCACCACACGGCCTCCGCCGTGGCGCTGGTGGGTGGTGGCGGCACGCCGCGTCCGGGCGAGATCTCGCTGGCTCACCACGGCGTGCTCTTCCTCGATGAAATCGCCGAGTACCCGCGCAGCGTGCTGGATGTGCTGCGCCAGCCGATGGAGTCCGGCCGCATCAGCATCTCGCGGGCGGCGCGGCAGGCGGAGTTTCCTGCGCGCTTCCAGTTGGTGGCATGCATGCAGTGTATTCTTCTTAAATCGTTCCTATCGACTGATAAGCTTGAAGCTCTTGGTTTTCCTGATGTTTTTGATAGCTCCTGAAGATATTCTGCTAGGTACATGGATAGCAAAACAAAAAACAGAGAAATAATTGCTGTTTTAACAACCAACACTGTCAGGGGCCGTAAGGTCAACTACACCCTGGAAGTAGATCTTTCGCCATGGGGCGATAACTCTATTTTCCGTCGGGCTCTAATTCATGCCGCTGAGAAATGGAATCTTTCCCCCCCTAACCGAGCACGGGTCGACAGTCTTCGAATCGCAGTAAGCCACATATCTCCACGAACGACGACCTTAATGAATAGCGACATGGCGACAATGACGCGAGATGACATCAGGGATCTCCTTCAGAGCCTCGATATGGACTTTGCGTCTCCGTTGATCGATACGGATGAGGTTGCCAATAATCTGTACTTTTCAATCAGGAAGGTGATTTCACGAACTCCTGGAGTCTTAAAAGACGGTTTTTCACCAGCAGAGGCCACTGCTGCCTATATTTTTACTTCTCGGCATTGGAGACCTAAGCCCTCGTCACCAGTCCTTCCGCCCTCAATTTCACACATTGGCCATCAAAATATCCAGGACCTTCGCCGACAAGTTGAGCGGGTTTTAGCCGAGCGGAAATTCTCGATCGAAGAGGCAGCATCAAATGAGATTCGGCGATACGAAGAGGTAATTGCGGAGCAACGAGCATTAGTAGTGACGAGTTTTCCGATACCGGCTGTCGCGAATGCTCTAAGAGATTGGATCACTAGAAGCGACGATAGCAAAGTACTTCCGCGACTCGGGCACACTGTGCACGAATTCGCTGCGGTCGTACTCAAGGAAATCGGTGATACGCCCAACAACCTCGATGCATCCGGTTGGCCGACGCACCTTCGTCTGCCCGTTGCAAGAATCGACGTGGCCAACATAGCTGAGTTGGAGACCTATCGGTACAAATTGAGTTTCTGGCCTTGGTTTTACGCCCAACATCGCTTGCCGAACGCTATCCTCACAGCGATTTTCCTACTGCTCCTTTCACATACGGCCTGGAATATCGCGTCCGTCGCATCTCTGAAAATCGATGACATCAGCAGCACCCCGCAAGGGGGATACAGTTTGCAAGGCTATAAAGGGAAGACTGATGATGAAACACCAAAGTCCGATGTGCCCGCCCATCTAACCTACGTCTGCAAAGCTATCGATCTTCTTCTATGGAATTATCAGCAACTTTGCGAACTGAAATTAATTGATCCTACCAATGAGCGCAGGTTGTGGTTCGGGTGGCAGCAAGATAATTTTCAAAATATCCTCAGTGTCGCCAGCGTAAGCAGACTTGATTCGATCAGTAAGCGCTACGGCATCGATGTGATTAAGCCATCAGAATTGCGACCTTTAAAGGCAGCGCTTGCATATCTTCCGCAGCGCGATCTAGAGGCTGTAAGAGTCTTGCTAGGGCATGCAGATCTACGTACGAGCGATGCCTATCTTGAGACCACTCTATTCTTTAGATTGAATGAGGCAATGATCCTCGAATTCCAACGACGGGTAGAGGCATCACTCACGTTTGCTATCGGTGGAGAAAAAGCTCTTATCAGACAGTCGTTGTCGATGAATCACGTCGATTCGAAACTGCTGCTGGTTCCGACCGGCGACGGAGGCGTTTGTACAGATATAAAAAACGGCCCAGCTGCAGCGGCATCTCCGCCAAATCAACTCTGTCCGGGAATCGCTTGCCAATACAAAGGCGGATGTGAGAATCATCGCCTTATCGTAGACGAAACCACGCTAGTTATCGCCTTAAGAACACGCCTTTACTACCGCGCCCGTTGGCAAACAATTTACGAAAAGAATCCTCAGGCATTTTCCGAATTCCATCTACCCAAGCTCTTATATACCTATGTAGTTCTCAGGATTGTTTGCGAGCAAAGACCCGATCTATATGCCAAAGCAGAGGACGCGATAAATAATGAACTCTGAGAATCGGACCAAGCCCTCTCTTGATTTAGCCGCGCATCCAGAGCTCGCGCGCCGCTACACATTACGCTCACCAGCCCTAAAGTATGAAGGCACGGTATTGACTTTCCAGAAGGGGAAAAGCCAAACATCGTACGACCTTGCTGATCTATATCTTCCGCCGACACCATCGCAGCCACGAACAACTTGCATCGCTGACTATCCAGAATATGTCGACATATGCCTTGCTGCAGCCGACATGCGACTTGAAAAAGCAACGAAGGGGCTCCCCGCCGCACGTACAATTAGCCGCCAACTCTATCTGATTCGTAACGTATTGGATTGGCTTCGTCATCGAGGCATTTATAACTTGAGTGAAGCTTCTGCTGAAGCAATCAGGGAATTGATCCAAGATTTAGCGCAAGGTGGATGGAATCATGCGCTCAGGCTGGAGGATCGATGGAAATCCCTACTAAATCATATCGCGAGCAACAGCATCGATCTATCCACAGCATTTCATTTTAGATCTCAAGGCGGAAAGCGTTGTGTCGAGACCTTGCGTCAATCATTTTGGAGCAGGATGATTGGGTGGGGAGGTGTATTGCCCTTAACTGCCAGTGCAAAAAAGCAATTGCAGAAATTAATTCCGGATTGGCCAACGACCCGCTCCTGGCAGGAGCGCAAGATTCCGGATATATCTGGTCCGAGCGTCTATGTACTACGTAATATGATGGGGTGGATCAACAATCTCGCAGCTCTCCCCGCTTCTGTCGACCGACTTCAACATCGCGCCTCTTATAGCACTAACGCTAGTGCCAAACGAATGGCCAAAAAGAAGTCCTCTCGCACAGCAAATTTGGAGGTGAACGTTGCAATTAAGCTGTTCAAGGAGGCACTCGCACTTTTATATGAGGTGGCTCCGCTACTTGTCCAGTTGCTTGATGATGCCACTGCAATCTATCCGACGCTTTCTCCAAAGAAGAAGTCAAAATGGCTTAGCACTAGCATAGCGAGAGAGAAGCTAGAAAATCACTTGGCAAAACCAGTGTTGTACTGGATGCGTTCAGGGAATCACCCTCGAAGCAATGATGATTATTGCGTTGATGAGATTCTATCGGCAGTACAAGGTGCTTGCGCCATCATCCTTGCCGCAATGAATGCTCGCCGGCAGCGTGAAGTGTGTGATCGAGAACTCGGAATACGTGTCGGAGATCTGATCGTTCTGGATGAATCGCTGGGGCTATATCAATGTTGGTTCTACATCGAAAAAACCTACCGTGAACGGCACCTATTCTACGTAAATCAGTGTTCTGCAGATGCCATTAAATGCTTAGAACGACTGAAGTTACTTTGCACTCCCTTCGAATTCCACGCCAATCACAGTTTGAGTCTGTTTCAGTGCGGCAGATTGACGGAACTTGGTGCTACTTCACTTGCGGATTTCGCCTTTACAGAAGATAACGGCCGTACTCGCTCTTTAATCAGCTTCCTGAAGTATGCATATGGTCCCGATGAGGCAACGCCAAGCGTAGCATCGCATATGTTCCGGCGATTCTTTGCCATTCTATATTTCCATCGATATGAGCACGCTGAGTTGCGGGCACTTAAACAACATTTGCGCCATCTCGACGTCGCGATGACGCGGATATATGTAACAGATCCGGCATCGCGCCCTCTTGCCGAGCAGATTCAGATGGCGTGGCCCGAAAAATCCTCGGCAAAACGAAGTGATGATCTGAATGATTCACTAGGCAGCGACATGCAAGACATGCTCGTGGCACTTGAGGAGATGAGCGAGGAAAAGTTAGAAATGGCTGTTGAAGAGATTCTCAACGGTGAACCTACCGGTGGTGGCTTCAGCAAAGTAGTTCGAAAACTATATAAAAAAATGACTTTGAATCTAACGATTGATACGGCCTCCACCGGAGCAGCAACTAAAAAGATTCTCAATATTCTCAAGGAGCATCACTACCAAGTGACTCCCATGCATCACGGCCAGTGTCACGCTCCCGTGGCTCGCCGTACGCTCAAAGGCAAATGCGAAAAGTCGGGCGTTCTTCAGCACGAACTTGCTAGCGCCCACACATGTGGCGGTTGCGCTTTTCACTATAACAACGCAGCTTATATGGAGAACTTAAAAGAGGATTTAGCAGATCTATCCCAAGATATGGACAATTTCTTGCTGCCCCCAGTTCAGCAGCAATCTGCGCGATCTGCTCATCGAAATTTGCAGAAGCTCATTATGTTGTCCGAAGAGAAGATGTTCGCGAATGCACTTGCCGTGAACGAGATTTCGTCCACGTCGTTAGGAGCTAGGCCATGAGAAAACCGGTACACCAAGCAGAGGTGAGTAAAGCTGCAGCAGAGGAGAACATCAACCAAAAGTTGAAGATTCTAGAAAACTGGGCATTGAAAGGCATTCCGTATCTTCGTACGACAGATGGAAATTTTCTACTGGACAGTCGTGACAATAAGATCTTGGACTTCTTTCCAAAAAGTCTTCGTCAATTCAAATCGTGGGACGGCTCTCAAAATTGTGAGCTGGTCCGTTTGGAGTTTCCTCGGCTCGCCACCACGGGCAATGACACCTTGGCTAAGCGCCCCGTCCAAGAAGAGGAGGTGAGAAAAGTCGTTTTAGCTCTCCGCCTTAAGGCAGACTCCCAGAACCTAGAAAGCCATCCCTCGGTGGTCAAGAAATTGCAGGCCGAATTGAAAGTCGCAAACAGCATCATTTCGATCCGAAATTCTGAATTGCGCGAGCAACAGCGAAAATTATTACGCACCGGCAGAGACTATCGCAAGCTGGAAGTGCAATCAGCGGGGCACCTTGCCGACGCCATTAAGCTGAACGCCAAGCTGGCCGAAGAAATCGAGTCACTAAAAAAACAGAATTCTGTTCTAGTTTCTCAGCTAGCTAAGGTCTCTCCGCTTAAGGTAACGAACGAGAATGCATAAAGTCCGTAGAGCCAATGTTGCTCTCGCCATCGAACGCCTCCAAAGGCTACTTTCTTCTGGGCTCGACATTTCCACATTTCGTGGAAAGGCAAATCGAGCTGCAGTCTGCAAACAGATAGGTATCGCTCGCTCTACAGCAAATGCCAATCCAGAGATAAGTCGATTATTTGAGATGGTTGACTGTGCGGTTATGAACCAGAAGCAAAAGGTGATCGAGGCAGATGGATATGCTCAATCTTTTGTCGAATCATCCATTCTTGAAGAAGAGCTACTTCAAAATCGCCGCCGCCATTTCCTATTGACGTTTGGGAGAATCGTCAGATGAACTCCCATCCGGCGTACGGTAAAAGACGTGGTACACGAACGATCTTAGGAATGATTTCTAGCATCGTCGAAATCGACGGCCGCGCACTTTGTCTGCGGATATCCATAGATGCAGGATCAATTTCAGGGTGGATTGAACCACCTCCGAACGAGCTGCGGCTCGGGCAGGTGTACTCATTTGTCGGAAAGAACGCCTTTTTCGAAGAGTTTGGCGAACAGTTCCTTATCACGTCTTATTCTCTCAGCTCCCCTGATTTAACAGTCCTGCCAAGTTTTCTAGCCCATCATGTTCCTGGCCTTAGTTCGATGCGGGCTCGTCGCTTGGTTGGAATGCTAGGCATCTCAGTCTTTGAGTGCCTACAGAAGCATGACGTGAAATCGATAGCGTTTGCTATAGGCGGAGCCACAAGAATGTTGTTAGCCGAACTAGTTTTGCGGCACTGGGATGACTATTCCCTACATTCAAAGATCTCAAGACAGTTCCTGGAGGCCGATTTCCCCGAGAGCCTTATCAGTTCTATCACCGCTCACTATGGAACCGCCTCGCTTGCGAGGATCTCTGATAACCCATATAGATTGATTTCCTTCGCTGAATTTGGCCTGGTCGACAATGTTGCTCGGGAGCACTATGGCATCCTGCCAACTGATACTCGGCGTCTACTTGGACTGGTAGACGCTGCTGTCTTTAGGCTATTCGATCAGAATCAAGTCTCGTTCACGAGAGCCCAACTTGGGGCGACGATGAATGAGATAGCGGATGTATCCAATCAAGCGGTGCACCAAGGAATCGATGCAGCAATATCCATTCATAGATTGATCGCTATTGACTCCGTCACGTTGATGGGTGATGCGTTCAACCAGATTCAAGAATTGGTATTCACATTCCTACGTAAGCACGTCAATGCCCACCGAATGGCTGGTGCCGCAGACAGCGGCAATGCTCCCTCTCAAGAGGTAGATGTCCAACATATTGCTGACCGCACTCTTCGTCACAGCATTTCTGCAGTAACGGTCGATAGCATGCCGTCGGCATTCGCTTTCATCAGCACACTTCTCAATACATTTCCCACAAGTTTCTCAAAGCTATTCGTGGCCGCTGGGAACGCGGCATTGAGTTCTCGGATAACTGAGAAGTGCGGTATCGACTGCGGTCACTTCAATCGGCCCAGCGATTTCTCCAGCTTGAATGAGGTCCAAAATAAACTACCTCGTGCAATATTGATTGTCGGTACGACCATCGATGTCATCGCGTTCGCTCGCCTTCTTCCGCATTTACGCGAGACTGACCATTTAATCTTCATTGGCCAAAACCTCCCTTACGCCAGTCCACGTGAGCTCCTATTACCAGCACTGCTTGCACTTCTTGATTTTCCACATTACGTTCTTCCGCCCACGTCGACTGTCTGTGAGAGCCCTCTTGACGCTATGAGTCGGAAACTTGCTGGTAAGCGAGAATACAATTCCCGCTATTCCGATAGCCATGGTGTTTTCTGGCTATCCGTATCCCCTGACCAACGTGATACCGCTATAGCCGGCATTAGCCATCAACTATTACGTCACGGTTCTTTGATCGTTGCCACCTCTGCTCATGCAGTTAGCCGCCTTGACTCGCTTCTCACCAAGGCACTTTCGCCTTCAGAACGAAGGTGCATTACCGTATCGGCCGTGGACGCGCTCGAGCCAGAAAGTGGGGACTCTTGCTTAGTCGCTCTTGATGACGAGGCTCCACATGATCCAACTTGGTGTCATGCTACTTTGGCTGCTGCCAGGATTCGAACTGTCTTCTTCTCTTCCCGCAGTGGGGATGAATTAGTCGTTTCACCAAGTGCGCCAAATTTTCATACCAGCCTACTTCTGAAGTTATGGCACCCTTTAGCTGAACGTTTGGGAGGACAGTCTGATGCGACCTGCACGCCGCTTACTTAAGTTAGAAAAAGACATCTTTTCAGATAAAGTCGTCTATTGGCATCTCTCAGACGAACAATCCCGCACCATTATTCCCTTTCTCAATTTCATCATTGAGTGCATCGACGAACATGCCCTGAAGCGCAAGACGGTGGAGGGACGCGCCTATAGCTTAAAGAAGTGGTACCAATATTTATCTGACCGCGGAATTGAGGCATTGGACGCGACCGACGATGTTCTAAAAGCGTTTAGGGAACATCTATTTGATTCGCGAATTGCTAGAAATCGTAGCGATGACGAAAAAGCTCGTCGACGCACCATCAACTTAGACCTGCGTAATATCTATATCTTCTACGCCTGGCTACAAAAAAACGATCCTGACGCCCAAAATGTTCGCCTACTTGGTAGAGAGCATTGCCAAATTAAGAGCAGTCTATTGGAAATACATGGAGACAGATCGTTACGTTCCGACCGCGAGCGACATCCATTGGTGTATCCAAATGTCGGAGAAAAAAGTAAACATCGGCTAGGGTTCGTTCCGCAGGAGCCTCATCGTGCGGCACTCACCGAGTACTTTTACGAGAGACATGATCCTAATATAGCGAAGCGCAACTGCTTGATATATGAACTCGCATGGGCCGTCGGTTGGAGACGAGGATCAATATTGAGTCTAACAATAGAGCAGTTCTCCCGCAGCGTGGTGCTGGGTGGTGGCGGCGATAGTCCCATATTTATTTGTCCCGAAGAACAGAAACTCGGTTATGCGAATTCGTTTCCCGTTGAGCATAACGTAGCTATTCGTGTACTTCACTATATTGAGAACGAACGCGCAGAAATCATCAGCAGAACTAAGAGTAAATCTTCAGAGATCTTTCTTAGCCAAAAATATGGTTCACCTCTTCAGCCCGGATCAGTTTCTGGTATCTTCAACAAAGCACGACACGCATTATCTTGGCCGCCAGGAGCAGGCTTACATGGGGCGAGAAGGGGATTTGCTAATAATTATCTCGAGCGAGAAATAGATGGTCGCCTGGAGTTAGGACTCGATACCGGTCACGATACTGTGGCCATGTCGCTCGCTAACGCGCTTGGTCAGGAAAACCTCGCCAGCCAAGCTGCTTATGTTCGCGATGCTCAGCGCCGCATTAGGGGAACCGCTACGTTCCGCGACAAGGTCGAAAATGCACGCCTTGCGGATGAGAACTCTGTGCTGAGAGCGGAAAATGCTCAACTCCTTCGGCTTATCAAGGGAATTAAGTAAGCCTTTACTGAAAAGCAACACTGTTCATGAATTTCAAAAGCGCTGGGCAGTGCGAGTACGCGCATTAAGAGTACCACCTATTCTCATTTTCAAGCACCAGCAGCAGTTCATTAAAATGGCACCGCAAAGGGCATTTGATTCGCTCTCGAGGCTTCCTCCATTCATTTCTATTTTAGCAACAACGGTTACCCTAGCTTATTTCTTGTTGCTTCTTTCTTATGATCCCTGCAAAGATAATTTGCTGTCCTATAAATTCTTCATGCTCTGAATCAAAAACTTGCGTAAAGCACTATACGCTTCCGTGATCATCACTGAACTCATTTTCCCCTCAGCTTTGTTTTTAGAGTTCTCTGCAGCTTTCCGTGATCATACTTAGTGCCTCAAGCACCAGGCATTTCTATATTGCTCTCACGTCCCGATTGCGTATTTCAGCGATGGTGGACACCTAGTTCGGCGACGTGGACGCTTCTAGTTCAGTCGAACTGGACCGCTGGAAGGCCAAAAAATACTCAATCCCGATGGCCTATTGCTCTAAGACGCCCGTAATCTGCCAAAAGCTGCCCTCACTAGAACGGGGACTCCGCGCGATACAATCCCTTTAGTAAAAATACAGAAAACATCTATGCGAGTGTTTTTAGACGATGAGCGGGCAACTCCAGTTGGCTGGGTTCGAACCTACTGGCCGGAGGAAACTATTGCTTTGCTCGAAGCTGGAGGTGTCGTCGAGATCAGTCTTGATCATGATCTAGGCGATGACGAACATGGGACTGGCTACGACGTCATCGTGTGGATAGAGGAGGCTGTTGCAACAAGAAACTTCACGCCCCCGATCATCAAAGTGCATTCTGCTAATCCATCCGCACGTGAAAAGATGCGTGCTGGAATCAGGGTAATCGAAAACCTCGCGCAACGCCTAAAATAAGATCGCAACCGGCCAGAAACGGATATGTCAAATTACCTGGGGAGGAAGGGTTGAAGCTATACGATTGGAATTTGGTGGAAAAAATTTCCGTAGGTCTTCTATGCTTGGTTGCAGCGATGAATGCCAATGCGGAGATTTTTCCGCCTGAGGATGTTACTCCTTCTTTCTGTGATGGTAAGCACATAGATGCATTGATCGAAGATGTCCCTCCTTCAGGTACGCAGTCCGAAATGCTGCAAAGGCTCCGTGCAATTCATGACAATTTTCTTTTATTGTCGCCACGATTCATCTTGGATTCGAATATCAAAAGAATTTTCGGAATTGCACCTGATAGAGAACACTGGTGGCCATCACCGTGGATGTTAACTAAAGAAATCGACGGTAAAGAAAGAAGCATTTTTCAGTCCCGAATTGTCTCTATCTTTTCAGTGACCAGCGATCATGGAACCACAAAAAAATCGGGGCACATCATAGTTCAGCCGCAAACAGCGGCTTATTCTGTCGACATGGTCGAACAATCTCTCACAAAAGAAATGATGGGAAGAGATGATCAGAAGGAAGCGGTAATGAACGGCAACATAAGTCCTCATGCTCGATACTCTTATGCTAGCCGAGCTGTGCCAACCCATCCCAAAGGATATTTTGAGTATCACGCCAAGATAATACGTGGCTCGTGTTCTTCACAATTGGATGTGCGATTACACGGGGATGGAAGTTTGTGGGATGTATCGGTTAAGCAGGAGCAGGTTGAAAAGATTCCGTCAAATAAAGGGAATTGAACTTTTCTAAGTGCAGATCAATGACAATGATGACGGCAATCGGCCAAGAGCTGCCGTTGTATCTAGGAAAATACTTGAGAAAATGAGGTGATACTTGGAACGTTGGAAAAAATATTGAAGCGCGTCGTTAAAAACTGGTGAAGGGATGGATCTTGCACATCGAGATTAAAAAGCCGCTGGTCATTTTCGTACAGGTACTTCTTGCTTGTATCTTGACACCGGCGACGCCAGCCGCGTTGCCCCAAGCTGAGCCAAGCTTTGGCTGCAGAGGTAGTCTAAGTCACTCCGAACAACAAGTCTGCCAAAACGTATTGGTTTCAAGACTAGATAAAGAGTTGGCCTCTAGTTACAAGGACGCGCTAGAAAAACTATCTCCAGATGGGCGAAAGTCCCTGCACCTTAGCCAGATCGCGTGGCTCAAGTTCATTAAGACCATATGCGACATCGATAACGGAGCCAGCACGGAAGACCGGCCAGCTGAAAGGTGTCTCTCTCAGCAATACAAAGAACGTATGAAATTGCTCCAGTCGACGACAGGGTTGAGCGGCATGGCCATTTTTCCTGTCAGCCGCTTCAACGTTCGTCGCAGTGCCGGTGCAGACACTAGTGGCTCCCACGATGGATTTGTGACGACTGAAGTGTCCTATCCGAAGCTCGAAGGAGGAAGCCGCGCTCTCCGCTCTGCATTCAATCGGGTCTACGAAAGATATGCAAGAGAGGCCGTCGAATTAAATCCCGAGAAGAGTACTGCTACAGATTATTCGGTGGGCTATCAATTGCTGAAAGCAACTGATCAACTCCTTACCATCCGAGCGTGGCGGTATTTTTATGCTCACGGGACACCTCACGGCATCGGTGACGCGACGGTGTACCACTGGCTTGTGAAGGAAGGACGTCCGCTACACACGCAGGACATTTTCGATTCGTCAAGGTCCTGGGCTCAAATTATGTATGTGACTTGTTACGACAACCTTGTCGAGAAGCTGGGGCAGATTTGGGATAGCCCTGACTTGGACAGCTTCATCAAGAAGTTGGGCGCGGTGACGACGAATCCCCAACGCTGGAGCTTTGATAGCGATGGACTCACGATTCATTTCATGCCTTACGAAGTAGGCGCCTATGCCGCCGGCATGCCGGATGTTCTAGTGCCTTGGGAATACTTGAAGGACTATATGGTTGTTGATCCTAAGGATTTATTGAAAGAGTAACGCCAGTAAAAGGTCGATCTTCGATAAGAATGAACATCAAAGATCGATTTGACATGCGCTTGGGTCCGCAATCGGTCAGGAGCTGCCGTTCAATTATTGACGAAAATTTAAAAAATGGGGATTTCATCAGCTCATGCAACTGCGTTCTATTCCGAGGTCGCGGCGTCGAAGGTAATTTGGACAATAAGAGACGCTGCAGGTTTTCCTGCGCCAAAATCAACCAGCAGCGGTAGGGCAATGCCGTTTTGGTCGTCTGAATCCAGAGCGACTTTGGTCGTGAATAATGTCTCGGCATATGGCGGTTTTAATGTCGTTGCAATCAGTCTGGAGGAGTTTCTATCTCGCTGGGTTCCTGGTTTGGAGAACGATGGTCTATTGGCAGGCTTGAACTGGTCAGGCGAACGAGCAACCGGATACGATGTTTTTCCCGGAGACTTATTACTCAACCTCGAAGCTGCATGCCATCCATAGCTGTCAGGTGCCGTCCAGTAGCGGCTTTTCCGAGCGGGTTGTTCTACTTGTCTGGATCAGCAATACGTTGGGAATATCTCCCCCAATCTAGTACTATTATTTGATAAAAATATGGGGGGATAAGATGCACTATCTGATTAATGTCAGACTTTTATACGTTTGCAGAATATATCTCGGCTTGCTGCTCCTGCTGCTTTTTCAATCGGCGAAAGTAGCAGCAGAAGAACCGCCTAGCTGGATCAAAAGCTTCGTTCGCACCTACGATGGGCAGCAATTCTGTGTCCCACCCGGTAGTCAGTCCCAGGACTTTTCCGATGTGATTTCCCGATATAAGAAGGCTCACCCGGAACTTGGCGACAAGATTGGCGGACAGGCTATGCTGGACGCATTTAAAGATACCTTTCCGTGCCCGGCCACCTCCGTCACGTCAAAATCCATCACCTTCTGGGTGGTTCCGCAAGACGACTACAAGTCGATTGATACTAGCCAATCCCTTGCGATCATCAAAAAACTTGCCGCGACAGTCGGACACGAGAATGATGAGCTGATCGCAGACATCCAACGCAATCCTGGAAACTATCAACCGCCTGTTTTCTTCTCGCTGACACGCCTTCTTTATGACCAGGGAAGGACAGATGACGCCATTTTCTGGTTAAGTGCTGCACGCTTGCGAGGTAACTTCGATACGCTGCGCTGTGCCGACATCACAGCCAAATCTGCGGTACAGGCCATGATGAGGATTATCCCGCCTTCACTGCTTCGGGCCCAGTTTGACGACCTTCCTAAGCTAAGAAGGCTAGTCAATGAAGCCATACGATGGGATGAAAACACTCCCCACAACTACGATCATCGTTGGATCAATCTGCACGGCATGGGAGCCGTAACTGGTGGTTTAGGTGTGCCGACAAAGAAGGAACCTATGAGTGTACCGAGGGAGGAGTGGCCCGCCTTGGCTGCAAAGACAAGAGCTGACTACGTCGCGAGTCTGGACAGCGCCATTCAAGAGCTGCAAGGTAGTAGCAAAAAGTAACGAGACGTGACTTCTGTAAGAGGTTCGCTGACTACTCGATAAGTGCGAGCTATTGGCAACACTCGTGGGGGCGGGAGCACCGGCGGCAAACAGTTGCCATGGCTAAAGCACCGTCAGGATGCACCCATGGAGGCGCCGGAGGCAATTGATCAGGAGGGGATATCGTACTTACGCACTACAGCCTGGCTCCGCTTGCGGCCAGAAATATGCATCTCAAAAATGAAAAAAAGCCCTACGCAAACAGAGCTTTTCTTCAGCTTCTGTACCAATTTGACGCAGTTATTATCTATACGTTCCTGAGACAACTATATGTCTACCTCAAAAGAAATTGTCCTTTGCCCTGACTTCGGCAGCATGCAAGGTACAGACGGTAAAGTTTGGGTCATTGAAGTGCTTGTCGCTCCTGGTGATTTTGTAATGCAAGATGACACGATTATTACAGTGGAGTCCGATAAGGCGACGATGGAGATACCTGCGCCGAAATCGGGAAAAATTACTGATGTTTTGGTGAGCGTCGGCGAGTTCATTACAAAACAAACTCCCATGTGTGAAATGGAAATTACCGCTATTTCTCGGCAAGATTTCCGTGGAGAAGAAGACCAGAAATTCGAACAAGACTTCACCGCCATAAATAAAGCTCTCGAACACATGGCCTCACCAACAAGAGAGATTCCTTCGAATTCAGTATTCTTGGTACATGGACACAATGATGCCCTGAGGGAGATGACAGCCAGATTTATGGAGAAATTGGGCCTAACGGTAGTCATCTTGCAAGAGCAGGTTAGTAGAGGCGCCACTATTATCGAGAAGTTGGAACGCAACTCGGATGTGCAGTTTGCAGTTGTTTTGATGACGGCTGATGATATCGGTGGAAAAAAAGACAGCACGGTCGAGTCACTCCAAGCTCGTGCTCGACAGAATGTGATTCTGGAGCTCGGATTTTTCATGGGAAAAATTGGTCGTGCGCGAGTCTGCGTACTTTACGAGCGAGGTGTAGAACTTCCTTCAGACTACTACGGAGTGGTTTTTATCGAAATAGATACACTAGGTATGTGGCGCTACGCACTGGGGAAGGAATTACGACAAGCGGGTCTTGAGGTTGATTTAAACAAATTATGACTGCGAATGCTGACTTACGAGGGCCGCAATCGCGAAGGTTGGGCTCGCGAATTGGGCACCTCAGTATGCGCATCCCTGTTAAGGCTCTTTGGTGAATGAAAATTATGGTCTACGCCGGCCAGAAGAAAACTTCATGAACTACGCCTCGCACAACTCTTATCGGCCAGAAGCGTTATGTCAATATCGATGTAGTCAATCCTTGGGATTCTTGGACACATTCCCGATAACGCTTACTTCATCGCGACGTCCGCAATCGGCCAGGAACAGACATTAATGACTCCTAAACCAAAGAAGCAAGGAAATGAAGGATGCACAAGCTGAGAATTAGCTTCGCTGTCGTAGTCCTTTGGTGCTTCACAGCTACCTTCGTTTGGGGGCAGTTCATCCCGAGCAACATTGAACCGGAGCGTGTGAGTCCTCAGACAAAGATTCCTTTGCCATCGATTGCTCATATCAACGGTTACGCCGATCATTTACTTGAAAGCGGTGCCGTTCGTCCAGGCCAGAAATATTCCCGCGTTCATCTACGTGTGCCGGCGAAAAAATACTACAACCGTGAGGACTATCCAGGACTGCACAGAAGCTATGAACTTCCCATAACTGCGTTTTATCCCGATTTCTCTGGGGTGGGTGATCTTCAGAAGAAGGAATGTATTAAGGCTATGCGGGACGGCCTCTGGTGTTCAGACGAATTAAGTATATGGATCAATACGCTTGGGCCAAACGGGGCGCAGGGATTGACGAGTTACTGGGGAGAGATAGTAGACCCGGCACGGTTGAAGTCCGCCGTCGGAAGAAACGCTACCCCATCTGACTTGACGTTAATTGGCGCAGATAGAGATGATTCTAGTAATCTTTATTACGAGGGACGTACTAATTACTATAGAACTCAAGGCTCGCCACCGCTCTACATAGAGTGTCAAGAATTTACGCCCGTTCCGAAGTGTGAAACTCAAAGAATTCAGGCAAAAAAGTCAGAGGCGCTAGCTTTTAAAGTCAGATTTGGACTGGCTTTGTTACCAGAATGGAAGAAGATAATTGACGGCACTCAGACATTGATGGACACATTGATTGTGCAGGAGTATCAGACTGATATTCCTGCTACCAAATAGAGATGTCGGAAATCGGCCAGAAGCAGCCTCGCGCAAACAATTTCTTAAAATCACATGCTCGACAATGATCTAGTGCGTTCAATAATCGACATGTTTATTTTCTTGGCGTTTACGGATGATTCACACGTGGATGCAGACCTGGCGGTTGCCCAGATGGAAGCACTCTCGGCTCAATTACAGCGCGTTTCGGAACCGACAAGATCAGACCTGATTGTCCAGATCCGGGATCTGGCGTCTGACTACGTAGAACACTCGGATTTTGTCCAAGCATTGCCGCAAGCGATGGGTCTTGAATGACGATTATCATGTCCGCAATCGGCGGCATAAACAGTCGCTCGCATCTTATTAGAATAGGAAACCATGTCATCACCGATTGTCGTTTTGCTTGATTCTTGGCCCACGCCGAGTAGTTCGTCTGAGGTCACTTTATTAGCGACCGACATAAAATTGTGTTTGCGATACTTCACCCAAAAAGATGAAATCGCCCTGATTCAATTTCCATTGGTCAACTCATTCCGGTTTGGATCTCCAAACGATGACGCGCTAGGTGGGCATCCACTCGCCCAGTTCGGCCTAAAGTTCTACAGCGTTCATCGCATCGAGAATTCTCCCTGGCTTGCTGAACTTGAGCGACGGAACGCTGTGCATCCAAATCACGACAGCAGCAGATTTACGGCAGACCTAGTTCACTATGTCTTCACGTTCCAAGATTCGACCTTGGAGTGTGCCGTAAGGGAGGGGAAATTTTGGGCTCCAACTATAAAGATATTCTTGTCCGATGAAGAGGCAAAGTCAGAGTGGGCAGCGTTTATCAAAACGACATTTTAATAAGACTGCTTCCGGCCAGATGCGGACGTTCATCAGGTAATTAAAAATAACAAAGGAAACCCCTAAGTCGCGCTGCCCCCTCTCAGGGTGACCACAGGCGACCTGGCAGCGATGCGATCACCAATTCCCTATCTATGCGTCGTTTTGTGTTTCGTGTTGCAGCTGCGCGCCGCAACGCCGCAAGTACCTCTTGCATCTCCCCCTGTGACACTAGTGTTATGGGCGTGGGAGCGCAATGAAGATCTTCGTTTTCTTGCTGGTGAGCGTCATGTTGAAGTTGCGGCGATTATGACCACTGTTCGTTTAGTGGGTGACCGAGCCTATGTGTACGGACGCCGCCAACGCCTGATGGTGCCAACCGGGATCCGTGTCATCCCAGTAGTGCATGTCGACGCGATCTCGCCAGATAATCCTGTATTTAATGACGCGCAACGTAAGGCAATCGTAGATGCCGTTCTAGCTGCCAGCCAAGACGTCGGTGAGGAGGAAGGTGATCGTGTCCAGCTCGATTTTGAGATACGCACATCAGCACGGAACTTCTATCGCCGCATGATCGAAGAAATACGGATCGGCTCCGGCCATCTGCATTTTTCTGTCACCGCGCTGGCGTCCTGGTGTGCGCACGACAGATGGATGCAAGCGTTAAACGTGGACGAGGCCATCCCAATGCTGTTTCGTATGGGGCGCGACGGCACGAGCATTCGCCAACGTCTTGCCGCTACCGGACGCCTTCCAGAGCCTGCCTGCAACAGCGTCGGTATCTCGCTGGATGAGCCAATACCATCAAGCCTGCTTTATTCGCGAATATATGTGTTTAGTCCACGCTCATGGCAGAGTTCTGATTACTTCCAAATCAAAGCTAAATTCAATACCCACATCGAAGAGGCATCATGAAAAGGCTTGTGCTTTCATTGATCTTATTTACTACAGCACTTGGCGCATGTGCCAGCGGTAACGACGACACAACTTCGTTCGTGCCTCAGTATGCTCCACGCCACCCCTATTCGCAGTACTTCAAAGGTACGCTCGGGGTATTTGCCCCGGACTATTTCAGACGATATTTGATAGCTGCCTATCGACAAATGGACGAGAAGCCGCTTAGTGAAAACGAGATTCTGGCGTTTACGCCACCGGAAAAAACGGATTGGGAAGTCGCTCAGGCCGCTATCGACGAATGGCAAATTGCACGCGCGGCTGTACTCAAGACAAAAAACGACTATCTGCAACGCACCGCTTCGTATGAAGGCACGCGACAGGTTGGTACAACACAACAGCGCTACACGATCTATTACAACAATTGCCTGCCACACGCATTCCAGATGGCGCGGAAGACTTTGCAACGCTATCGAGATACCGCGTCGACCGTACTGACAATTGCGTGGACAGAGGCTCAAGACGAAGTATTCAGTAACTGCGGCAACCTGGGCAAGACGCCAGTTGCGCTTCCAATGGATCAGCCTGAATATGCACGCCAGGATCGCGCCTATCAGATAGCTAGCGCTCATTTTTATGCGCGACGCTTTGATCAAGCCGAACGAGCATTCCTCGCAATTGCAGCCGACACCAAGTCACCATGGTCCAACATCGGGCTATATCTTGCTGGGCGATCAGCTCTGCGTGCTGCGGACCTCGGTAGCGACCCGGAACAGATCGCACAAGCCAAAACTCGGGCAAGAAAGTATCTGGGCGAAGTAAGAAACGATCCTAGGTTGGCGCAGTGGCATGAATCAGCCTATGGCTTGGTCAGATTGATGATGGTGCGCGAATACGATAGCCATCAGCGCAATCAACGTTTGCAGCTCTTAGCAAAAAAGCTGAATACACACGACAACATCGAAACTGCCCCTAACATCGCGGAAGATTTGCGCGAAATGGAAATGTTGATGGACCAAGCGATGGAGAATTCTGCCGCGCCCAAGGAATTCGACACCAAGTCGGCACCAATGTTAGATTGGATCGGCATCTTTCAATGTGCCAATCCCAACCGCATCAGCCCGCGGGGTAGCATTCCGATATGCCTAGACTACGCCTTGCAACAGTGGCGTACTCAACATGGCTTACCATGGGCGGTTGCAGCGATAGAGCTACTGCACGCTGACCGTAACGCTCCTAAACCAATCCCAGCAGACATCGAATCTCTTGTGCGTGCGCTTAAGCCATCTCATCCTGCTTATGCATACGTGCAGTTTCACCTGATGTTCGATGCCTACGTCGGTATGGCAAAAATGGACGCCACAGACCCCGCGCGGGAGAAGATGGTCGAACAGATACGCAAAGAACTTGATCGGCTCATCTCCCTGGGTACGAATACGTTTCCATTCGATAGCATGTTTTTATTACAAAATATGCGTGTGACGGTTGCGAAGAACTTAGAAGACTTCAAAAAACAATTGTTTTATGCCAGAACTGCGCTGGCAGGATACGACCACCGAGAGGTTGCATTTCCCGCCTGGTCTGCGCTTGACGCAGGTATTTCCATCACTGGACTATGGCAACTTGCACAATTGTTCGTTGATCAGGACGAAGCGATGCGTAGCGCCCTTGAAAATGCTGCGCTCACTAGATCGCTAGCATTAGGACGACATATCGAATCTAAGAAAATGATACAAGCCGTGCTCACGCGTTATCCGGCACTGGAGACGTGGTTCTCTCCCTATATGAAGGCACAGACAGCAGATACTTTACGCGATGAGTCGATGATGTTATTGGCTTCGCAACCGCAAATGGTATTTGCCATAGATGCCGATGTTCGCACTTGGGAGCGTAGTGTCGGCAATCATACAGGGCAGTACGGTTCTAAATGGTGGTGGACTGATGGTCTTTCACGTGGAAAATACGGAGTTCGAAGTAGCAGTGACTCGCCTCGTCTTAGTCCATTGGCAGATCAAGTGATGTTGCATAGTGTCGCCGGTTTCAGTGACGGTATTGCAATTGGCGCCGAGGCAGCTCCGCTGAAAAAATTGGGCGATCCTACCGTCTACCTTGGTCATTTTGTGCTTGACTATTGTAAGAGTAAGTCACATCGTGCCGATTCGCGCCTTCCCTATGTCATGTCGACGTTAATAGACTCCACACGCGGTGGCGTCGAGGATGCCACGCTATCACGTGACCTGTTCATAGCGTTGCACAAATGGTATCCAAACAGTGAATGGGCACGTCGGACAAAATACTACTATTGATACGCTCGGAAAAAGGCTTTTGGCAAGTTAAAGACCAGAGAGAAATAGACCAATGCCGACCGGCAATAAAGATGTTTTCGATAGTCGAGAATGACTGACATGGGTCACGACGAGATGCTGTCAAGTGTCCGCTTCCGGCGGCAGAAGCAGACCTTACCAGTAGAAAAAACACATACCTGAAGAGGACTCAATGAGACGCTGTTACGTGACTGCCGACGTTTTCACATCCACGCCGTTCGAAGGCAATCCTGTCGCCGTCGTACTCGATGCGCAGGGACTTTCGACACAGCAGATGCAGTCGATCGCCGCTGAGTTTTCCTATAGCGAGACGACTTTCGTGTTGCCGCCGCGCGATCCGAAAAACACGGCGCACGTACGCATCTTCACGCCCTCACGAGAAATACCGTTTGCCGGACACCCGAATATCGGCACAGCGTTCGTTCTCGCCACGCGTGCCGTCGCGGCAGGGAAAGTGCTACCAAATACATTCCTTTTCGAAGAGATCGCCGGCACGATACCGGTCACCTTGATCAGGGAGGGCGGCAGCGTCACAGGAGGCACACTGGTCGCGCCAGAACCGCTCTCGCGGCGATCCGAAGTCCCACCAGCACAAGTAGCGGAGTGCTTGTCACTCGGTGCCAACGACATTTGCACCGATGCACATCGGCCGCAGGTTGTATCAGTTGGCTTGCCGTTTCTCGTCGTCGAGCTTGCCTCTCGTGACGCACTGCATCGTTGCGTACCGAATCCCGTGACGTTCAAAGAAACGTTGCCACTTGATGGCGCAGTGTCTATCTACGCCTACACGCGTGATGTCGTCGAACAAGAGTGCGACTTGCAAGCGCGCATGTTCACTCCGAGGATGACCGAGGATCCTGCGACCGGCAGTGCGACGGCTGCGACGGCGGCACTGCTCCTGTCGCTGCGCGATGTGCAACGCCTTGAATTGCGTGTGCAGCAGGGTGTCGATATGGGGCGCCCAAGCCTGCTGCTGGCGAACGCGGACGAGTCTGTCGTGACCGTCGGTGGTCACTGTGTTGAGGCGTTCTCCGGCACATTCACCATGAATGGGTCTAACACAGAGTAGGTTAGAGGCAGATAACGACGTGCAGAAAACACCTGAGTCTGGAGAGTTTTACGCATGTCCGTTTCCGGCCAATAGCGGCCCTTCATGTCCACTAAGTGTTGAATTGCGAGCACAATTGATCCAGTTCTTTTTTGAAATGCAGGACTAGACTGAGATGGAAGATAGTGCTCCGAGTCAATAGGCCATGCAAATCAACACAAAAAAATGGGGGGAAACGATGGCCTTTAGATTTCTTAGGCTTGGCTGTGCTAACTTTATTTTCTGCTTGCTGATACTTTTTCAACATTCGGCTTGCGCTGTTTCTCCCCTTGTTAGTACGTTCCCCGAAGGCGATAAGCTGCAATACGATGGCGCATATTCCACCGTCTGGACAGCAGGTGAAAAGCCGTTAGGTTTTCCGATAAACGACAAGGTGAATGCCATGACTGCCGCCATGGAACATTGCTCTGCCTTGGGTTTTCCCAGTGCTAATTGGAGGCTAGAGGACGGAAAGATTTGGCTAGATAGTCTCAAAAGTTGTCGTGAAGGAGTGCTTTCAGCAAGTGCGATCTATGGAACAGATGGCCCATTGTGGGCGAGCTGGTTGACGGCAGACATATTCACACATCGCGGTGAAATTCTCTGCTCCAATAGCTGGCCTAAGTTAGGAATTTTTCGAAAAACATTGATCCTTCACGTACAAGGTGGAGTAGTAACAAAAATCTCAGAACAAGACAATTCAAACGATCCGCGAATACCGGATCATTCGGCAGAAAAATCTTACTATCGAGCTTTGAATGGCGAGGTTCCAGCGTGGCTTTCCACAACATCGATAGATAAATGTCTTCAAGGCCCTAAACAGGAAAATCCTATCGCGAGAGCAGTTGCACCGATGGGGAAATTGCGTGTGTCCATCGATCTCAGTAATCCTTTTGCAGGGAGTCGCGATTCGGTTACCGGAAAGATGCGAGGTCTCGGTATAACTTATGCCGTGGAACTTGCGCAACGTCTTGGAATACCAGTCGAGTTAGTAAGTGCAAATTCCCTGCATCAGTCCATTAAAGACCTCCAAAGTAACAAAGCAGACATTGGATTTTTCATTGGTTCGCCACCAAGGGCAAATGCAATACGAATGGTCTCCTCAAAACTGCTTATAGAGGGGTATTTCACCGTACCCGCATCAGCTCGCTTTCAAAACAATGAAGACGTAGACATTCAAGGAGCGACTATTGCGGTGGCAGATGGAAGTATCTATCAGCCGTTTGTAGAGCGCGCCCTCAAGCGTGCATCGCTGGTCCGAATTTCACCATCAATTGATGTAATTCATGCGATCCGTAACAGAGGGGTAAGTGCTGTAGCTGGAATGCAGTTTCCGCTGAATTATGACGTTCTCACAAGCGCCGGCTTACAGGTCTTAGCACGCCCTTTTATGTCACAACGGCTATCTATAGGCGTTCCGAAAAAGAACGGACGAGATGCCATCGAATATCTGACTGCCTTTGTTCAAGATACGAAAGACAGCACGTTATCTGCCTTGCTAATCCAGTACCACCTTGAAGATATGGCTCAAATCAGCAAGCTTAGACAATACGAAGAAAGCTACCGGTCAGGCAATAAGGGCGATGAATGATGATAGGGGGAAGGCTGTCTGCAATCGGCCAGAAGCTTCCTTCGAACTTTGTATTTTTCCGCGAAGTTCGGCCTCCCGGGTAAGATATTCGCAGTCAGGCAGCGGAAATTCCCATCTGCTTTGTCGCGCCCTCCACGGACTAGATTGACGGTCAGATTCATATGCATCCAAATATTTTGTTTTCGTATGTGAGATATTTCTTTTCAGCGTTAATTTTCTTCTTATGTTGCCCACTGGGAGCGCAGAATGCTGAAAGCTCGATCAGTTTCATGCAGAAAATCTACCAGCTGGATGATCTCTCTGAAGTCGGGGCAGGGAGAATTTTGGGAATAGAAACAGCGGAAATAAATGATGATGGACATTTGGCCCGTTCTACTGAAGGCAAAAGCCGTGACTTCAAATTGCAAATCCCGCTTGCTGTTGTTCCGTTGGTTGATGAATCAATGGCAGGCAGTAGGAGAGGAGCGATTGACGGATATTCCATCTTATTTTTGAGTGGAAAGATTCAAACGGACCGCCTTTGTATCAGATCATCAGATTTCTTCTCGCGATTTCCTGAAACGAAATTTGTTAGGAATGATCCGTTGCCGGAACCCTTTGATCCGAATTTCAACCTTCCAAAAAGAATAGCAAATTTCTATGTTAAGGAAAAACGTCAGTATGGAAGTGCTTTCCATCAATTCCGCACTTTTGATTTTTTCGTCTCATTTAGAAATGATTGTTTGGAGGAGTTCGGATTCAGCCAAAATGCAAGTCGCATGTAGTCTTTGTTCGCGCCAATGACTCTGCCCGATTGAATTGCCGATGATATTGCAAAGTTATTTCCATAGAAGGTCTGCAATCGGCCAGAAGCTGCCTTTCGGATAAAGAACTCACCAAGAAATCCTATTTTGTATTTTTTTGTGAAACCTGCCCGTGAATGTCGGCCCCGGAGCAGTCGCAGCAGTCCAGGCGTGGAGCAATAAGTCGTAATGGCAGTAATTGGCCGATGCCATTTCCGACTTCAGATTTCACCTGATACGGCGTTTAGCTTGGGTTCTATAATCAGCGCTCCTATCTGCATTCGCCTTTCGACAAGCGGCGCACATCTTCAACTTTTGTACGCACTATCTTGGCATCAGTTTCAGTCAGCCTATCGATAGCGATACTGCACATTAGGCTATTCGCGACATAAGTCATTTCATATTGTTCGTCTTTTTTGGGAGTGAACGCGACTTCGATAGAACATTGAGCAGTGCCCAGTCCCTGGGCCCCCTGATACAAGGTAAAGATTTGCATTTCTTTGCCAGCTTCAATTACCCGCTCTACAACGTCCTTGTTTCCATCACTCGGCTGCGAGCCGTACATGGATACTCTACTTAAATCAGACTTAAGAAACCTGCTGAAGGCTGCAATCACCTTGGCTGAAGCGACCTGGCAACTCGTACTAGCGTACAAGAGAGCAGTGCCGTCGCTCTGATTGATCACTCTGATCTTGGCCGTGTCTCCGGTCGTCGGAGATATGTATGGATTTCTCACTGCACAGCCGGAGGTAATTGTCACCGCAATCAATACCACGCAAAAGGACAACAGATTTTTTTTCATTTAGTCACCTGGCTTAAAAGTTCCCCATGGAAATTTATTATATTTCGTTTTATCAATACCTTAGCCATAGTGAGAAGTAAAAATAGGACGATGCTAATTTTGCCCCACTGGAGTTCGCTTCCGTCCACGCGTCCCCATAATGTCCACTATCGGCAGAAGCGGACTGTTCAAAAATGAAATCGCTCTGAAATTAGAAAATAAGAGAATGCCAAACAGCCAAGATACAGCTCAAAAGTGGCTTAGCCTATTGCAAGACCAAGCGTTGCCACATCGTAGTGTTTTTTCCGATCAGGTCGCAGCCGGAACTGTGGCGTCGCTTTGTGAGTGTGGTTGCAACGGCTTTGACTTTCTTGTTCCTGATGGAGCGAGCGTTGCGCCTCTAAAGTTGGGCTCTGGCCTATTTTGCGAACTTGCGTTTGAATCCAATCTATCGGAGGAAATAAACATCCTTCTATTCACGGATATGCATGGCAATCTATGTCGAGTCGACGTAACTTACGGAGCTGGCAATCACGATGCGATGCCTGAAAACATTGCCGCGACGAGATTGATAGGTATTTGGCCCGCGCAGAGCTAGGATGTCTTCAATCGGCCAATAACGGACTTTGGGTGCATCGTACTGTCCAGGTTGCCGCCGCTCTGTCCAGTTCGTTCCGGTTTGCGTGCCCAACTCAAACCGAACTAAGTGTCCACGAGCCTCTGAAATATGCACCGATTCCGCATCAACTAGCACAAGACGTTCCGCAGACATACGCTTATTTAAGGGCTTCTCTAGCAATCAGGACCGTGCTATATTGGCTGAATGGCGCATTACCACCGAAGCCGCCCGGTGGAGCCTACCCTTCAAGTTATTTGGAGTCGACTTAAATGGTACGGGCCGAATGGACCACATGGCACCCCATATACGGCGGCAAGCATCACCAAGTCTCATAACGTATCGCCCCAGCAGCACACCGTAAAGAAACTAGACTTTAACTTTTCTGTGAATGGAGGCATCGCCATGGAACCAAAGAAGCTGGGATTGAAATTCAAAAACCTCGCCGTAAAGGCAGCAATTGTTTGGACATCGATGAATACGGGTGCCACCATTTAAGTCGATTCTCACAATAAAAAAACCACCATCAAATATGGTGGTTTTTTTATTGCCGCGTCAAGATCAATATTACCTAATCTCCACCTCATTAGAATTCCGAATCAGCCACCTACTGGCGGGAACCTTGGAAGGGATCCTGGCGAAATGGGCGACCCTTGCTCCGTCATTCCTGTTCATTTTTATTGGTGCAGCTTACGTTGACCCCGTATGCCGTAACAAAGCACTTAGCGCTGTACTCTCCATAGTCATGGCTGCCGTCGTTGGGGTCATCTTAAATTTGGCGGTCCGGTTTGCACTCCATACGTTGTTTGGAGAAATAAACATGCTGCGGGTATGGGGAATGACACTCCAAGTACCGATGTTCTCCAGCTTGATCTTTGGTCTGCATTGCTATCGGGTGTAGCCATTTTGGCGCTATTCCGATTTCATCTTGGCATAATGGCCACATTGGACGTGTGCTGCTTGGCAGGTATTGCAATTCATGTTCTTGCGTGAGCTCTTGAAAGCCCAAGCATTTCAGATCCTCCGCCATAGGAGAAACCACCGATGGCCTTTGCTGGCCAAGTGCTGGTATCCTGCAATGGTGAAAGGCCAGTCAGAGACGCGTTGGGATAGAGCCAGAGCGTGCGCATATCTAGGAATAGTCACGCATATCATGGAATTTCAAACATGAAAAATCCGATCACGGGAACAAAAATCTCCTGAAATATCAGTCTGAACGAAGATCGTCTCGTTCTCCGAGAGCTTCCCTCAAATATGAGGTCAATTTTTTCAAATCATCCTTCCTCAACTTCGCGGCTAAGAGGATAAATTCGGCCAATTGTTCATTTGGCTCGAAAAGGTAACTGAGCGGCACATTCAAGGCCTTCGCTAAGCGGAGGGAGGTTCCCTGATCAGGTATATGAACTCCCCGCTCGTACTGATTGATCCTCGGGCTTGCAGAATATTCATCTATACCAGCCGACACTCCCAAACCAAATTGGGTTAGACCAGCGGCCTGCCTAGCGCTCTTAAGCCGCCGCGGGAAAACTCCAGAAGTGTCTTTTTTCGAACTCATCCTAAGAGTGTCTTAGGATGCTATTGACGTTGTACTAAGACTTACTTAGTATCCGCTCTTCCTTTCTTCCATGAAGAATATAGAGCCTCCTGATTTTTCCTATGACTCTCAGTTAGCCGTATTGTCTGATTACTGTACCCAATGAACGTCTGTGATATTCGGCCACTTTCAACTTACATCGGAGTTGGCGGTGCCTCTAAGAAAGTTAAAACCATCTCCATGAAGGTCGATGGTAGTTTGACGGTGGAGTGGCGTCGAGCACCTGGAAACCGAAACAATCGCAATATCCCGCTGCGGGGAAGTGAACCAATAGAGCAATTTGCGCATTGGGCAAAATTACTAATCGACACATGGTCTCACGACCTGGAGCATTATCTTTTTGAATCTGACATAGCTACTCCGAATCAGAACACCGGCAGTGCGGTAACAGGATTCGCAACTCATCCATCCTTGCCTGCGACCGAGCTTTGAGCACCATTGCCATTGACGTCGATGGAGTCCTGCTGGACTATAGCGCCGCGTACGCTGTTGCTTGGCAGCGTGCATTCGGTGTCGTCCCAGAACTACAAAATCCTGATGCCTATTGGCCCAGAGAGCGGTGGGGAGTCGAACATCTTACCGGGTCCAGATTGGAGTACTTTCGTTCACATTTCGATGAATCATTTTGGAGTTCTCTCCCGGCCTATGACGGCGCAATTGATGCATGTTTTCGATTAAAAGGTGCAGGATTCAACCTGGTCTGTGTGAGCGCCATAGATCCCTGCTTTAGACAAGCCCGGGAGAGAAACCTACATGAACTAGGCTTTCCTATTGAGCGACTATTCTGCACCGAGGGAATTGACGGCGCGGTTAGTCCAAAAGCTCCAGCGCTGACTGAAATAGCACCTGTAGCTTTCGTTGATGACTATTTGCCCTTCATGCGGGGAATTCCATCGCAGATTCATACTGCCTTGATTTCACGTGATTCTTCAGGCAGCCCGAACGTCGGTGACGATCTAGGCCTAGCGGATTCTACGCACGCATGCTTTGCCGAATTTGCTGATTGGTGGTTAGCACGTCCCATGTATCTGTAGAGAGAGGTAGCTAATGTGGCCGGCATCGATACCGCCATCGACTCCAACCTCACTGTTTAATGTAGCTATCCAAATCTCGATCTGGACATTGTTCTTTCAGAGCCTCATCAGATTCAAATTTCTGGATTCACGTTGAATAAGACACTATCACCTCGTTATCTGGAGATATGGCTTCAGAGTGTGCATGTTGGTTGGCTCAGCGAGCTTGAGGGAACTAGTAGATTCATCGCCACCGAGGAATATCTAGATGACAGGCATCGAGCCACCTTATCAGCGTCTATCATAATGCCCGGTGGTGACGCATTTCCTCGTAGCACAGTAGATGGCCATACGGATCTAACCCTATATCGCGAACGTAAGCAGATGCCTCCGTTTTTCGCAGGGTTAATGTCCGAGGGGGCATTGCGGATAAGACTGGCAGCAACGAGAAGGGAGGATAGAGACAAAGATGACTTTGGAATTTTGGCCGCCGCAGGTCAAGACTTGCCGGGAGCGATAATCGCAGTTCCAGCAGATCTCACCAAGATCCCCCCATCACTATCAAAAATGAAAACTGATGGCTACTCCAAAGTATGGGCCCCGATCGCTCCAGAGGGCGCTACTGCTGGCGGAGCCTTGCTTTCTGGGGTTCAAGATAAGCTTGCACTTTTCTACTCTCACGATGAACAGCTTTATCGAACGCCTCAGAAGGGAGAACTTTCGAACGTTGTCGCGAAGTTACCTAAGGTTGAAGACGACTCCCAGGTAAGAAACGAGTATCTGTGCATGACATTGGCTCGTTTAGCAGAAATAGACGTGGCCCAATGCCGGCTGGTTCCTATGAGCGAAATAGTCGGATTGCCTGATTTGGTGAGGCAACTTGGACCGAATACGCATTTTCTTGCAGTGGACCGTTTTGACCGTAGCCCGGGAGGACCAGTGCATATCGAAGATGCTTGTCAATTCCTCGGAATGTTCCCTGGTCAGAAGTATGCGGGTGTCAGAAAATTTGTTCTGTTCCTTCAGATGCTAAATCGACTCAGCACAAAAGGTATCTCCGATATTCAGCAGTTCTTTATGCGTCAGGCCGTCAACACGCTCATTGGAAATTCCGACGCGCATTTGAAAAATCACAGCGTTCTATATCGACACGGAATTTTCCCAGAACTCTCTCCGGCCTACGACATTGTTTGTTTATCCACACTTCCAAATTTCAGGGCGCTACACACTAACGTTGCGATAGACAAGTTTCAACGCAAGGAAACTTTGGATTTATATTGTGCCTTAGCTCACGAGGCCGGAATCGCTCAATTGCCGGTGAAGGTAGCGGTAAAGAAAGCGGTGAAATTGGCGCTCGACCGCTGGCCCACTGCACTTCAAGCTTCGGATGTTCCAGATAAGATCAGAAATGAGATTCTCGGCCGCTTGCGCACATTGCCTTTGGCTCTCAGTCTCAATGAACCGAAGGCGGGACGGGCGTATGGGATCTGTGAGTTTCGGAGATGAAGGTAATTGCATATTCCATCTTGGAACATCGTAACGAAAAAAACAAATGCGGTTGGCCACGCAAGTGCCTTCGTGATTTCGACGACAAATTCCAGAGTGCTGAGTTTTCCAGCTACCGGGTTCTTGACGATATGAGACACCACGATTTCGGCATTTCCGTGTCTCCATTGCAACAATGAAAACTCATGTGCAACATCTTCCTTGTGAATTCCTAGAGTCGCTAACTCGTACTCACAAACCAAAGCTCTTTTTCACCAATCGGTGCTGCATATCCTGGATACTGAATATTCACAGAAAAAGCGCCGCCTATTCTCATTTAGTTAGCACCAGGTAGCCTCACCTTCTTAGCTCCAATACCTCTGACTATACCGTGCCTCCAATTTTCATGAAAGTACGGAAAGATAAGTATCCGGGCAATTAAAAAATCAGCCGTCAAATTAGCACCACTCATTCTCATATGGTTAGCACCACCTGATCGCACATGCTTAGCACCACCTCGCCATTGCATATAGCGAACAGCGTCATCGGTCTGCAGTACTCCCCAAGTCACTTATTTAAATTGCGAAATGTCCGTAATAGTAAGCAGGTTCATCGAGTTCAAACGGGAATTTGCTAAATAAGTGACCCGCCCAGCTGGCGCGGGTTTCCGCCAGAATGTCCGTAAATTTCTATTTCGTGCCAATTTTCATTGGTGCTGCCTTTCGGAACTCGAAAATCGCCTTCGCCCATTTCAGACCAATGCCGAACATTGCGGACATGGCGCACAGTAAAACGAGAATCCAGGAGACATCTCTTTCGACCAGCATTTTGCGATGGAGATTATCGCTGGCCGTCCTGTCGGCATCAATCACGTTATTGATAGCGGCCCTCATGTCATCGATACGACGAGCGATGTCACCATTTGGGTCGGCCGGCCGTGAAACGTTCTTCATCTGGTCGCGGGCTATGAAGTAACGGATTGGTTGTTCATCTCCATCGAGAATTTGCCCGGTGACTTTACATGCGGCCCAGATGCTTTCCATATCCGGTGTCGGACGTGCTGTCGACTGCCCTGGTAGGCAATATTTCATCAGCATATTCATCGAGGCTACTCTGGCAAGGCGTTTGTTCTCGCTAACTTGAGCCGAATCGTGGCGAATCTCAGACTCGATATGAGCCCTTGCTGCAAATGTCAGCAGGCCAATAACGCCTACCGAAACCAAGATTTCCGAGAGCAGCGCTTGCCATCTCTTTGTCTGAGGTTTACTTCGAGTTAGGAAATAGGCTACCAAAGCGACGACTAGAATGATTGATATGCCCAGGGTCAACGCATACATGGGGTTAACGAGCTTCCACAAAAAGCTTATTTCGATTGGCATAGTTTTCTTATTGGGTGATTTTGGTGGGTTATTGTTGGGCGCCTCCCAGCGCCCCTGGCTTCAGGCAGCAAACGCCTCTGGATGGAGCTTCAATTTCGCCTTCTCGATTTGAAGGGCGGACAGTTTTAGCTTCCGCAGAAGGCTGTTGTCTCGGACGCTGGTGAGAAACTCCAGTCCCTTGGCGCTCGTGGTTCGTTTGATTTGCCGCTGTAGCTGGATGTACGCTGTGTACACGTCGAGCAGACGTGTTGACCGGTATTCCGCCGGTGTTCTTTCAGACTTCTCCAAGTTGATGATGTATCGGATGTCGTCATCAGTCAGAATCCGTGTTTGCTTGAACCGGTCGTAGATGACCTGAAGTGCTTCGAAGCGGATGCCAGGCACGATGCCTGGGATGTTTGCCACTCGTTCCATTCGGAGCAATAGGTAGCGGATGGCAAATCCTCGCACCTTATCGTCCGCCGATGCTCCGAGGCTTCCAGAACCTCCACCGCCGCCGCCCTTACCGGTTCCCTGGTCACCCTCACCAGCCTCCGGCGTGAAATCCCGCGTTGTGAAGTCGGGAATACCGCGCAGCGCTGCTTTCCCGCCCAAGACTATTTCGGCGCATGTGGGGCCAAAGGGCTGTTCGGCCCCGGTTTCTTCATTCAGTAATATGTATGCGGTATGGGTCTTAAAGCCATGCCGGCCGTTTCCGCCAGTACGAGTGCAGACGACGTCGAGGTCGACGAAGTCAATACGCAGAGGGGAATATGCCACGTTCGCCCCCTGTTATTTTCCATGTGAAAATTAATTCTAGTGCGAATCGATAAGCGTGGTTGCAACCCTCTTCGGGAAAAATGACCTGTATCCGCTCCAACTATGCGGTCAACGTTCTTTCCGTAGGGCTGGACGACAAAGATGCCAGCATGGCAACATCTCTCAACATCTAGAAAATTAAAAATCCAGCCGAGAAGTTCTGATCAAGAAACTCGGCCGAGAATAAATAGGGTGGAGGATTTACTATGTATACAAAAAGATGCTCCACTTGGTATTGAGAATACGTCGCATTACTGTACGCGTCAACAGTATCTTGTATCTTTTACTTTTCTCATTAGCAACACCACTCGCTAGGTACAAAAATCTTTAAATTCCGATGGACAACCTAAGCGATGAATCCCTGCACCTGTGGATGGCATGGTCACTCGTCTGGCAAATGCCGCTGTACGCCGGAACAGGTACGGCGCTATCAGGAGCGCCTCTCCGGCCCCCTGCTCGACCGTATCGACATGCAGCTGCAGGTTGCCGCCCTGACCCCAGCCGACCTGGCCACGCAAGCACCGGGCGAGTCCAGCGCCAGCATCGCGGCACGGGTGACAGAGGCCTTCGGCCGGCAACTGGCCCGGCAGGGCCAGCCCAACAGCTTGCTGGCCGGTCGCGAGATCGACATGCATTGTCAGCCCGATGCGCCGGGCGAGCAGTTGCTGCAGGCCGCCATGGTGCGCCTGGACTGGTCGGCGCGGGCTTATCACCGGGTGCTGAAGCTGGCACGCACCATTGCCGACCTGGAGGGGGTGGCGCAGGTGGAGAAACGGCATGTGGCCGAGGCGATCCAGTGTCGACGGGGGCTGGTCACTTCGTAGGGGGCGTCGCACTGGACGTATCGCAACAGGACCGGCACCAGCAAGACGATTTTTATCTAGAATCCACCCTTGTCTGCATTCACGCCCCGTCCCCTCCCCGCTCATGTCCGTTGACCGTCGCATCGCACATATCGACATGGATGCCTTCTTCGCATCCTGCGAGCTCTCCCAATACCCCGAGCTGCGTGGGCAGCCCATGGTGGTGGCGGGTCGGCAGAGTCATGCCCCCAGAATGAAGGAAGACGGCACACGGGAGTTTTCGCGGCTGCGCGACTACGTGGGACGTGGCGTCCTGACCACCGCCACCTATGAAGCCCGCGCCCTCGGTGTGCATTCGGCCATGCCGGCCATGAAGGCCGCCAGGCTGGCCCCGGATGCGGTGCTGCTGCCGGTCAACTTCGAGCTGTATCGTCGCTATTCGCGGCTGTTCAAGGATGCCGTGCGGGAGATCAGCCCCATCGTCGAAGATGTCGGCATCGACGAGATCTACGCGGATGTCTCGATGCTGGAGGGCCGTTCGGAAGAGATCGCGCTCACACTGAAGGCAGCCGTCTTCGCGGCCACCCGGCTCACCTGTTCGGTCGGCATCGCGCCCAACAAGCTGCTGGCCAAGCTGTGCTCGGATATGCAGAAGCCCGACGGCTTCACCATCGTCACCATGGAGGACCTGCCCGCGCGCATCTGGCCGATGCCGGCCAGCCGCATCAACGGCATCGGCCCCAAGGCGGCGGTCAAGCTCAAGTCGCTGGATATCCAGACCATCGGCGAGCTGGCCGCCTGCGAGGAACACTGGCTGGTCAGCCATTTCGGCCGCAGCTATGGCGCCTGGCTGCATCGGGTGTCGCATGGGCTGGATACGCGGCCGGTGGTGACGCAGAGCGAACCCGTCTCGATGAGCCGGGAGACCACCTTTGAAAACGATCTCCACGTCACCCGCGACAGGGCCGAACTGGGCAGGATCTTCACGCAATTGTGCGAGCGCCTGGCGGCGGACCTGGAGCGCAAGGGCTATCTGTGTCGCAAGATCGGCATCAAGCTGCGCTTCAAGGACTTCTCCACCATCACCCGCGATACCACCCTGGAGGCCCCCGCCGCCGACGCCGCCGCGATCCGTGCGGCCGCCGGCAGCTGCCTCAAGCGCGTCGACCTGAGCCAGGCCATCCGCCTGCTGGGCGTAAAAGCCAGCGGCCTGGTCCGGCCCGACGCGCTGGCCCACGACGAACCCCGGCAGTTCTCGCTGGACCTGGAATGAGCTGGCGTATGTCGGTGCTTAGCGCGCCGGCATGATGCGACGCGCGAACATCAGCAGGATCCACGCAAATGCCGCCAAACCCAGCCATTGGCCGATGCTTTCGAAGCTGCCCGCCACCAGCGCCAGCGGCGCATCGCGGCCGGTGAGGCCGATGATGGCCGCCAACAGCACCCCGACCAGGCTTTCGCCGACGATCAGGCCGGAAGCCACCAAGATGCCGCGCTGGCGCGGTTTCTCGGCGTAGTCGTCGAAGTCCGCACCCGCCGCCTGGGCCCGTCGACGCAAAGTGCGTTCGATCAACCAGCCCAGCAAGGCCCCCACGAACAGGGCCGAACTCACCATCGGTGGCAAGTAGATACCGATGCCCACGGCCAGCACCGGCAGGCGCGCGGCACCACCGCGTCGCGCCAGCAGCCAGTCGATCACGATCAGTGCCAGTCCCAGCGCCACGCCGATGCCCAGCATGGTCCAGTTCAGCTCACGCGTGAAAATCCCGGTGGCAATGGCCGTCATCAGCGTGGCTTGCGGCGCGGCCAGGGCCTGGGCGGCATCCATGCCGGCGCGCGGCAGCGCACCGGTGAAACCGTAGGCGTTGTAAAGCAGGTTGAGCACCGGCGGGATGACCAGTGCCCCCACCACGCAGCCCACCAGCAAGGCCACCTGCTGCCGCCAAGGGGTGGCGCCGACCAGCTGGCCGGTCTTGAGGTCTTGCAGGTTGTCATTGGCGATGGCTGCCACCGCGATGATGGCCGCAGTCACGAACAGCGCGATGGCGATGGCCAGCTTGCCGCCTTCGGGCGTGGCCAGCAGCGGGTCGACCGCACCGGAGGCCAGCAGCAGCAGCGATACCAGGATCACCGCGACAATACCGATGCCGGAGATGGGGCTGGAGGAGGAGCCGATCAGTCCAGCCATGTAACCGCAGGCGGCGGCCACCAGGAAGCCGAACACGAAGGCAAACACCACCGCATAGACGATCAGGCCGATCAACAGCGCCGGGCTCACCGGCGCATCGGCCAGGAAGGCGGCGAACACCACGGCCAGCAAGGCGATCATGGCCAGGCTGATGGTGATGATCCAGCGTGGCGACAGGTCCTGGTCCTGACGTTCGGTGCTGCCCTGCTGGCGCCGTGCCAGCGTGGAGAGCGAGGCCTTGACGCCGTCGAGCATGGGCTTGAAGAGTGTGGCCAGCGTCCAGACCGCGGCCACGCCGATCATGCCGGCGCCGATGAAGCGCACCTGGCTTTTCCACAGGCCGTTGGCGAAGTCCGACAACGCCAGGTCAGCCGCATGGGGCGTCACTGCCGTCAAGTAGGGTACGGCCACGCCCCAGGCGATGACCAGGCCGATCAGGATGGCAATGCCCGAGACGATGCCGATCATGTAGCCCGCGCCCACCAGGGCCAGCGAAAAGCCCATGGTCAGGCGCAGCACCGAGGCGCCGGCAGTGAACCACAGGCTCATGCTCTCGGCGAAGACCTTCAAGCCGCTGGCAATGACGCTGAACCCCGCTGCCAGCGCGCCGCCGAAGAGGATGTCGCGCAGGCCACGGCGGGTTTCCTCGCCACCGTCGGCGTCGGCGCTGCCCACGCGCAGGATCTCGGCGGCGGCTACGCCTTCCGGGTAAGGCAAGGCACTCTGCACCACCATCACGCGCCGCAGCGGGATGGAAAACATCACCCCCAGCATGCCGCCGGCGGCGCAGATACCCAGCGTCTGCAGGAAGGGAAAGCCCTGCCAGTGCCCCATCATCACCAGGCCGGGCAGGATGAAGATGATCGATGACAGGGTCCCCGCGGCCGAGGCCTGGGTCTGCACCATGTTGTTTTCGAGGATGTTGGCATTGCTGAACAGGCGCAGCACCGCCATCGAGATTACGGCCGCCGGAATGGCCGAGGAAAAGGTCAACCCGACCTTGAGGCCCAGGTAGACATTGGAGGCAGTGAAGATCACCGTGATCAGCGCGCCCAGCAAGATGCCGCGCAGTGTCAGTTCCGGCAGGCCGGCTTGAGGATTGTTCATGGGAATAGAGAGATCCGTTGCGATGCATTCTTATACTGCAAGAATTTAGCTCCCGCCATCAGACGAAGACCTTTTTTGTGCACCTTCGGCGCTTTGTTATGATGACCTTCCCTGCCCCGATGCTTCCTGCCCCATGCGCCTTCGCAACGCCTTGACCTCCCTCAGCCTGGCCTGTCTGGTCCTGGCGGCCTGTTCGCCCCGCTACAACTGGCGCGAAGCCAGCGACAACGGCGCGCATTTCGTCGTGCTGCTGCCGGCCAAGCCGGCCAGCGTGACCCGCAGCGTGGATCTGGACGGCCCCCGGGTCGACATGAGCATGACCGCCGCCGAGGTCGATGGCCTCACCTTTGCCGTGGGCACGGCCGAGCTGCCCGATGCCGCTGCGGCCACCCGCGCGCTGGAGGCCATGCGCACCGCCTTGCTCAACAACATCGGCGGTCAGGCGCAGGGTACGCCGACCTGGCCGGGCAAGACCGACGGTCTGGTCCGTATCCAGGATATCGATGCCCACGGGGTGGCACGCGGCCGCCCGCTAAGGCTGGTGGCCCGGCTGGCGGCCAGGGACCGGCGGGTGTACCAGATCCTCATCGTCGGCGATGAAAAAGCCATCACCGATGAAAATATTGAAACCTTTTTCAGCTCTTTCAAACCAATATAAGCCCGGATGACAAAGCCCCGGACTGCGGAGTATTCTTAATCCTGCCTGTGACTCCAGACAGGTAGTCCCGCAGCGATGCGGTAGCAGTCTGCAGCGCATTTCCCGATGCTCCGGCCAGTCCGGGCCTCGACCAAAAATCGTTTCCAATCAAAGATCCCAGAGGAAATATGCTGATCACATTCAAATCAAAAGCGGCGGCCGATGTGGTGATGTACGAATCACACGCCAAGCCCATCCTGGACCTGCTGCACAAGGATCCCGCCCGTGGCGTGATCACCGCAGCCGAAGCCGGCGACGCCATCGCCCAGCTGGAAAGCCAGATCAGCGCCAGCAAGGCGCATGAAGCCGCCGAAGCGCTGGCGCGCGACGTCAATGCCCACCACAACGCCGACATCGACGACCACAAGCACGAGAAGATCGAGCCGGTCACCTTCTCGGCACGCGCCTATCCGCTGCTGGACATGCTGCGTGAGGCCAAAAAGGGTAACTACGACGTCCTGTGGGGCGTCTGAAGCACCTGCCGCCCTGACATCTTTACCGTGCCGCCGCCCGGCGGCATGAAAAACGGCTGCCGCGATCATCCACCGCGGCAGCCGTTTTGCGTTCATGCGCGCCTGGCGCTGGCCTGACGGTCAACGACGTGCGCGCAATTCCCCCAGGTAATACAGCAGCGCCGCCATCGGGAAGGCAAAGCCCAGCCAGGTCACGCCGCTCCAGCCGGCCTGGGCGTAGATCCAGCCCCCCAGGCCCGAGCCGGCGGCGCCTCCGGCGAAGAAGGTGGCCATGAAGAGGCCATTGAGACGGCTGCGGATCTCTCCACCGAGGGCATAGATGGCGCGCTGGCTCAGCACGAGGTTGGCTGAGACGGCGAAATCGAGCAGGATGGCAGCCAGTAGCAGCATGGCCAGCGAAAACGTGCGCCCGCCGTCGAAGAGGTGTGGCAACAGGAAGGACAACGCGCCACACAACAGCGCCGCACCGGTCGCCGGGCGGCTCCAGCCACGGTCGGCCACGCGCCCGGCCAGAGGAGCGGCGACGACGCCGATCACGCCGGCAAAGGCGAAGATTGCAATGCCCTGCTGCGAGATGCCGAAGCGCGGGCTGGCCAGCCACAGTGGCGAGGCCGTCCAGAACAGGCTGAAGGAGGCAAACAGCATGGCGTGGTAGAAGGCGCGACGGCGCAGCACCGGCGTGGTCTTGACCAGCGTCCACATGGACGCCAGCAAGGCCCCGTAATGCAGGCCGGCCGGTGGCTGGCGCCGCGGCAGGTAGCGCGCCAGCACCACGATGAGCGCCGCCACCAGCACCGCCGACAGGCCGAAAATGGCATGCCAGCCGAACAGATCGGCCACCATGCTGGCCAGCGGTCGCGCCAGCAGGATCCCCAGCAGCAAGCCGCTCATCACATTGCCCACCGCCCGGCCCCGGCTGTGCAGGGGCGAGAAATGCGCCGCATACGGCACCAGCACCTGCGCCCCCACCGAGGACAAGCCGATCAGCAGCACCGACACCAGCAATTGCGCGGCGCTCTGGGCCAGGGCCGCACCGACGAGCGCGATGCAGGTCACCACCAGGCCCGAGAGGACCAGGCGACGGTTCTCGAAGAGGTCGCCCATGGGCACGATGAAGAGCAGGCCCAGGCCGTAGCCGACCTGGGTCAACGTGACGATCAGGCCGGCGGCGCCCGGCGAGATGCCGGTAGCACGGCTGATCGGCCCGATCAGCGGCTGGGCATAGTAGAGGTTGGCGACGATGATGCCGCAGGCGGCGGCCAGCAGCAGCACCATCCAGCGCGGAATATCGTCATGCGGGGCGTGATCGGCCTGTGGGGCGGACATCGGAACCTTCCTTGTGCGAGTACAGCCTCGGCGCGGGCTGCGGGAGGGCACTTTAGCCGAACCCGGCAATTCTTGCTGGCGGCGCTGCGTGGCGCTATTTCCAATGTACAGGTGTGGCAGGGGCTGGCGGCTGGTACACTGGCGAGCCGCGCCGGTGGCGCCCGATATTGCCGTATTGAAACGTTGGCAATCCTGGCACCTGGCCTCCTAGAGCAAGCATTGACGTGATCCAGATTTCCCTTCTCTCCTCCTCGGCCAAGGCCGATTCGCTGGCCTACCAGCTGGCCTATGCCGCACAGGCAGTAGCTGCCGTGCGCGCTGGCCACGCCTTGCCGCAGGCACTGGCGCAGATCTTCGCGCGCAGCAACGCCCCCGCCAGCTCGCGCGGCGCCATCCAGGACTTGAGCTACCGCGCCATGCGCCGCCTGGGCCTGGCCGATGGCTTGCTGGCCCTGTTGGCCAACAAGCCGCCCCAGCCCGAGGCACTGCATGGCCTGCTGGCAAGCGCGCTGACGCTGCTGGTGGACGAGGAAGAGGGCGAGGCCGGTTACGACAGCTTCACCGTGGTCGACCAGGCCGTGGAAGCCGCCGCCATCAGCCCGGACATGGATTTCGCCAAGGGCGTGGTCAACGCCATCCTGCGCCGCTTCCTGCGTGAGCGGGCGACACTGATGCCGCAGGCGACCAAGACCCCGCCCGGCACCTGGAACTACCCGACCTGGTGGATCGATCGTCTCAAGTCGGCCTATCCCGAGGATTGGCAGCGCATCCTCCACGTCGGCAACCAGCCTCCTCCGCTGACTCTGCGCGTGAACCGCCGCCGGGCCACGGTCGAGCAATACCTGGCCACGCTGACGGCCGCCGGCATGCAGGCGCGCCAGGTCGGCCCCAGTGCGGTGCGGCTGGACAAGCCGGTACCGGTACAGCAGATCCCCGGCTTCGCCGAGGGCGTAGTCTCCGTGCAGGACGCCGCCGCGCAACTGGCCGCGCCGCTGCTGGATGTGGCCGATGGCATGCGCGTGCTGGACGCCTGCGCTGCCCCCGGCGGCAAGACCGGCCACCTGCTGGAGCTGGCCGATCTCGATCTGCTGGCGCTGGACCACGACCCGCGCCGCCTGCAGCGCATCGACGAGAACCTGTCGCGCCTGCAGCTGCAGGCGCGCCTGACTGCCGGCGACGCCCGCCAGGACGATTGGTGGGACGGCCAGCCCTTCGACCGCATCCTGGCCGACGTGCCCTGTACCGCCTCGGGCATCGTTCGGCGCCACCCGGATATCCGCTGGTTGCGACGCAAGACCGACACGGCGCAGCTTGCAACACTTTCGGCGCAAATTTTGGACAAGCTTTGGCACATGCTGCGACCGGATGGTAAATTGCTGCTCGTAACCTGCTCGCTGTGGCCTCAGGAATCGGAACAGCAAGCGACCGCCTTCGCGCAGAAACACGATGCCATCCGGCTGCCCGCTCCAGGTCAACTGTTGCCGACCGCCGGTGCGGATGCCGACCACGATGGCCTGTTCTATGCGCTGTTCCAAAAAACGGGTGCATGAATTTGACGCAATCGGCTCTCCTCCCCTCCCGTGCGCACAGCCTGCCAGGCTGCGCCGCGCGCCTGCACGCTCACCTGGCCGCCCTGCTGCGGCAGGGATGGCAGCAATGGCTGCTGAGCCTGGTCCTGGCGCTGCTGCTGACCTGCCCGGGTACCCATGCCCAGGCCGCCGAAATCACCGTCCGCCAGGCCAGCATCGAGGCCAGCGACGAGGGCTATCGCCTCTCGGTGGCCTATGACTTCGAACTCAATCGCGGCCTGGAAGATGCCCTCTCGCGCGGCGTGCCGCTGTATTTCACGACCGAGGTGCAACTGACCCGGCGCCGCTGGTACTGGTTCGACGAAAGCAGCGTATCGGCCACGCGCACGGTGCGCATTTCCTACAATGTGCTCACACGCCAGTATCACACCGCCATCAGCGGTCAATTGCAGCAAAGCTTTACCAATCTGGAAGACGCGATGACGCTCATCCGCCGCCCGCCGCGCTGGATCATCGCCGACAACAACACCCTCAAGGCCGGCGACAGCTACAACGTGGGCCTGCGCATGCGCCTGGACGTGGCCCAGCTGCCCAAGCCCTTCCAGGTCAATGCGCTCAACAACAGCGACTGGCGCCTGTCCTCCGACTGGATCGAATTCACCTACAAACCCGAATGAGCCGCACCTTACGCTATCTGCTGGTGGTCGGCGGGGGCGTCATCAGCATCCTGCTGTTCCTGCTGGCCTCGGCTTCCGAAAACTCCGCCCTCTTCGAGCAGCACTATCCGTGGCTGCTCTTCTTGAACGGACTGGCCGCCATTTCGCTGCTGGGCCTGGTGCTGTTGCTGCTGGGGCGTCTTTACAAACGTTACCGGCGTGGCAAGTTCGGTTCCAAGCTGCTGGCGCGACTGGTGCTGATGTTCGCCCTGGTAGGCATCGTCCCGGGGGCGGTGATCTACCTGATGTCGGTGCAGTTCGTCTCTCGTTCCATCGAGTCCTGGTTCGACGTGCGCATGGAAGCGGCGCTGGAGTCGGGCCTGAACCTGGGGCGCAACGCCCTGGACTCCTCGCTGTCGGACCTGGTCTCGCGCGCCCGCGGCATGGCCCAGGAGTTGTCGGACATGAGCGATTCCGAGCAGGTGACCTACCTCTCGCGCCAGCGTGACCAGAACATGGAAATCACCATCGTCAACGGCAATGGCCAGGTGATGAGTACGGTCGGCGGCGCCATCGGCTCGCTCACCCCCATCCTGCCCAGCACCCAGGCGATGCGCCAGGCGCGGGTCTCGCGCGCCTTTTCGGCGGTGGAAAGCGACGACTCCCGCCCGCCCAGCGGCGAATCCGACTCCGACGGCAACCTGCGCCTGCATGTGGTGGTGCTGGTGCCGGCGCCCAGCCGGGGCCTGAGCCTGAGCCTGCAGTCCGAGACACGCTACCTGCAGATCCTGCAGCCGGTGCCCGATTACCTGGCCACCAATGCCGAGACCCTGCGCCTGGCCTATAACGAGTACCAGCAGCGCTCGGTATCGCGCTCGGGCCTGCGCAAGATCTACCTGGTGACCCTGACGCTGACGCTGCTGCTGGCCATCTTCGCGGCCATCGCCAGCGCCTTCCTGATCGCCAGCGACCTGGCCAAGCCCCTGCTGCTGCTGGCCGAAGGCACCAAGGCAGTGGCCGAGGGCAACCTCTCGCCACGGCCCATCGTGAGCACTTCCGACGAGCTGGGTACGCTCACGCAATCCTTCAACACCATGACGCGCCAGCTGCTGGAGGCGCGTACTTCGGTGGAAAAGAACCGCGCCGAGCTGGAAAACGCCAAGGCCTACCTGGAGTCCGTGCTGGCCAATATGTCGGCCGGGGTGATGGTGCTGGACGGCCAGTTCAACATCGTCAGCGCCAATGAGTCGGTACGCCGCATCCTGGGCTACGACTTCTCGGCCGATATCGGTACGCCCCTGCAGACCATCGAGAGCCAGGCGCCGTTCGCCCAGGCCATCATCCGCGCCTTCTCCGAGCAGCTGGCCCAGCACAGCAGCGAGGTCACGCGCGACGGCCTGCACTGGCAGCGGCAGTTCGAGCTGTCACGCCAGCCGGGCACGGCGCTGGAAGCCGAGGGCGAACAGGGCGGCAAGCCCGACCACGACAAGCTGACCCTGCTGGCGCGCGGTTCGCACCTGCCGGTGGAAAACGGCGTGGGCTATGTGGTGGTGTTCGACGATATCAGCAACGTCATCTCGGCCCAGCGTTCGATCGCCTGGGGCGAGGTGGCGCGCCGCCTGGCCCATGAGATCAAGAACCCGCTGACCCCCATCCAGCTCTCGGCCGAGCGCCTGCAGCACCGGCTCTCGGACAAGCTGATGCCGGCCGACGCCGCCATCCTGGACAAGAGCACCACCACCATCGTCAACCAGGTCACGGCCATGAAGCGCATGGTGGATGACTTCCGCGACTACGCCAAGACGCCCCCGGCCAAGCCGGAGGCGCTGGATCTGAATGCGCTGATCGAGGAGATCCTCAACCTCTATCTGGCCGGCGACGGCCGCGATGTCATCCAGGCCCGCCTGGCACCGGACATGGCCAAGGTCATGGGGGATGCCACCCAGCTGCGCCAGGTCATCCATAACCTGCTGCAGAACGCCCAGGACGCGGTCGCCGACGACCAGCCGGACTCCCCCCGCATCGATGTGCTGACCGAACAGATCGACATTACCGGTGCCGATGGGGTCGCCCGGCCGGCGGTGCGGCTGTCCATCACCGACAATGGCCCCGGTTTCTCGCCCAAGATCCTGGCGCGCGCCTTCGAACCCTACGTCACCTCCAAGGCCCGGGGTACCGGTCTGGGGCTGGCGATGGTCAAGAAAATCGTCGAGGAACACGGCGGACGCATCGATATCCAGAATCGTACAGAGGGCAGAGGCGCAAAAATTGTAATTTTGCTGGTAAAGTTAGCACCTATTGAATAAGGCTCAAGATTCGAATGCACTATGGCGGGTTAGCCGGCAGTTCATCACAGCCGGACCGCCCCCACTGAACTGGTCGCCCCGGAACAAGATCGAAAACTTGGACAATGAACTAGCAGCGAGGAAAGCAGCACATGGCTAACATCCTGGTCGTCGATGACGAAATGGGTATCCGCGAATTGCTCTCAGAGATTCTGGGCGATGAGGGGCATGTCGTGACCACTGCGGAAAACGCGCAGCAGGCACGCGAACTTCGCCAGGCCGGCGTGCCGGACCTCGTGCTGCTCGATATCTGGATGCCCGACACCGACGGCGTCACGCTCCTGAAGGAGTGGCAGCGCGACGGCCTCCTGACGATGCCGGTGATCATGATGTCCGGCCACGCCACCATCGATACCGCCGTCGAAGCCACCCGCATCGGCGCGCTCAACTTCCTGGAAAAGCCGATCGCGCTGCAAAAGCTGCTCAAGGCCGTGCAGCAGGGCCTGTCGCACAGCCGCGAAGCGGTGCGTCCGGCCAGCTACCGTCCGGCTCCGGTGGCCGCAGTGGCCAATGGCGCCGGCGACGGCCTGCATGCCCCCGAACACGTCGCCCCGACGGCCGCCTACGCCCCTGCCCTGGGTGGCGAGCCGGCACATCATGGCACCCCGGCAGCGGCAGCGCCCTTTGGCCAAGTTGCCGACAATGCCGCCAACATCTCGTTCGACCTGCCGCTGCGCGAGGCGCGCGACGCCTTCGAGCGCGCCTACTTCGAATATCACCTGGTGCGCGAGAACGGCAGCATGACCCGCGTGGCCGAGCGCACCGGACTGGAGCGCACCCACCTCTACCGCAAGCTCAAGCAGCTGGGCGTGGAGCCGGGCAAGCTGGCCCGCAAAAATCACTGAACCTGATAGCGCAGCCGCCAGGCTGCCAGCAAGATGAGCAACGGGACCCTCTGCGGTCCCGTTGTTTTTTCCGCCCTTGCTCGACCAGGGGCAGAAGATGTGGCCGGTTCAGAATTTTCCTGATGTTCTTTTCGCGGCAAAGGCGGCATGCTGGTATCACATCAGGGCCAGCCCTGTTGGGAGAGCCTGCACAAGGGCCGGCTGCGGGGATGAACTTCCTCCCACCGACGCCATCTACCTTCTGCAGGACAAGCGGGACCGGTAGCCATTGGGCAAGGAAAACAGGCAAGCAATCAAAGTTTTGGTCCCGACTGCCGTAACCAGAAACAGGAGTGCAAGCGACGCGGCGCTCCGCCCGGAAGCTGTATCGAAGTAGTCAGAATTACATCATCAGGCGTGGCCCGGCAGGATGGGTCTTGAAATTAACGGTGAAGGCGCCATTTCCTTTTCGAAGCAGTATTCCAGCATAAGGAGTCACTATGAACCTGATCTACAACAGCGAGCAGTACAGCGTCGTCGAATTCGGTGCCGACACCGACCATGAAGCCCTGCGTTTCGGTGGCTACGAGATCATGGACAAGTCCGGCCAGCGCGAAATCTACATCGACGGCCCGGCCGCCGAGCTGTTCCGCAAGGACGTGCAGGAGCTGATCGCCTCCGAGCCCACGATGGACGACATCGACACCTTCCTGAGCCGCTATGACGTGATGATGCGTCATCCCATGACGCTGCACTGAACACGGATCATCTCCACCCACCGATGACGCCGCGCTGCCAGCGCGGCGTTTTTCTTTGCGCTCAGTCCGCTGTCGGGGTACTCCGGGCCGTCTCCGTTAGAATGGCGCTTTGCCGTCCGAGCTTGCGTCCCCGTGAATTCCACCCCCATCAGCAGCGCCCAGACCGGCGTGCATGAGCAACTGGCCGAACTGGTCGCCCGCCACGCCGCCCATCCCTTCCGCAAACCCGTCACCGACTACAACCTGCGCGCCTTCGAGGCCAGCATGGCGGCCTGGCGCGCGGCCGGCGAAGCGCCACTGATCCTCGATACCGGCTGCGGCGTGGGCCTGTCCACGCTGAACCTGGCCACGCAATACCCGGACCACTTCGTCATCGGCATCGACCAGTCGGCCGACCGCCTGGCGCGCAATACCCACTGGGAAGGGCCAGAGCCGCACAACCTCTGCTTCGTGCGCGCCGACCTGGTCGACTACTGGCGCCTGGCGCAGCAAGCCGGATGGCGCCCGGCGCGGCATTACCTGCTCTATCCCAATCCCTGGCCCAAGATCGGCCACCTGGCGCGACGCTGGCAGGGGCATGCGGTATTTCCCGCCATCGTGGCCCTGGGTGGGCAGATCGAATGCCGCAGCAACTGGCAGATCTATGTCGAGGAATTCGCCGCTGCCCTGAACCAGTTGAGCGGCCTGTCCATCCAGGCCGAGCCCTGGCTGCCGGAGACGCCCATCACCCCCTTCGAACGCAAGTACCAGGCCTCCGGCCATGCCCTGTGGCGCTGCCGCGCCGACCTGGATGCGGTGCGCGGCACATGAGCCTGTCCGTCATCGCCCTGGTGCTGGCCGCCGCACTGCTGCACGCCTCCTGGAACGCCCTGCTCAAGAGCAGCCAAGACCGCCTGGCCTCGCTGTCGCTGATGACCATCGGCGCCGGCCTGGGCGCCCTCCCGCTGGTGCTGTGGCGGCCCTGGCCGGACATGGCCAGCTGGTTCTACATCATCCTCTCGGGGGTGCTGCATACCGGCTACAACCTGTTCCTGATCCGCGCCTACCAGATCGGCGACTTCGGCCAATCCTATCCGATCGCCCGTGGCTCCTCGCCCCTGCTGGTGGCGCTGGGCGCGGCGCTGTTCGCTGGCGAGCAACTGGGGGGCCATACGGTGGCAGGCATCCTGCTGGTCTCGGCCGGTATCGTCAGCCTGGCCGACCTGCGCAGCCTGGGCCGGCGCGAGCATCTGGCCGCTCCGATGGCGGCCTTTGCCACCGGCGCCTTCATTGCGGCCTATACCGTCACCGATGGCATCGGCGCGCGCCTGGCGGGAGATGCCATGGCCTATGCCGGCTGGCTCTTCGTCACCGACAGCATCCCGCTGGCCCTGATCTACTGGCATCGACATGGCCGCTCGCCGGTGGTGCTGAGCCAGAAGGAAACCTGGATCGGCCTGGCCGGCGGGGTGATGTCGCTGCTGGCCTATGGCATCGTGATCTGGGCGGTGACGCTGGCGCCCATGGGCATGGTCTCGGCCCTGCGCGAGACCTCGGTCCTGTTCGCGCTACTGATCGGCGCCTTGTTCCTGGGCGAGAAGTTGACGCTGCGGCGAGTGCTGTCCTGCCTGGTCATTGCGGCTGGGGCGGTGGTGCTGGGCGCGCATCACTAAAAAAAACGCCGGGATCATCCCGGCGTTATTCATTCCAGCAAGCGCAGTTACAGCACCTTGCGCAGGAAGTCGCGCGTGCGCTCATGATGTGGTTCACCCAGCACCTGCTGGGGCGGTCCCTCTTCCATGATCACCCCCTGGTCGATGAAGAAGACGCGATCCGAGACTTCACGGGCAAAGCCCATCTCGTGGGTGACCACCACCATGGTCATGCCCTCCTCGGCCAGCTGCTTCATCACCGTCAGCACTTCGCCCACCAGTTCGGGATCCAGCGCGGAGGTCGGTTCGTCGAAGAGCATCACCTTGGGCTCCATCGCCAGCGCGCGGGCGATCGCCACGCGCTGCTGCTGGCCGCCCGAGAGCTGGTTGGGGAAGGCATCGATCTTCTCCAGCAGGCCCACCTTCTGCAACAGCTTCTCGGCCACCAGCACGGCGTCGCGACGCGACATCTTCTTGACCTGCATGGGCGCCATGATCAGGTTCTCCAGCACCGTCATGTGCGGGAACAGGTTGAAGCGCTGGAACACCATGCCCAGGCCGGCGCGCAGGGCATTGAGATCGACCTTGGGATCATTGAGCTTGACGCCCTCGATGAAGACCTCGCCATCGCTGACCTCTTCCAGGCCGTTCAGGCAACGCAGGAAGGTGCTCTTGCCCGAGCCCGAGGGGCCGATCACGCACACCACCTCGCGCGCCTTGATCTCGCAATCGATGCCACGCAGGATGTGCGCCTGGCCGAAGCGCTTCTGGAGCTGATTGACCTTGATCATCGTGCTCATCGTGCATCCCCCTTGCCATAACGGGCTTCCAGATGGCGCACCAGCGCCGACAACAACAGGGTGATGACCCAGTAGATCACCGAGATGGTCAGGTAGGGTTCCCAGTAGCGGGCATAGGCGCCCGACACGGTACGCGCCGCATAGGCCAGCTCGGCCAGGCCGATGGCCGAGGCCAGCGAGGAATCCTTGACGATGGCAATGGCATTGTTACCCAGCGGTGGCAGCATGCGACGGAAGGCCTGCGGCAGCACCACCTTGCGCAGCGTGGCCATGTAGGTCATGCCCAGCGAGCGCGAGGCTTCGGTCTGGCCACGGTCGATGGACTGGATCCCGGCGCGGAAGATCTCCGACACATAGGCGCCCGAGTTGAGCGTGATGGCCAGCACCGCCGAGGCGAATGCGCCATAGTGCGAACGGATCTCACGCGCCAGGTCACCGGAGAGGATCAGGCCGCCGCTGGGATTGATCAGCATCGGCATCAACGCGAAGTGGATCAGCAGGATCTGCACGAACAGCGGCGTGCCGCGCAGGAAGCTGACATAGAAACGGATCGGCCACTGCACGCAGTAGCACAGGAAATATTTCCAGAAACCATGGCGGGCCTCGGCCAGTCGGCCGACGCCCAGCACCAGGCCCCAGCAGGTTCCGGCGATCACGCAGATGATCGCGGCCTTGAGGGTCATCCAGGTGCCTTCGACGAACAGGGGCAAGTATTCGCCGATGATTTCCCATTGGAAGAAGGAATTCATGAAGAGGTCCGGGTAAGCAGTGAGGCTGCCGTCCTGCGCGAGTTGCGGGCAGCGGACGGCAGCCGGGAGGAAGGACGGCGCAAGGACGATGCCAATGCGCCGGTGACGTCGATTACTTCAGCGGCAGGGTCGGCACTTCACCGTCGAACCAGGTCTTGTAGATCTTGGCATAGGTGCCGTCGGCGACGATCTGCTTCAGGCCGGCGTTGATCTTGTCCAGCAGTTCCTTGTTGCCCTTCTTGACGGCGATGCCGAAGTACTGGCGCACGAACTTGTTGTCGCCCACGACCTTGAACTGCTTCTCGGGATGGCTCTTGATGTAGAACTTGATGACGCCCACGTCACCCACGGCCGCATCGACGCCACCGCGATACAGTTCTTCCAGCATCAGTACGGTGTTGTCGAAACGGTGGATGGCGGTGCTGGACTTGCCCAGTTCTTCGGAGACCACGATGTCGCCGGCGGTGGAGTTGACCACGGCCACCTGCGTCTTCTTCAGGTCGGCCAGCGAGGTGATCTTGGCGTCGCCGCTGGTGATGATGACTTGCTCAGCCGGGAAATAAGGCAGCGAGAAGTCCACCATCTGCGAGCGCTTGTCGGTGATGGTGATGCCGGAGATGATGATGTCGCGGTCACCCTGGCCGAGCGTGGCGAAGATGCCTTCCCAGGGCGTGCTCACCAGCTGGATCTTGAAGTTGGAGGCCTTGGAGATGGCCTTGATCAGGTCGATGTCGAAGCCCACCAGTTCCTTCTTCGGCGTTTCGAATTCGAAGGGGCGATAAGTGCCGCCGGCGCCCACCACGTAGGTCTGGTCAGCAGCCATTGCGCCGGTGGCGGCACAGGACATGGCCAGCACGCTGGCGGCGACGGTCAGGATTTTCTTGAGCGACATGTTGTGATCTTTCTGTAGATGTAGGCGATGGAGTCAGCGGGCGGCCAGCACGGCGCTTTTGCCCTCATGCAACCCCGGTTGAGGACGATTCCTGGCGTGCGGGAAAGCGTGTGGACCTGCCCCCGTCTCGCCCGCCAGAAGCGGAAAACCCTGAATAATCCGGCATTCGCCAGATTCCTTCAACTGCAAATTGCAGGTCCTGACGACAGGGCCTAGCGAATCAATGTCGATTTGCCAAACAGGCTTTCCACCAGGTCCACCACCAGTTCGGCGGTCTGGTTGCGCACATCACAGGCGGGATTGAGTTCCATCACCTCCAGCGAGGCCAGGCGGCCGGTGTCGGCGATCATTTCCATGCACAGCTGCGCCTCGCGATAGGTGGGGCCGCCCGGCACCGCCGTGCCCACCCCGGGAGCCAGTGCGGAATCGAGGAAATCCACATCGAAACTCACGTGCAGGTGCGTCTGCGGTCCCACGCCAGAGAGCGCCTGCTCCATGGTCAGGCGCATGCCGTGTTCATCGATGTGGCGCATGTCGTAGACGCGCACGCCGAGCTCGCGCAGATGACGCTTCTCTTCGCGGTCGACGCTGCGAATGCCGATCTGGCAGATCTGCTGCGGCAGCAGGGCCGGCGCCTGGCCGCCGATGCCGGTCAGCGCCTCGGGTCCCACACCCAGCAGGCAGGCCACCGGCATGCCGTGGATATTGCCGGTAGGCGAGGAGGCATCGGTGTTGGCATCGGCATGGGCATCCAGCCACAGCACGCGCAGCTCCTTGCCCTGCTGGCGGCAATGCCGCGCCACGGCGGCAATCGAGCCGATGGCCAGGGCGTGGTCGCCGCCCATGAGCAGCGGCAGCTCTTCCTGGCGCAAGGCATCGCCGACGGCCTCGAAGACGGTCTGGTTCCATTGCACCACCTGTTCCAGGTGACGCAAACCCTGCACCGGGGGCAATTGCGGATTGGCCGGCCCGGCCAGGTCACCGCTGTCACGCACCTCCAGCCCAAGCTGCGCCAAGGCCTGCCCGAGGTCGGCCACACGCAGCGCCGCCGGGCCCATCGAGGCACCACGGCGGCTGGCGCCGACATCGGTGGGCGCACCCATCAATCTGATCTTGTTCATGCGTTTGCCTGCTCCTTCCATGCGCCGGGCGATACCGCCAGGCCGTAGAGATTCTTGGGGTCATCGAGATGCGGCACCAGGTCGATCTCACGGGTAAAACGTGCGTCGACGTGTTCATCGAGGTAACGCAGCGCGGAGAAATCCTCCAGCGCAAAGCCCACCGAATCGAATACCGTCACCTCGGCGGGATCCTGCCGTCCGCTGGCCTCACCGGCCAGCACCTGCCACAGCTCGGTGACGGCGAAGTCGGCCGGCATCTGCTGCAACTCCCCTTCGATACGTGATTGTGGCTCGAATTCCACCACCACGCGCGCGGCCTCCATGACACCGCGATGCAATTCGGTCTTGCCCGGGCAATCGCCGCCCACAGCATTGAGGTGCATGCCCGGTGCCAGCATGTCGGGCGTGACGATGACGGCCCGGCGCTTGTCAGCGGTAACGGTGGTGACGATATCCGCCCCCTTGACCGCCTCAGCCACGCTGGCCGCACGCACCAGCCGCAGGCGCGGATAGCCGCGCAGGTTGCGCACCAGCTTGTCGGTGGCGGCCGGGTCGGTATCGAACAGGTGGATTTCCTCGATGCCCAGCAGCGTATGGAAGGCAATGGCCTGGAACTCCCCCTGGGCGCCATTGCCGATGAGCGCCATCACGCGGCTGTCAGGCCGCGCCATATGACGGGCGGCCAGCACCGACGTGGCGGCGGTGCGCAAGGCGGTGGTCACGGTCAGTTCGCTCAACAGGCGCGGATAGCCATTGTCCACATTGGCCAGCACGCCGAAGGCGGTCACCGTCAGCAGGCCCTGCGCGGTATTGGCGGGATGGCCGTTGACGTACTTGAAGGAGTACAGCCGGCCATCCGTGATCGGCATCAGCTCGATCACCCCCAGCGGTGAATGGCTGGCCACGCGCGCCGTCTTGTCGAACTGCGGCCAGCGCAGGTAGTCCTCGCGGATGGTTTGCATGAGCTGGCCCAGGATGGTGGGCAGGGACTGGCTGGCAATGAAGGCCTGGATGTCGTGGGTACCGATGTACTTGACCATGATGCGTCGGCCACACGAGTGGCCGCCTCTGCTGTCGTGATGGATGAAATCTTATCGACATTGAGGAGAAATTAGCTTTCGTTTTCACTCATGATTTGCCATGATCATGAAACTTTATTTCGTCAACGAAAGACATCATGGACAAGATCGACGTCAGGATCCTGGAATTGCTGCAGCAGGACGGCCAGATGAGCAACGTGGACCTGGCCGAGCGCGTGCACCTGTCGCCGCCGCAATGCATGCGGCGCGTGCGCGCGCTGGAAGAACAGGGCGTCATCCGCCGCTATGCCGCCCTGGTGGCACCGGGCGAGGTGGGTCTCAATGTCACGGCCTTCGTCTCGCTGTCGCTGGACCGGGCGCAATTCAAGCGGGTGCGCGAGGTCGAGAAGGTGATCAAGGCCTTTCCCGAGATCATCGAGTGCCACACCATCTCGGGCGACTTCGACTACCTGTTGAAGGTGGTCTCGCAGGATCTCAAGAGCCTGTCCCACTTCCTCACCGACCGCCTCATGCAGGTGCCGGGCGTGGCCGGCCTGCGCTCGATGATCTGCCTGGAAGAGGTCAAGCCGAGTTCGCCGCTGCCGATCTCGCTGGAATGAAAAAGGGCCGCCTCGATGGCGGCCCCTTGCGCTCAGGCATGCGCGGGCAAACCCGCAGGAGGATCAGATCTCGACCTTGGTCCCCAGCTCCACCACCCGGTTGGCCGGGATATGGAAGAAGTCCGAGGGCTTGGCGCCGTTCTGGTACATCCAGGCGAACAGGCGCTCACGCCACAGCGACATGCCCAGGAGCTTGCTGGGCACCACGGTGTCGCGGGCCAGGAAGAAGGACGTATCCATCAGGTCGAAGTGATGACCGAACTGCTGCTCGGTCAGGTCCATGACCTTTTGCACTTCCGGGGTTTCCTTGAAGCCGAAGGCCGCACGCAGCAGGTAGGTATTGCCGCCCAGTTCCTTCATGGTCAGGCGCTCGCTGTCGGCCACGTAGGGCACGTCCCAGATGCTGATCTTCAGGAAGAACACGCGCTCATGCAGGATGCGGTTGTGCTTGAGGTTATGCAGCAGCGCCACCGGCACGGTATCGATGTTGCCGGTCATGAACACGGCCGTGCCGCCCACGCGATGCGGCGGGTGCGCCAGCAGGCCTTCGATGAAGGGCTCCAGCGGAATGCCGTCATCCTTGACACGCATGCGCAGCAGCATGCGACCGGAGTACCAGGTCATCAGCAGGAAGAAGGCGGCGCCACCGATGACCAGCGGGAACCAGCCGCCCTCGGTGAGCTTCAACAGGTTGGCCGCGAAGAAGGCCACGTCCACCACCAGGAAGCAGCCGATGGCCACCACCACGGCCGGCATGCGCCACTTCCAGATATGGCGCATCACCACGCCGGCCAGCATGGTGGTGATGACCATGGTGGTGGTCACTGCCACGCCATAGGCGGCGGCCAGGTTGTCGGATTTCTTGAAGGCCAGCACCACGGCCACCACCAGCACCATCAGCATCCAGTTGATCAGGGGGATGTAGATCTGGCCCTGTTCATCCTCCGAGGTGTGCAGCACGCGCATGCGCGGCACGAAGCCCAGCAGGATGGACTGGCTGGTCAGCGAGAACGCACCCGAGATCACCGCCTGCGAGGCAATGACGGTGGCCAGCGTCGACAGCACCACCATGGGCAGCACCAGTGGCTCGGGCACCATCAGGTAGAAAGGGTTTTCAATGGCCTTGGGATTGGCGATCAGGTTGGCACCCTGGCCGAAGTAGTTCAACAGCAGCGCAGGCATCACCGTGAACACCCAGGCGTAGCGGATCGGCTTGATGCCGAAGTGGCCCATGTCGGCATACAACGCCTCGGCGCCGGTCAGCACCAGCACTACCGAACCCAGCACGATGAAGGCCTGCAGCGAATGGTCGGCCATGAAGCGCGCGGCATAGTAGGGATTGATCGCCACCAGAACTTCAGGGGCCTTGAACAGGTTGTACAGGCCCAGCAAGGCCAGCGAGATGAACCAGACGAACATCACCGGTCCGAAGAAGCGCCCCACCACGCTGGTGCCATGGCGCTGGATCAGGAACAGGATCACCACGATCACCAGCGTCACCGGGATGACCACGTGCGCCGTCGAGGGTGCGGCGATTTCCAGGCCCTCCACCGCCGAGAGCACCGAGATGGCCGGCGTGATGACCACGTCGCCGTAGAACATGCAGGCACCGAACACGCCCAGCATCATCAGCAGCTTGGCGCGCGACGAACCCGAGGCTGCCGACCGTAGCGACAGCGCCATCAAGGCCAGCACGCCACCTTCGCCATTGTTGTCGGCACGCAGCACGAACATCACGTACTTGATGGTGACTACGATGGTGATGGCCCAGAACAGCATCGAGATGATGCCCAGCACCGCCCCGGGAGAAAAGGCGATGCCGTGGTCGGGACTGAAACACTCCTTCAGTGCATACAGCGGACTGGTGCCGATATCGCCGAACACCACCCCCAGCGCGGCCAGGGTGATCAGGTGGAATCGCTGCGAACGGAAGGAAAGACTTGGATTGGTGTGAGATGAACTCATCTGGCTCCCTTTGCTTCTTCAAATTGTTGCCGGCGGGTCTGAAAACGGATAGCACATTGGACCATCGTCAGACGTGGCCGGCCATCCACCCGGGCAGGACGCGTACTTTATCGCACTCTACCTGCGACGGGCTCAAAATGGCTCACGGCGCTGCAAGCCGTTGCGCGCCAGCCTCTTGTACCACCTCGAAAACTTGACAGCGGGATAATGTCCGAGGTTCGGAATTGCGCTGCGACAATTCCCCCGTTTCCTGCCAGAACCCGTGCCACACCTGGCCTGGCGGGCTATACCGGGGCCGCATATGGATATGCGGTAATCGAATTTTTCTTTCTCCCCTGCGCTTTATATACTCCGAGCGAATAAAGAACCGCGTTTTCCCATCATGACGGTTCTAAGCCATCGCCACCGGTTTCACCGGCCAGCCATCCACCGACACAGGACATCATGACCACCACCCTCCCCTCCCCGGGACGCCTGCGGCGTCTGTTCAACTTCAGCCTGGCCGGCGGCCTGGCACTGTCGCTGCTGGGCGCGCCGCTGATGGCACGCGCCGAGGGCCAGTTGCGCATCGCCGAGCAGTTCGGGATCGTCTATCTGCTGCTCAACGTGGCGCAAGACCAGCAACTGATCGAAAAGCATGGCAAGGCGGCCGGTGTCGATATCAAGGTCGAATGGCTCAAGCTCTCCGGCGGCTCGGCCGTCAACGATGCGCTGCTGTCGGGCTCGGTCGATATCGCCGGCGCCGGCGTGGGACCGCTGCTGACCATCTGGGATCGCACCCATGGCCGTCAGAACGTGCGCGGCGTGGCCTCGCTGGGCAACTTCCCCTACTACCTGGTGAGCAACAATCCCAAGGTCAGGACGATTGCCGACTTCAGCGACAAGGACCGCATCGCCCTGCCTGCGGTGGGCGTGTCGGTGCAATCGCGCGTGCTGCAGTTTGCCTCGGCCAAGCTGTGGGGAGATGCGCAGTACAACAAGCTGGACAAGATCAGCATCGCCGTACCCCACCCGGATGCAACTGCCGCCATCATCAGCGGGGGCACCGAGATCACCGGCCACTTCGGCAATCCGCCCTTCCAGGAACAGGAACTGGCGGGCAATCCCAACGCCCACATCGTGCTGAAGTCCTACGACGTGCTGGGCGGTCCCTCCTCGGCCACGGTGCTCTACGCCACCGAGAAATTCCGTCGTGACAATCCCAAGACCTATGGCGCCTTCCTCGACACCCTGGATGAAGCGGCCAAGTTCATCACGGCCAATCCCGAGAAGGCCGCCGACATCTACCTGAAGGTCAACAAGGGCAACACCGACCGCAAGCTGCTGTTGCAGATCATCAAGAATCCGGAAGTGCAGTTCAAGATCGCGCCGCAGAACACCCTCGGCCTGGCCGAGTTCATGCACCGCGTCGGCGCCATCAAGAACAAGCCGGCATCGGTGAAGGATTACTTCTTCGACGACGCTCACATCCAGGGAGGCAGCTGAGATGCGCCCATCATTGCTATCGCTTAAATTGTTTCCGGCCCTGCTGGCCGGCGTGCTTGCGGCCGGCCTGTCGAGCCAGGCCCAGGCCGAGGGCAGCATCCGCATCGCCCAGCAGTTCGGCATCGGCTACCTGATCCTGGACGTGGTGCAGGACCAGAAGCTGATCGAGAAATACGGCAAGCAGGACGGCCTCGACATCAAGGTCGAGTGGACCAGCCTGTCGGGCTCCACCGGCATGAACGAGGCCTTGCTGGCCGGTGCGCTGGACGTGGTCTCGGCCGGCGCGCCGCCGGCCCTGGTGCTGTGGGACCGCACACGCAGCCGCCAGAACGTCAAGGCCATCGCCTCGCTGGGCTCCATGCCCAACTACCTGCTGAGCAACAACCCCAACGTCAAGACCCTCAAGGACTTCAGCGACAAGGATCGCATCGCCGTGCCAGCGGCCGGCGTAGGCTTCCAGTCGCGTACCCTGCAGATCGAGACCGCCAGGCTCTATGGCAAGGCCGATTACAAGCGCTTCGACAGCATCTCGGTAAGCCTCTCGCATCCCGATGCGACCGCGGCCCTCATCGCCGGTGGCTCGGAAATCAACGCGCACTTCTCCAGCCCGCCCTTCCAGTACCAGGCGCTGGAACACAAGAACATCCACAAGGTGCTGAGCTCCTACGACATCATGGGGGGACCGGCCAGCTTCAATTTCCTCTACACCACGCAGAAATTCCACGACGACAATCCCAAGACCTATCGCGCCTTCTACAAGGCGCTGGTGGAAGCGGCCGAATTCATCCGCAACAACAAGGCCAAGGCGGCCGACACCTTCATCCGCGTGCAGAAATCCAAGCTGGCGCCGGAGTTCGTGCGGCGCATCGTGGAAGATCCCGAGATCAATTTCACCGTCTCGCCCGAACGCAGCTTTGTCTATGCCGAGAAACTCCACGAACTGGGTGTGCTGAAGAACCGCGCCAGTTCCTGGAAAGACTATTTCTTCGAGGAAGCCTATGCACAACCCGGCAGCTGAGACCGCCAGCGTGAGCGCGGCCGCCGTCCACCCACCGCTGTTGCAGGTGGACCGCGTGAGCCTGCAATACCGCAGTGCCACGGCCGTGGTGCAGGCCACGCATGAAGTCAGTTTCGACGTCCATCCGGCCGACCGCTTCGTGCTGCTGGGCCCGTCGGGCTGTGGCAAATCCAGCCTGCTCAAATCGGTGGCGGGCTTCCTGCCGCCGGCCGCCGGCGAGATCCGGCTGGAAGGCCAGGCCGTGCACCAGCCGGGGCCGGATCGTATCGTGGTGTTTCAGGAGTTCGACCAGTTGCCGCCCTGGAAGACGGTGCTGCAGAACGTGATGTTCCCGCTGCTGGCCTCGCGTACGCTGGGCAAGCGCGAGGCCGCCGAGCGCGCCCGTCATTACCTCGACAAGGTCGGCCTGGCGCGCTTTGCCGATGCCTATCCGCATACGCTCTCAGGCGGCATGAAGGCGCGCGTGGCCATCGCCCGTGCGCTGGCCATGCAACCGAAGATGCTGTTGATGGATGAGCCCTTCGCCGCCCTCGATGCACTGACCCGCCGCAAGATGCAGGAGGAATTGCTGGCGCTGTGGGAAGAGGTGCGCTTCACCCTGCTCTTCGTGACCCACTCCATCGAGGAAGCGCTGGTGGTGGGCAACCGCATCCTGCTGCTCTCGCCCCATCCGGGGCGCGTGCGTGCCGAGATCAACAGCCACCAGTACGACCTCTCCAGCCTGGGTGGCGCGGGCTTCCAGCAGACCGCGCAACGCATCCACCGCCTGCTGTTCGAGGAAGGCAGTGGCAGCCCCACGCCCACTACCGAGCAGGCCATCCATTTCGGCGATGTCCGTTTTTCCTATTGAGGATTGAGCAATGAGTCACCCCCTGCCCCAGACGCCGCCGATCCGCGACGAATACGAAATCCCGCTGGCCCCCCTGCCCGGCCTGGTGCTGCAACGCCAGTTCTCGCTGCCACAGCGCATCTGGCAACAGGACTGGGTGCGCAAGGGCGCCATCCTGGTCCTCTTGGCACTGGTGTGGGAAATCATCGCCCGCTGGCAGGACAATGACCTGCTGCTGCCGACCTTTTTGCAGACGGCGCAGGCCTTTCTCGATGGACTGCGCAGTGGCGAGTTGTTCGGCAAGACCTGGCTGTCGTTGCAGGTTCTGCTGAAGGCCTATGTGCTGGGCATCGTGGCGGCCTTCGTGCTGACCACACTGGCGGTATCCACCCGGTTCGGTCGCGATCTACTCAGCACGCTGACCTCGATGTTCAATCCGCTGCCGGCCATTGCGCTCTTGCCCATTGCGCTGCTCTGGTTCGGCCTGGGCGAGGGCAGCCTGATCTTCGTGCTGGTGCACTCGGTACTGTGGGCGCTGGCGGTCAATACCTATGCGGGTTTCCTGGGAGTATCGGAGACCTTGCGCATGGCCGGTCGCAACTATGGCCTGCGCGGGCTGGGATTCGTGCTGCAGGTGCTGGTGCCGGCGGCCCTGCCGTCTATCCTGGCGGGCCTGCGCATCGGCTGGGCGTTCGCGTGGCGCACGCTGATCGCGGCCGAACTGGTGTTCGGCGCCACCAGCGGCAAGGGCGGTCTGGGCTGGTACATCTTCCAGAACCGCAACGAGCTCTATACCGACAAGGTCTTCGCCGGCCTGGCGATGGTCATCATCATCGGCCTGCTGGTGGAAAACCTGGTCTTCAATACCCTGGAACGGGTGACGGTGAAGAAGTGGGGCATGCAGCGCTGATCACTGCTGCGCTGCAGCTGACCTGACGGCTCACAGCAGCGACAGCTGGTTGGGGTCTTCGCGGCGTCGATGCTGCGCCTTGCGGCGCGGATCGATGACCTGACCGGCATCGCGGCCCTCGGTGGAAATGCCCTCGATGGCCAGCAACAGCTTCTTGACGTGCAGGCCGCCGGCAAAGCCGGTCAGCTCGCCCCCCGAACCGATGACGCGATGGCAGGGCGCGATGATGGAAATGGGGTTGCGGCCATTGGCCGCACCCACGGCACGCACCGCCTTTTCGTTGCCGAGCTGGCGCGCGATATCGAGGTAGGTACGGGTCTGGCCATAGGGAATCTCCAGCAGGGCCGACCAGACCTGGCGCTGGAAGTCGGTGCCCTCGAAGTGCAGGGGAATGTCGAAGCTGTCGCGTTCGCCGGCAAAATATTCGCGCAACTGATGCTCGGTCTCCAGCAGCACCGGGCGATCCTCGTCCTCGACCATCTCGCCCAGGCGCACGCGGGTCGCGTCATCGTCTTCCCACAGGATCGCCGCCAGCTGGTCACCACGGGCGACCAGTTTGAGCAGCCCCGCGGGGGAGGTCATCAGCTTGTACGCATATTCCATTCGCAACTCTTTTTTCGTGCATCGAAGCAGGTGATTCTACTGCGTCGGCCAGGAAGATGGTCAAGGCTTCCAAAGAAAGTTCGAGGCGGGCAGACATATGATGATATATGATATGTATATCATCCATCATCATGGAGCCATGGCAATGAGCCGTATCCTGATCGACCTTCCCGAAGCACAACTGGCCGAGCTGACCCAGCTTGTCGAGCATCAACAGCGCCCCCGCGCGGTGCTCATCCGCGAAGCCATTGCCGCCTACATCCTGCAGCACAAGCTGGAGCAGGGTGCCGAGGCCTTCGGGCTGTGGAAGAAGAAAAAGCCGGATGGACTGGCGTATCAGCGGGAGCTGCGCTCCGAATGGTAATGGCACTGTTCGATACCAACATCCTGGTCGACTACCTCAACGGCATCGCCGCCGCCAGGAAGGAACTGGCGCGCTACGAAGAGCGCTACATCAGCATCATCACCTGGATGGAAATCATGGTCGGCACCTCGGAGGAGGATGAAGAGGCCATCCGCGCCTGGCTGTCCTCCTTCCACCTGGTCGAGCTGGACCCGGCCCTGGCCGAACGGGCTGTGCAGTTGCGCCAGCGCCGCCGCATCCGCTTGCCTGACGCCATCGTCTGGGCCAGCGCGCAAGTCCATTCGCTGCTGCTGGTGTCGCGCAATACCAAGGACTTCCCGGGCGACGAACCCGGCATACGTGTTCCCTACAAGGTGTAGCGGCAGCGCATCGCGATACCACCACGGACAATGAAACAGGGCGCCGCTCTCCAGCGGCGCCCTGCGTTTTTTTCGTGTCTATGCCTGTTTGTCTGTCTCGGATTTTCTTGGTTCTTGTCGGTCGTTCCCGGTCAGAGCGTCAAGACCGAACGCCCGCTCTCGTTGACCGCATCAAATACCCGGGTGCATACCCGGCACATCAGGTGGCTGCGCTTGACATGGCGATGCCGCAGCACCAGCTGCAAGGCCACGCCATCGCAATGCGGGCAAGCCTCGCGCATGGGACCGATCGGCACCACGTCGGCGGCCAGATAGCCATTGGGGGTCATGATGCCGTCGACGACTTCACGCGGATCGAGTTCTACCAGTTTCAACAACAACGGCGCGGTGCGCTGCTCGTAACGGGGACGGGCACGTTCCTCCGTGGTGGATACGGCAAAGGGCGGTAACGGGGATGGCCTGACATCCGGGTGCCGGGTGGCGATGCTCATGTGTGTCTCCTTGATGAGAACGGCTGAGGCTGATGGAACCTGCATGAGGGAGAAGGCCGCAAGCGGCGCTTCCAGGTGCCGCATTCCACGTTGGCAAGAGATTCAGGCGGTGGCGCGACGAGATTTCACTTTAGACGTCGGGCGGGACGAGTTCAATGGTGATATTCAAAGATTTTTCTGTTGTCGATTCTGCAATCCAACACCATTCCGGCATCGGTCCAAAACCGCATGTCAGGCAACAGGATTTGCATAAATCGACATTCGGGGGCGGGTAATGTCGATTTGGCTGCATCTTCATCCGGGATCTGCATGATCCGCTACAAAACAGTGCATAGGCTCTACAATCGCAGCATGACAACACTCAACGATATCGAAGCAGCCGCACAACGGTTGCAAGGCCAGATCCTGGAGACGCCCTGCGTGGAGTCGCGCACGCTCTCGCAGATCGTCGGCGCCCAGGTCTTCCTCAAGTTCGAGAACCTGCAGTTCACTGCCTCCTTCAAGGAGCGCGGCGCCTGCAACAAGATGGCCGAGGTGGCCGCCAGCGGCAACGCCGCGCGCGGTGTGGTGGCCATGTCGGCCGGCAACCATGCCCAGGGCGTGGCCTATCACGCGCAACGGCTGGGCTTGCCGGCCACCATCGTCATGCCGCGTTTCACGCCGGGCGTGAAGATCGAACGCACGCGCGGCTTCGGTGCCAACGTGGTGCTCTTCGGCGATACGCTCGAAGCCGCCCGCGCCCATGCCTACGAACTGGCCGAGAAGGAAGGACTGACCTTTGTCCATCCCTACGACGATGAAGCCATCATCGCCGGCCAGGGTACGGTCGCGCTGGAAATGCTCAAGGCCGTCCCCGACCTGGATTGCCTGGTGGTCGCCATCGGCGGTGGCGGCCTGCTGGCCGGGATGGCGGTGGCCGCGCGCGCCATCAAGCCCGAGATCGAGATCGTGGGGGTGCAGACACGGCGCTTCCCGACCATGGTCAACGCAGTCAAGGGGACCGACCATCCGGTGGGCTCCAGCACCATTGCCGAGGGGATTGCCGTGGGCACACCCGGCACGCTCACGCGCGCCATCATCGCGCGCGAAGCCAACGAGTTGCTGCTGGTGGATGAGGGCGATATCGAACAGGCCGTGCTGATGCTGCTGGAAATCGAGAAGACCCTGGTCGAAGGCGCGGGCGCGGCCGGACTGGCGGCACTGGTGCGCTATCCGGATCGTTTCCGTGGCAAGCGCGTGGGGCTGGTGCTGTCAGGCGGCAATATCGATCCGTTATTGCTGACGGCCATCATCGAGCGGGGCATGGTGCGCGCCGGTCGCCTGGCGCGGGTCAAGGTCAGTTCCCGGGATGTGCCGGGCACGCTGGCCAGGATCACCGGCATCGTCGCCGAGGCCGGCGCCAATATCGACGAGGTGCATCACCAGCGCGCCTTCACCCTGCTGGCGGCGCAGAACGTGGATATCGAACTGGTCTTGCAGACGCGCGGCCGTCCGCACCTGGCCCAGGTGCTGCAAGCGCTGCGCGCCGCCGGCTTCGAGGCCGAGGAACTGCACTAGGAGTGCTTAACGGCGGCGGTGGAACTGGATCTTCTGTTCCAGCGGCGGCAAGGCATCGCCACCATCGCCGCAACCGTCACAGGCGCCACCACCACATCCGCCAGCCTTGGCTGGCGGCAGCAGGCGTCGGCCCAGCGCCTGCCAGGGGGCAGCACGACGTCGCAGCAGCCACGCCGCCAGGCCTGCCTGGCCGCGCCAGGATAAGGCCGGCGCCAGCTTGCGCAGCATGAACAGCAGACTGGCCGCGACCAGCGCGCCAATCACCAGGTATTGCCACCACAGTCCGTGCGCGCCACTCATGCCAGCCACCCCGCGATACGATAAGTCAGGAACGACGCCGCATAGGCCAGCACGAACATGTAGCCGAAGGACAGCGCCACCATGCGCCAGGACTGCGTCTCGCGGCGGATGATGGCCAGCGTCGACATGCACTGCGGCGCAAAGGCGAACCACACCATCAGCGACAGCGCGCTGGCCAGCGAGATGTGCGCGGCCAATGCGCTCTGCAAGGCCGCGCCTTCCTCGCCGCCGACCGCATAGACGGTGGCCAGCGTGGCCACGGCGGTTTCACGAGCGGCGAAGGCGGGAATCAGCGACAGGCTGATCTGCCAGTTGAAGCCCAGCGGTGCGAACACGTACTGCAGGGTATGGCCGATCATGCCGGCGAAGGAATAGTCGATGGCGGCGCGGGTGGCATCGGCCGGCGCGCCGGGGAAGGTACAGATGGCCCACATCAGCACGGTCAGCGCCAGCATCACGCCGGTCAGGCGCTTGAGGAAGATGGCACCACGCTCCCACAGGCCCAGCGCGATATCGCGCCAGTGCGGCAGGCGGTAGGAGGGCAGCTCCATCAACAGCGCGCGCTCCTGGCGCGAGCGGCCGATGCGCTTGGCCACCCAGGCCACGAACATGGCCGCCGCAATCCCCGCCACATAGAGGCAGAACAGCGCCAGCCCCTGCAGGTTGAACACGCCCAGCACGGCGCGATGCGGGATGAAGGCACCAATCAGCAGCGCATACACCGGCAGGCGTGCCGAGCAGGTCATCAGCGGTGCCACCAGGATGGTGGCCAGGCGGTCACGCGGATCGGTGATGCTGCGCGTGCCCATGATGCCGGGAATGGCACAGGCAAAGCTGGAGAGCAGGGGGATGAAGGAGCGGCCCGACAGGCCCACCGAGACCATCAGCTTGTCCAGCACGAAGGCCGCGCGCGGCAGGTAGCCCGATTCTTCCAGCAGCAGGATGAAGAAGAACAGCACCAGGATCTGCGGCAGGAAGCCCAGCACCGTCCCCAGCCCGGCCAGCAGGCCGTCGGTCACCAGGCCGCGCAACGGCCCTTCCGGCAGCCATTCGCCGACCACGCCGCCGAGCGCGCCGAAGCCGTCGGCGATGGCATCGGTCATCGGTTTGCCGAGGGCGTAGACGGCCTGGAACACCAGGAACATGGTCAGCGCCAGCAAGAGCACACCCAGGACCGGATGCAGGGCGACGCGATCGATCGCATCGTCGCGGCGGTCGGTGGGCGCCGGCATCACCACGGTATCGGCCAGGATGCTGCGCACCTCGGCATGCAGGTCGGCCGGCACGGTGGACACGCCCAGGGCGGCCGGTTCGGCCGTATCGATGGCGCCCACCAGCGCGGCAGCGCCACCGCGCCTCACCGCAATGGTCTCGATGACCGGCATGCCCAGGCGTTGCGACAGGGCCTGGACATCGATGCGGATGCCACGGCGGGCCGCCGCATCCATCATGTTCAGCGCCAGCACCATGGGACGACCGATGCGCCGCACCTCCAGCACGAAGCGCAGGTGCAGGCGCAGGTTGGTGGCATCGGCCACGCAGACGATCAGGTCAGGCACGGCCTCGCCCGGATAGCTGCCCTGCAGCACCGCCTGGGTCACGCGTTCATCGGGGCTGACCGACTTCAGGCTGTAGGCGCCGGGCAGGTCGACCACGCGCACGGTGCGCCCCGAGGGCGCGGTGAAGCTGCCGGACTTGCGCTCCACGGTCACGCCGGCGTAGTTGGCGACCTTCTGGCGCGCCCCGGTCAACTGGTTGAACAGCGCCGTCTTGCCGCAGTTGGGATTGCCCACCAGGGCGATATTGAGTGCGGCGCCGCTCATGCTGCCACCCCATGTGCGGTTTGCAGGTTGACCCGCTGGGCTTCGGCGCGACGCAACGCGAACCGGGTCGAACCGATCTGGACCACGATGGGATCGCCGCCCCAGGGCGCGGTCGCCACGATGCGCACCGGCTCGCCATGCACGAAGCCGAGGTCGCGCAAGCGCGCCGCGACGGCATCGGCTGTATGCTGGTCAGCAACATGATCAACGATGGCGGCAACGCCCTTGGCGAGTTCGGTCAGACGCATGATGTTCTTGTATGTTCAGAATCGATAAGCATTCTCATTATATTCCTTCACTCTTGCAGATGCCTGACCGCTTCCGCCACCTGTCCTGAAGTGCGACGATTTGACGCAACACCCTGTCGCCGCAAAAGAGCGTGTGGCAAGATAGACAATGAAAAAAACACAACATGAGTGGCAAGGCGAGGGATTTCTTTTATCATCTGGACAATAAAGTCTGCGAAGCTGTCGCTTCCTCGTCCAACAGGTCGAAAATTTCCATGCGTAAATTTTTGCGGCGCACTATACTTTGCCGAGTTTCCTTACGGAAATTCACGTTTGGCGCTTCAAATCAGTCGTTTTCTGCAGCGCTCGGCGATGCGCAGGAAGCGATGGGAGCGCCAGCGTCCGGGAACCGGCGAGGCATCCGCGTGGGGTCGGAATCGTCGGGAAGATCGATTCACGCAGGCGGTTGCGGCCTTTGCATGGCCGTCTCTGCAACAAGAACAACATGAATCAACATCCAGCAGGCCCAGCCGAATCCGAGATGCCGCAGCAGATGCCGCTGCGTTCACTGCTCAACGAAATCAGTGCCTTGACCTTGCACGTCCAGCAGCTCAGTCGCATGGCGGGGGAAGCCAGTGCACTGATCGAGCATAGCCAGATGCCAGCCCCGATCGATCCCGAACCGCTGGCGGCGTCGGGGATGCAGGCACAACAGGACGCGGACGGCGCGACCCAGCGGGTCGAGCTGGAAGAGGCCATCATCGCCATCTTCGAGGAAGTCTTCGGCCCGCGCACCGACACGCTGGAGCGCCAGATGAGCATGAGCCTCATCGACGAGTACGGCCCGGCGGCCTTCGTGCAAAAGGTGTTGTGGGGTGAGGAGATCAGCGACATCGCCCTGACCATCGCCCTGGAACGCATGCTGCCGGCGCTGGAGCAGCTGGTGGAGGAATATCCGGCCGCCTTCCTGATGCAGGCCAATTCGGTGCTCGGGCGCTTCAAGCCGCCTAGCGACACCTAAGTCCTCAAGCCGGGTCCTTGTCAGCCGGTGCAGCGGCGCGCCGCAAGGAGCGCTGCAGGTGGGCGGCAAAGCGCGAGGCGGCAATCGACTGCCGATGATAGGCCAGCGAGAGCTGGGCACGCGGCGCCGGTTCGCGGATCTCGATATAGCGCACCTGGGCCAGTTGCACCTGCTCGATGGCTTCGGGGACGATGGAAATGCCCAGGCCCGAGGCCACCAGATTGATCGCCGAAGTCAGTTGCGGCGCCAGCTGGATCACCTGCGGATCGAAGCCGGCGGCCTGGCAGGCATTGAAGATGTTGTCGTACAGCGCCGACCCCTTGCCACGCGGCACCATGATGAAATTCTCCCCGGCCAGATCCTGCAGTCGCAGCGACTTGCGGCGCGCCAGCGGGTGCGAGCGCGGCAGCGCAACCTTGAGCTTTTCGGCCGGCAACTCCACCACCCCCAGTTCAGCCGAGGGCGTGGTGACGATGCGCACGAAGGCCGCGTCGAGCTGGGAGGCGGCGATATCGGCCAGCAACTGCTCGGTGATGCCTTCGCTGAGCGAAATCTCCAGCTTGCGATGACGTTCACGGAACTGCTGCAAGGCGTTGGCCACCAGCGGGTGGAACACCGCCGAGGACGTGAAACCCATACGCAGCAAGCCGACCTCGCCGCTGGCGGCCTGCTGCGCCGCGCGCAGCGCCTGCTCGGCATCATCCACCGCCTTCTGCGCATGCGGCAGGAACACGCGCCCCACTTCCGACAATTCCACACCGTGCGAAGTACGTAGGAAGAGGGCGCCGCCGATCTCTTCTTCCAGCGACTTGATCTGCATCGACAACGGCGGCTGGCCGATGCCGACCTTTTCGGCGGCGCGGGTGAAGCCGCGCTGTTCGGCCACGGCGAGGAAGTAACGAAGGTGTCGGAGTTCCATGATGCGGGTGTGTTATCTGTTCTGTAGATGGATGGGGCCTGCCCCATATATTGGACAATATAGCCGAATTCTTCCAGACTGCATTCCTCTCCAACCAGATGCCAGATGCGGCGTGTCCAGCTCCCGGCGCGCCATGGCAAGGAAATCGCCATGCAGTCCCTCTCCGACCCGGCCGATACGACCACCACGGCCAGTCGTTCCGCCGCCACCATTGCCGCCAGGCCGGTCCCCATCCAGGGTGCCACGCGCGGCTCGGCCGCCTATCAACGCATCGTGCTGGCGCTGTTCTGCTCGGGCTTCGCCACCTTCTCGCTGCTGTATTGCGTGCAGCCGCTGCTGCCGGCCTTCGCCCATGAATTCAATATCGGCGCGGCCAGTGCTTCGCTGGCGCTGTCGCTGTCGACCGGCTTGCTGGCGCTGTCCATCCTGCTGGCCGGCATGGTCTCGGAACGCTACGGTCGCAAGGAGCTGATGTTCGCCTCCCTGGCCACCGCTGCCAGCTGCAACCTGCTGGCCGGCGTGGCGCCCACCTGGCACCTGATCCTGGCCGCGCGCGCCCTGGAAGGCCTGGCCCTGGGCGGCGTACCGGCCGTGGCCATGGCCTACCTGGCCGAGGAAATCGACGCCCGAGGCCTGGGCTTCGCCATGGGTCTCTATGTCGGCGGCAATGCCTTCGGCGGCATGATGGGGCGGGTCAGCATGAGCATGATGGCCGAGTCCTATGGCTGGCGTAGCGCGATGCTGGTCATCGGTGCGCTGGACCTGGTGCTGGCGATCGCGTTCGTGATGCTGCTGCCCAAGTCACGCAACTTCGTGCGCAACGGCACCCTGCGGCTACGCGACCACCTGGCGCTGTGGCAGCGCCACCTCAGCCACGCGCGCCTGCCGCTGACCTTCGGCATCGCCGCGCTGAACATGGGCATCTTCGTCACCTCCTACAACTACGCTGGCTTTCGCCTGATGAGCCCGCCGTTCTCGCTCTCGGCCACCGTCACCGGCTTGATCTTCAGCGCCTACCTCTTCGGCATGGTGTCCTCTTCCTGGGCTGGTGCGCTGGCCGACCGTTACGGTCGCGCCCCGCTGGTGGGGGCCGGCATCGGCATCTCCTGCTCGGGCCTGTTCCTCACCTGCACGTCGTGGCTGCCCCTGGTGATCACCGGCATCGTGCTGCTGACCATCGGCTTCTTCACTACGCACTCCGCCGCCAGCAGCTGGGTGGGACGCATGGCCAAAGAGGGCAAGGGGCACGCCGCCTCGCTCTACCTGCTGGCCTACTACCTCGGTGGCAGCGTCCTGGGGTCGGCCGGTGGCTGGTTCTGGGAACATTCGGGCTGGAACGCCGTGGCCGCCTTCATGCTGTTGCAGGTGGTGACGGCGGCATGGCTGGCGCGCCGGCTGTGGCAGCAGGGCCGCAACTGAGGTCGCAAGGAGATGACACCAACGACAAAGCCGGCACCCAGCCGGCTTTGTCGTTTCTACGGCGAAGGCGGTGCCGCTCAGACCTGTGCCATGCCGCCATCGACGAACAACTCGATACCGTTGACGAAGCTGGCCGCATCCGACGCCAGGAAGGCCACGGCCTTGCCGATTTCCTGCGGTTCACCCAGGCGACCCAGCGGCACCTGCGCTGCCAGGAAGTCGAACAGACCCTGACGCGACTCGTCCGGTACCAGGCCGCCCAGGCCAGGGGTGCGGATCGGGCCGGGGCTGACGACGTTGACGCGGATGCCACGGTCCTTCAAATCCAGCGCCCAGGAGCGGGCGAAGTTGCGCACGGCCGCCTTGCTGGCGCTGTAGACGCTGAAGTTGGCGGTGCCCTGGATGGAGACGGTGGAGGCCGTCAACACCACCGAGGCGCCATCCACCAGCAGCGGCAGCGCCTTCTGCACGGTGAACAGCACGCCGCGCACATTGGTGCCGAAGATGCGGTCGAAGTGTTCTTCGGTGATGGCGCCCAGCGGCATCATGTCGCCGCCGCCAGCGTTGGCGAAGAGGATGTCGAGCTTGCCGGCGCTCTGGGCGATCTGGGCATAGACGGCGTCCAGGTCGGACAGCACGGAGGCATCGGCGCGGATGCCGGTGGCGGCCGCGCCGATGCTGGCCACGGCAGCGTCGAGCTCGGCCTGGCGGCGGCCGGTGATGAAGACGCGGGCGCCCTGGGCGGCCAGCTCCTGTGCGGTGGCCAGGCCGATGCCGGTGGTGCCGCCGGTGACCAATGCGATCTTGCCGTTGAGTTGCTTGTTCATGGTAGTGCTCCTTTGCGTTGTCGGGTCATGCGATGGATGGGATACCCCGGCCAACATGGCGCGCCGTGATCTGTCTGCGGCTGCCTGTCGTTCGGCGATGGAGACACTTTAGCGATCCGCCGTTTATGAATAAAGAATGTAAAATCGAATTAACTATCCATCCACATGGATAATCAAGGCAGCCGTCAGCAAATTCCGATGGAGCAAGGAGAGGGAAGAGAACATGGATCAACTGGTCGCCATACGCGGCTTCGCGCGGGTGGTGGAAGCGGGCAGTTTCACGCGGGCAGCCGACTCGCTGGACATGCCCAACGCCACCCTGAGCAAGCTGGTACAGGACCTGGAGGCGCACCTGGGCGTACGCCTGCTGCAGCGGACCACACGCCGCGTGACGGTCACCCCCGAGGGGCGCGACTACTATGAGAAGACCACGCGCCTGCTACGCGACCTCGACGATATCGACACTTCCTTCGACATCGCCCGCAGCAAGCCCAAGGGACAGCTGCGCGTCGACGTGGGCGGCTCGACGGCACGTGACGTGCTCATCCCGGCGCTGCCGGATTTCATGGCGCGCTATCCCGACATCCGCATCGACCTGGGGGTCTCGGACCGCTCGGCCGACCTGATCGGCGAGAACATCGACTGCGTCATCCGCGGCGGGCCGCTGGACAATTCAACGCTGGTGGCGCGCGCCATCGGCCAGGCCCACCTGATCACCTGCGCCACGCCCGGTTACCTGAAGCAGTTCGGCACGCCCGCCTATCCGGACGAATTGAAGAACGGCCACAAGCTCATCAGCTACCTGTCTTCGCAGAGCGGTCGCGCCTTTCCGTTCCGCTTCGAACGCCGGGGCGAGCAGGTGGAGATCAAGGTGGCGCATCGCATCGGCATCAACGAGAGCAATGCGCACCTGGCGGCGGCGGTGGCCGGATTGGGCATCATCCAGACCTTCGGCTATGCCGCCGGCGCGGCCCTGGGGAGCGGGGCGCTGGTGGAAATCCTGCCGGACTGGCGGCCCCAGCCGTATCCCTTCCATGTGGTCTATCCGCAGAACCGCCATGTGAGCCAGCGCCTGCGGGTGTTCATCGAGTGGCTGTTGCAGGCCTTGCCGGCACGTATCGCCGTCGCACCGGCCAGGCCACGCGGCAAGACGCGCACGCGCTAGCCGGCGGCAAAAAGATACCCCGGCCGCAGCCGGGGTATCGTTCAGCCCACACCACCGGGATCAGTGGCTGTTGTCGGTCTTGGCAGCAGGGGAGGTGGCCAGTGCTTCATTGCGCTGGGCGGTGGAATCCACCTTCTCCTGCTTCAGCTGGGCCTTGGCGGCCTTGCGGTCGGCCTTGTACTCTTGCTTGGCCGCCTTCTTCTGTTGCTTGTACTGGGCCTTGGCATCGGCATCGGCCTGGCGCTTCTGCACGAAGGGATCAGGCGATGGCGTGCCCGCCGTGGCCGCTGCCGGTGCGGTGGACTGGGCCATGGCACTACCGGCCAGGGCGAGGAACAGGGACGGAATCAGGATGTGACGTGCTTTCATTTTTCTACCTCCTTGCTTTCGTTTGCTGTAACAGGGATGGCGAACGGGTTTCGCCTGTCCGGACCTCCACTATAGGCAGGCAGACGGCCGCGTCATGTCGGACAAGCGCTGATTCTGCGCTTCGCCGATGGCGCGACTTGCTGTGCGACGATGCCGACCAGGGCATGTCGCGATGGGTGCGCAAGCAAGACGCAGCCTGCTCTGGCTTGGCTTTTGCTACACAATGGGCCTGGTTTTCCTGCATCGACACCGACGCTCATCTCTCAGGCCCTCATGGACACCCGCACCACCTCCTCCGACATCGCACCCGACCTGCCATTGGCAGCGCGCCTGTTCGCCCAGTTGCGCCAGGATAACGACGCCCTGCATGGCCCCGATACCGGCATCACGCGCGACACCTATGGCGCCGGCGAAGAACGCGCCCACGCGCTGATGGCGCAGACCGCCCGCGCACTGGGACTGGAAGTACGCACCGACGCCGCCTGCAATCTCTACCTGACCCTGCCGGGCCGCGATCGCGCCGCCCCGGCGGTGATGACCGGCTCGCACCTGGATTCGGTACCGCGTGGCGGCAACTACGACGGCGCGGCCGGTGTGGTGGCCGGGCTGGCGGTGCTGGCGGGATGGACGGCCGCAGGCGTGCAGCCGGAATGCGATGTCACCGTGATGGCGGTGCGTGCCGAAGAGAGTGCCTGGTTCCCGGTCTCCTATATCGGCAGCAAGTCGGCCTTCGGCCTGCTGCCAGCGGAGGCACTGGAGATCCTGCGCCTGGATACCCGCCGCAGCCTGCGCGAACACCTGCAGGCATGTGGCGGTCGCGCCGAGGATCTCGCGGCCGGCCAGGCCCACCTGGGGGCTGCGGCCATCGACTGCTTCCTGGAGCTGCATATCGAACAGGGCCCAGTGCTGGTGGAGGCCGCTGAACCGCTGGGCGTGGTCACCGGCATCTGCGGCAGCCTGCGCTATCGCCATGCGCGCGTGCTGGGCGAGTATGCGCATTCGGGCGCGACCCCGCGCAGCCATCGACACGATGCCGTGGTCGCGCTGGCCGAGGTGATCACGCGCCTGCAACAGGATTGGGCGGACATGGAAGCCGCCGGCGCAGAGCTGACCCTGACCATCGGCCAGGTCTCTACCGATGCCGCGCAGGCCGATATCAGCAAGGTCGCCGGGCTGGCCAGCTTCAGTGTCGATATCCGCTCGCGCAGCACAACCAGCCTGCAACGCATGGAGGCACACCTGCTGGCAGCAGTGCGCCAGGCCGAGGCGCGTCACGGTGTACGTTTTGAACTGGGCGAGCGTACCGGCAGCCAGCCGGCGCAGATGGATGCCGGCCTGCAGGATGCGCTGGCAGCAGCGATCGAGGCAATGCAATTGCCCCATCGACGCCTGCCCAGCGGCGCCGGGCACGATGCGGCCCTGTTCGCCAACCAGGGCATCGCCACCGCCATGCTGTTCGTGCGCAACGCCCATGGCAGCCACAATCCGGACGAGGCCATGGACCTGCAGGATTTCGGCGCCGGCACGCAGGTGCTGGCCCGGGTGATGGCGCAGCGCGCCGGCTTGCGCTGACGCCGTCGGGAGAGCAGGGGCGTCAGGCGGCGTTGCGGGCCGGGCGTTGGCTGCAATCCAGGCTGCCTAGCCAGCCCTGCCAGAAGCGCTGCGCCGCGCTCTCGAAATGGCGCCCATATTGCTGGGCATCGGCACGCAGGCGCGCCACACTGACGTTGCGGGTATGAGCGATCTCGTGGGCATGTCCGATCAGCCATTGCTCGACGGTGCGCACATCGACCTCGGGATGGAATTGCAGGGCCAGGCAATGCCGCCCCCAGGCGAACGCCTGGTTGGGATAGCGCGCGGACGAGGCCAGGTGGCGCGCTCCCTGTGGCAGGTCGAAGGTGTCTCCGTGCCAGTGCAGCACGCGCGTGTGCGGGTCCACCAGCGGCCGCAACCAGGGCAGCTCGTCCAGGTGCTGGCCGGCCTGCAGGCTATCCCAGCCGATCTCCTTGCCGCAGCTGCCGGGATAGACCCGTGCGTGCAGAGCCGCGGCCATCAGTTGCGCACCCAGGCAGATGCCCAGCGTGGGCAGATCTTCCAGCATGCGCGCGCGCAACCAGGCAATCTCGGCGCGCAACCAAGGGTAGGCATCGGTGTCGTACACCGCGATGGGGCCACCCAGCACGATGACCAGGTCCGCATCCAGCGGCGAGATATCCACGAAGGCATCCACCCCCACCTCAAAATAGCGGATCTGGTAGCCGCTCCTGGTCAGCAGCGGGGCCAGCTGGCCCAGGTCTTCGGAGGCCACGTGGCGCAGCGCGAGGGCGGTCTTCATGCAGGATCATCCATGGGTAGAGGCGGACAGAGGGAGTACAGAGCGTGCTTCGCTATATCTTATCGTATACAGCGAAGCGTCGAATGACTTAATCAAATCCATTGAACAAGTTATTGTCATTTTGTATCAAGGCGATAGTTTTCTTGTTGATGCGCCGCAAAATAACTGTTGTCGAGCAGGCCCTGGTGATTTCACCAAAATCGGATTAATTGTTTATTTTCAATAACTTACATTTAAACTTCCGGGTGCATCCTTGCTTTCGCTCTGGTCATCCCCATGTGCAGTTGCAATGTCAAAAAGCCAGTTCTGATACGAAAAAACTGATTGTTCTGGATTCTGGAATGATGTATTCCGGTTTGGATCCTTTTTCTTGACGCCGGTGATCCTTAAACTTGGTTTCACGATGACAGCACACAGCGACTGATCCAACACCGATGGAACGGGCTGAAGTGCACATCCTCCCTCTCACAAGGAAAAGATCATGAACACCAAGAACATTGCCAAGAACCTGCTCGCAGGCCTGTTGCTCACCAGCGCCGTTGGCGCCGCCCTGGCCGAAGCACCGTATCCTCCCGAAACCAAGGTCGTCTCGACCAAGAGCCGCGCCCAGGTGGTTGCTGAGCTCAAGCAAGCTCGCGCCAATGGCGAAGTCCTGGTCACCGACCAATATCCGGCCGACAAGCCTTTCGTCTCCACCAAGACCCGTGCCGATGTGCGCGCCGAACTGCAACAAGCCCGCGCCAATGGCGAAATGATCGTCACCGAGCAATATCCGGTGGAAAAGCCCTTCCACTCCACGCTGACCCGTCAGCAAGTGCAAGACGAGCTCCAGCAAGCCCGTGACAACGGCACCGCCGTCAGCAACGCCAACGGCCGCGCTCTGTAAACAGTTTTGCCCTACGACGCCTGGCGCCACCCGCGCCTCGTGTCTTCCGCACCGGTGATCCCGGTGCGCCAGTCTCCCCCCAGGCGGGCCCACGAAAGCGACAGTCTCTCCCCTCGGTCGCCGGTAGTGTGGCCCGCCTGCCTTTTTCCCCGCCGTGTTCACGGCATCGTCGCGCCCGCCACAGCGTCGCCGTTCCCCTCGCTTTCCATCACCTGAGCCCGCAGGCGCGGCAGCGCATGGGGATACTCGCGCGCGATGAAGGCGATCATGTGTTCGCGGATCAGGCAACGCAGGTCGAAGGCGCTGCCCGAATCGCGCGCCGATACCAGGAGGCGCAGTTGCATCGTGCGCTCGCTGGTATCGGTGACGTGCATCACGCAGACCCGTCCATCCCAGAGCGGCTGGATCTTGCAGAAGCGTTCGAACTCGGCACGCACCGCCGGCGCCGGCACCGAAAAATCCAGCCACAGGAACACCGTGCCCAGGATGGTGGAGGAGGTGTGGGTCCAGTTCTCGAAGGGGTTTTCGATGAACCACTGCAGCGGCACGATCATGCGCCGCTCATCCCAGATCCTGACCACGACGAAGGTGCCGGTGATTTCTTCCACGCGTCCCCACTCGCCCTTGACGATGAGCACATCATCGATGCGGATCGGTTGTGAAAACGCAATCTGCAAGCCCGCGAAGAAATTGCCCAGCACCGGCTTGGCCGCGATACCGGCGACGATACCCGCCACCCCCGCCGAGGCCAGCAGGCTGGCACCGAACTGGCGCGCCCCCGGCAAGCTCAGCAATACGAAAGACAAGCCCAGCAGGGCGATGAGGAAATAGGCGCTGCGCGAGAGCACCCGCGTCTGCGTGAGGATGCGACGCGCCTTGAGGTTGTCGGCCACATCATAGGGATTGAGATTGATGACCGTGGCGCTGACGGATTTCACGCAACGCATCAGGAACCAGGTCAGTGCCAGGATCAGCGCGATCGAGCACAGGTAGGACGCCGTGGTCAGCCCCGGGGTGTTGTCGGGCGCGCCGGTCAGTACCAGGCGCAGCATGAACAGCATCACGCACAGCCGGCTGGCATTGAAGGCGACCTGTGTTGCCGTGGTGGTAAAGGCGTGGCCGCGCGCCAGCCGGCGCACCAGCAGGATGCCGACACGATGCAGGGCCACCGCCAGCAGCAGGGCCACCAGCGCGGCGGCACAGACGATCAGTGCGGAGCGCAACGGCCCCTCGTTGATGTTGTAGAGAAAATCCAGGTTCATGCACACCCTTTCCGGTCCGGGATGATCGAGGCTGGCGCCAGCGGGGCTGGCCACAGCGGTTTCCGGTTCGAACAGGACAGGCGGTTTTTGTTTCCGTCTGTGGATAACTTACTTAGCCTCGCCTGTTGCCAGCGTCGCCACCAGCAGGCAGGCGGTTTCCACGGCGGCCGCCTGGGCCAGGTGTACCGGCGCCGGGCGACGACGCGGCAAGTCCTGCAGGGCGGCAAGGTCGTGTGCCTCCAGGGCCAGCGCCAGGGCGCGCAACCAGTCGAGCAGGCCGGGGAAGGGCGGCTGTGGATGCGCCCACAGGTGGCTGGCCGCCGCCGCCAGCCGACGCGACAGCGCTACCGCCGTGCGGCCAGCAGCCTGGTCGCGCTCGGCCCGGCCACGCTCGCGCGCCATGCGTTGCAGCAGCAGGCCGGCCTCGACATTGGCCACGCAGGCATCGCGCCGATGCGCATGCAGGCGCTTCATTTGCTGCGGGTCGTGGTCGGCGGCCACGGCGTCGACCAGGTAGGCCAGGTTGAGCTGGGCCATGCGCATCAGTTGCGCGCGCGCATCGGTCTGTTGCCGGCGTGGCCAGAACAGGTAGCTGGCCAGCACCGCCACCACCGCGCCGATGACGTTGTTGCCGGCGCGCAGCGCGGCATTGGATAACTGATGGGCCGGGTCGCCGGCGACATCGGCCACCAGCACGAACACCGGCGTGAGGAAGGTGGCGTACAAGCCATAGCTGACCGGACGCAGCGCCATGGTCAGCACCGTCAGCGGAAACACCAGCACCGCCAGCGCCAGCGGCGAATGCACCACCAGGCAGACCGCCACTGCCAGCACGCCACCCACCACGCTGCCCACGGCACGCTCCATGCTGCGCGACCAGCTCTCGGAAATGCTCGGCTGCATCACCAGCATGGTGGCCATGGTGGCCCAGTAACCGAAGGGCAGCTCCAGCAGATGCACGATCAGGTAGGTGGCGCCGGCCGCCGCCGCACAGCGCCAGGCGTGGTGCCACTCGGCCGATCCGGCGTGGGCGTGCAGCGCGGCCTTGCGCCACAACGCGCGTACGCGATGGACGAGGATGGCCAGCCCGTGGCGTTGGCGCGCCACTTCGCGAGCGGCCTGCTTGAGACCGGCCGGGTCCACGCTGGCCGCCACCGCCAGCGGTGTCTCCACTTGCTGCAGCATGCGGGCCACGCTGCGGGGCAGGCGCGCCACCAGCTGGCGCAGGCGCAGCATGATGCGGGCATCCTCGTCGGCGGCGATGGCGTCACCCCGGCTCATCGTTCTCTGCATGGCCTGCAGCTGGCGTGCGATGGCGGCCAGCACGCGGGCGCTGCGCTGGCGGGCGTGTGGCTCCTGATAGTGCGTCAGCTGCAGGTCGGCCAGGACCGTGATGCCGTCCAGCAGATCGCCGGCGCGCGCCAGGCGCACCAGCAGATTTTCATACAGGCGACGCGATTCGGTACGCTCGACGGCCACCGCCTCCAGGGCGCGATGAGCGCTGGCGATGTCAAAGCGCGCATGGCGGCGCGTGTGCGCGGCCAGCTCGGCGGCATGGACTGCGTAGGCGGCATCGTCCAGGTCGGTGGCCGCGGCGATGGCCGCCAGCTCGGCCAGCGTGCCGTAGACCCGCGCCACCGCCTGGCGCGCCGGGGCGAAGGGATGGATGCGCCATACCGTCAGGCTCAGCAGCAGCGCCCACAGGCAACCACCGAAATAGATCAGCACATGGCTTTGCGCCATCGGCCACAGCACCACCGGGGCATCGGCCATGATGGCCGACACGCCTGCGGCCAGCATCAGCACTAGGCCGGCGGCGGCGCCATAGATACGCGAATAGCCGGCCACTCCGGCGCAGGCCATGATGGCCAGCAAACCCGCTGGCACGCTCCATCCGGCAGCCGTGGCCGCGACCATGCCGCCCACCGTGGAGGCCAGCGCGAAACCGCCCATGGAGGCTAGCCGGGCCCGGTTGGAGCCGGCGCTATCGGCCAGGCTGGTCAGGAAGGCGCCGATGGCGGCCCACGAGAACAAGGGATTGCCCAGCCACTCGCCCAAGAGCAGCATGGCGCTGGCACCGCAGGCAGCACGCAGGCCCTCGGACAGGTTGGTGTGGCGTAGCGGGAACTGCGCGCGCCAGCGTTCCACACGGGTGCGGCAGCGGCGGCAGCCGGAGAGCAGGAAGAAACGCAACAGCGAAAAACGCGACGACAATAGCGGCGGCATCATGACAGCGTAAGCGGCTCGGGCAGGAGGGGAGGCAGGCAAGACAGGAAAGGAGCGCCGACACCCGCGCTCTCAAGGTCGCGACGACGTCATTCCGGTTCCGCCTTCACGGATGAGGGGCGGCAGGTATCGGCAAGCACCAGTATAGGAAGCCTGCAACATGCACGGTATGACTAAAGTTCCAATATTGCATTCCATAATGGAATGCTACCGGCATGATTCCGTCATGCCGATTTCACGGTCCTGCCGGCCGGCCTGCCACCGGCGAACAGTTCGCTGCTCAAGGCCATCCAGGCCCGGGCCGCGTGGGACAGATAGCCGCCTCGCGTCACATAGGCGACCTGCCATTGCACCTCGGGCTCCACCAGCCGCACCGCCTGCAACTGGTCGGTGGCCAGGCGATGGATGAAGGGCTCGGGCAGCAGGGCCGCGCCCATCCCGGCCAGGGCCATGGCCACCAGCCAGTCCCACTGGGCGCTCTGGGCGACGATCTCGGGGTGGATGCCATGCTCGCGGAACACCCCGCGCAGGCTGCGGGTGAGGCCGAACTCGTTGTTGAGCATCACCAGCGGCAGGCCATCGAGCTGGGCGCAGCGCAGCGTGGCGCGGTTCTTCTGGAAGCTGCCGGCCTGGGCCACCACCCACATCGGATAGCGCGCCACTGGCATGGTCTGCAATTCCAGTTCCGGGTCGGCCGGCAGCACCGTCATGCCGATCTCCAGTTCGCCGCTGGCCACGCGCTGCTCGATCTGCGGGCCGGTGTCTTCCTTGAGCACGATGGCGATGTCGGGGTGGCGCTCACGGAAGGCCTTCAGCACCGGCGTGCAGAGGATGTTGATCATCGGCGGGATGCCGATCTCCAGGCGGCCCTGGCGCAGGGCCTTGGTGTCGCGCACCTCGGCATCCAGGCGCTGCATCGACGCCAGGATCTGCTGGCCCTGTTCATAGACCACCCGGCCGGTGTCGGTGAGCTGCAGGCGGCGGCCGTCGCGGATCAGCAGCGGTGCATCCACTTCATCCTCCAGCTGGCGCACCATCTTGCTGACCGTGGACTGGGTCACATGCAAGGCATCGGCGGCGCGGCTGAAACTGTTCAGGCGCACCGTTTCAGTGAAGTAGCGCAGGGCGCGGATATCCATGGCGGCAGCTTTCGGAGGACAGGATATTTCAGTCGTTTTATGACTGGAAAGAGGGAATTTTAATCATACAGCGCATAGTACCCGGCTTCTATACTGGTTCCAAACAAGAATGCAGGAAGTCCGTCGTGGATGCGCTGCTCACCTTCCCAAGAGAACCCGAGCAGGAGCACACATGGATAGCCAACGCATCCGCCAGCCAGCCTTGGCCGGCAAAGTCATGTCGGCCGCACAGGCCGCGACATTCTTTCACAACGGGATGACCATCGGCCTGAGCGGCTTTACCCGCGCCGGCGATGCCAAGGCCATGCCACGCGCATTGGCCGATCGCGCAGCCCACGAGGACCTGCGCCTGACCGTCATCACCGGCGCCTCGCTGGGCAATGGCAGTGATGGCCTCATGGCCGAAGCCGGCCTGCTGGCACGCCGCCTGCCGTTCCAGGTCGATCCCACCCTGCGCAAGAAGATCAACGCGGGCGAGGTGATGTTCATCGACCAGCATCTCTCCGAGACCGCCGAGCAGCTGCGCAGTGGGACACCCTCGCGCATCGACATCGCCGTCATCGAAGCGGCGGCCATCACCGAAGAAGGCATCGTGCCCACCATGTCGGTGGGCAATTCGGCCAGCTTCGTGGAACAGGCCAGCCAGATCATCATCGAGCTCAACACCAGCGTGCCGCTGGCGCTGGAAGGCCTGCACGACATCTACCTGCCGGCCGCCCGTCCGGAGCGCCAGCCCATCCCGCTGACGGCCGTGCAGGATCGCATCGGCAGCAGCACCATCCCCTTCGATCCGGCCAAGGTGGTGGGCATCGTCATCACCGAAACGCCTGACAGCCCCTCCTCGGTGCTGCCGCCCGATGCCGAGACCAAGGCCATCGCCGGCCACGTGATCCACTTCCTCGAATGCGAAGTCGAGGCCGGTCGCCTGCCGCATACGCTGGCGCCGCTGCAGGCCGGTATCGGCACCATCGCCAACGCCGTGCTGCATGGCCTGGTGGATTCACCGTTCCGCAACCTGGTGATGTATTCGGAAGTGTTGCAGGACAGCGCCATCGAGCTGCTCGATTCGGGCCAGCTGGCCTTTGCCTCGGCTTCCTCGATCACGCTCTCGCAGGACAAGTACGCGCACTTCCTGGCCAATATCGATCGTTACCGCGACAAGCTGGTGCTGCGTCCGCAAGAGATCAGCAACCATCCGGAACTGGTGCGCCGGCTGGGCATCATCGGGCTGAACACGGCGCTGGAATTCGACCTCTACGGCAACGTCAACTCCACCCACGTGGGCGGCACGCACATGATGAACGGCATCGGCGGCTCGGGCGACTTCGCGCGCAACGGCCAGATCTCGATCTTCGTGTCCAAGTCGGTGGCCAAGGATGGCGCCATCTCCAGCGTGGTGCCCATGGTCTCGCACGTGGACCACAGCGAGCATGACGTCGATGTGCTGGTCACCGAATGGGGCCTGGCCGACCTGCGCGGCCTGGCGCCGCGCGAGCGCGCCGTCAAGGTCATCGAGCATTGCTGCCATCCGGACTACCGGCCGCAGCTGCGCGACTACTTCGAGCGCGCCTGCCAGGCCGGCGGCCATACGCCGCACCTGCTCGGCGAGGCCTTCTCCTGGCATCAGCACTACGCCCGGCACAAGACCATGCGCCTGGGCTGAACCGGCTAGCGTCCCAGCGCGCCCCAGCCGACGGCCTTGTGGACGACGGCTGGCATGGCTTCCTTCATGGTGTCGATGAAATGGCGCAGGCGCGCCGGGTAGAAGCGCGCGTAGGGATACATCAGCGACACCGGCAGCGGCGCCGGCTGCCATTGCGGCAGGAGCTGTACCAGCCGGCCTTCGGCCAGATCTTCCTGCAGCACCCAGGACGACCCTACGGCCACCCCCAACCCTTCGATGGCGGCATTGCGCAGCGAATAGAGGCTGTCGGTCACCAGGCGTGGCCGGAAGCTGACATGGCGCTGCTCGCCGCTTTGCTCATGGGTCAGCGTGACCTCGCGCCGGTAGAAGGCGGGGATGGCAATCCACGGCAGCTCGGCCAGGTCGGCCGGATGGCGTGGCAGCGAGCGTCCCTCCAGCAAAGCCGGCGCCGCCACCGTCATGCGCGGCACCTCGGCCAGGTGGATCGCCACCACCGACGGGTCATGCACCTCGCCCACCTGGATGGCGCAATCGATGCCCTGGCTGATGAAGTCGGCGGCGCGGTCATGCAGCAGCCACTCCACCGTGATGCGCGGATGACGGCGCATGAACTGGGCCAGCGGCCCGATCAGCTGCTTCTGCCCGAAGGCGTGCGGCACCGCCACCCGCAGCGTACCCTCGGCATGCTGGCGCGCACCGCGCAGCTCGCTCTCCAGTTCATCCCAGCCGGCCAGCAAGTCCTTGGCCCGTTCATAGCAGCGCTCGCCATCCTCGGTCATCTTCATCGCGTGGGTGGAACGTTGCAGCAGGCGCACGCCCAGCGAGCGCTCCAGGGTCTGCAGGCGGCGGCTGATGGTGGGCTGGGTGGTCCCCAGTTGCGCGGCGGCCGCCGAGAGGCTGCCGGCCTCGACGATGCGCACGAAGGTTTGCATCAGCTCGATGCGGTCGGTCAGGCCGGTGGCGGCAAAGGCAGACGTGGGGACGGGTGCAGGGGAGGGCTTGGTCATACGGCTAACGTATATCAATTCTGTCCGTCGCGCTACTACCGTATGCGAGCAAGGAGGAAGAGAATCCGTTCCAACGCTGGCAAAAGAGGGATCTCCCGGGCTGGCGACGATACAACCCGAACGGAGTCTCCATCATGAACACCATTCCCAAGACGCATACAAGCGGTGCCGTCACGGCCCCCGCGCATTCCACCACACACGGCCATGCACATGGCCTGTCGGGCTCGCTGATCCTGCTGCTGGCCACCGGCGCCGGGCTGGCGGTGGCTTCCCTGTATTATTCCCAGCCGATGCTGGGCGTGCTGGCCGACGACATCGGCGCCTCCGAGCGCGCCGTGGGCATGGTGCCCATGGCGACCCAGCTCGGTTATGCGCTGGGCATCCTGCTGCTGGCGCCGCTGGGCGACCGCTATGACCGTCGCCGCATCATCCTGATCAAGGCCGCCATCCTGACCGCCGCGCTGCTGCTGGCCGGTGCCGCCTCGGGTGTGGGCGCCTTGCTGGGCGCGAGCCTGGCCATCGGCCTGACGGCCACGCTGGCGCAGGATATCGTCCCGGCCGCCGCGACCCTGGCACCGGAGCAGCATCGCGGCCGCATCGTCGGCACCGTCATGACCGGGCTGTTGCTGGGCATCCTGCTCTCGCGAGTGGTGGCCGGTTTCGTGGCCGAGCATTTCGGCTGGCGCGCCATGTTCGTGGCGGCCTCGGCCAGCATCGCCGCCATCGGCGTGGCGGCCTGGCGCGGGTTGCCGCGCTTCCATCCGACCACGCATCTGTCGTATGGCGCGCTGCTGGGCTCGCTGCGTACTCTGTTCAACAAGCATGGCGCCCTGCGTCGTGCGGCACTGGCCCAGGGCTTGCTGGCGATCGGTTTCTCGGCCTTCTGGTCGACGCTGGCGGTGATGTTGCATGGCGCCCCCTTCCACCTCGGTAGTGCCGCTGCCGGCGCCTTTGGCCTGGCCGGTGCGGCAGGCGCTCTGGCCGCGCCCCTGGCTGGTCGCATCGCCGACCGCAAGGGCCCGGAACTGGTGACTCGTCTGGGTGTGGGCCTGGCTACGCTGTCCTTTGCCGCCATGGCCCTGTCGCCGTGGTTCTCGACCCAGGGGCAACTGGTCTTGCTGGCGCTGGCCGCCATCGGCTTCGACCTCGGTGTGCAGGCCACCCTGGTGGCGCACCAGAGCATCGTCTACGGCATCGAGCCCGGTGCCCGTAGCCGCCTCAATGCAGTGCTGTTCGTGGGGATGTTCATCGGCATGGCCGCCGGTGCGGCGCTGGGCAGCCTGGCCTTGGCGCAGTGGGGCTGGATCGCGGTAGTGGCCCTGGCCACGGTCAGCTCGGCGCTGGCGCTGGTGGTGCGGATGTGGCCGGGTGCGGCGAAGGCACATTGAGCCAAGGCGGCTGATAGACAGGTAGTGCAGGAATCACGGTCCCGGCTTTGCCGGGACCGTTTTTTTTGGGGGGCGGAAATTGACTTACACACAGGTTTTCCCGACCTGCAGTCCTGCATGCGCTGCAAGCGGTGAAAAGAGTCGGGAATTGCGTCACAACAATCTGTCGTTTTACATCCAATATCCGCCAACGGATAGCCCACTCTCCCTATGATGAGCGCCAATTCTGGCTGCCTTTTTGGGGGCGCCAGAAGACCTCATCCCAACCAGACCCTCATCAAGAAAAGGGGAGAACCCATGTCGCCCGTTCGTCAGCTCATTCCCGTTTTTCTCTTGTTTTGCATGACCGTCCACGCCGACGCGGTGGCCGAATCCTGTCACGCCACGTCGCAAAAGGACATCGCCGCGCTGTTCGAGCGCTGGAACGACTCACTGCAAAGCGGGGATCCGGCCAAGGTCGTGGCCAACTACGCGCCGGGTTCGGTCCTGCTGCCCACGCTGTCAAACAGGCCACGCGTGAGCGTGAAGGAAAAGACCGATTACTTCGAACACTTCATGACCGGCAAACCCGTCGGCAGCATCGACCGCCGCGTCATCCATCTCGATTGCAACCATGCCATCGATACCGGGCTCTACACCTTCCACTTCCACGATGGCTCGATCATCAAGGCACGCTACACCTTCACCTACCAATGGAGCGATGATCGATGGCTGATCACCAGTCATCACTCTTCGATGATGCCGGAAAGGAACTGACGACAAGGGGACCACACTGGATCGATGGGCGCCAAAGGCCCTGTTAGCGAAGCATATAAATAACAATCATTCTCATCTATAATGCCTCCATCCTGGCTGGAATGTGCACTTTCGCACGTCAGGCGGGTAGCACGGGAGAGACTGATGAACATGGACAAGCATTCTTCGCCAGCGATGGCGACCGCGCCGGCAGGGCAGCCCGAGTACCTCGTCCTGCTGCGCCACCTGGCGTCGACCCAGCAGCGTTGCAGCGCGCTCATTGCCCAGCAGGCAAGGGAAATCGCCCAGCTACGCGGTCAGACCATGCAGCTGCGCGCCCAGGTGATCGCCCGCGACAGCGCCCTGGCCTGGGCCCTGGCCGACCGTGCCGCGCTGGAAGAAGCCGCCCCCGACCTGGCGCCACGCGCCAGCCTGACGCGCAAGGTCAGGGAACTGCACGGCAAGCTGCAGGACCTGATGCGCGAGAAGATGCGCCCACCCCTGGCTGCCAGCGCCAACGCCAGTCAGACAGCCGCCACCGAACCCGAACTCTCCGCGCTGGAAGCCAGCGTGGCCGCCGCCGATCTGGTGATCTGCCAGACCGGCTGCCTCAGCCACGGCGCCTACTGGCGCGTGCAGGACCAGTGCAAGCGCAGCGGCAAGACCTGCATGCTGGTGGAGCAACCGGCGCGCTTCCGGGTCATGCGCATCCACCAGGTCAGCCAGGCCGTGATGCTGGATGCGGACGATAGGGCCTGATGCCGCATCTGCGATATTGGTAATGGTAATCACTATCATTTATACTGGGCGCTTTGCCGGGGCTGCTTGCCAGCCTGCCAACCTGTCCAGGGATATGCATTCCCATGTCTATCGAAGCCCTCTATTGCGACCACCATTCCTGGCTCCAGGGATGGCTGCGGCGTCGGCTCGGCAATAGCGAGCAGGCGGCCGACCTGGCGCAGGACACCTTCCTGCGGCTGCTGGGCAGCGAGCGCGTGCCCAGCGTGATCCACGAACCGCGCGCCTACCTGACCACGGTGGCGCAGCGGCTGGTGGCCAACCTGTGGCGGCGCGAGAAGCTGGAGCAGGCCTACCTGGAAGCGCTGGCCCAGGCCCCGGTGGCGATGGCGCCCTCGCCCCAGGAGCAGGCCATCCTGCTGGAGACCTTGCTGGAACTGGACCAGTTGCTGGACCAACTGCCGGCCCTGGTACGCCGCGCCTTCCTGCTCTCGCAACTCGACGGCCTCACTCATGCCCAGGTGGCGGCAGCGCTAGGCATCTCCATCCCCACGGTGAAACGCTACCTGGTCAAGGCCTTGCAGCGCTGCTATTTCGCCGACGTCTCCTTCACCGGCTGAACGCCCTTGGCCGACTCCTCCTGGTACCAGCACACCCCCGAGGCGGCCAGCGTGCCGCCGGCGGTGGCCGAGCGCGCGCTGGAGTGGCTGGTCGAGCTGCAAACCCCGACGCCGCCACCGGCCACCATCGCCGCCTGGCAAGCCTGGCGTGCCGCCCATCCCGACCATGAACGGGCCTGGCAGCGCATCGAATCGGTACGCGGTCGCCTGCAGGTGCTGGCCTCGCCGGTCAGCACCGCCATCGCCCAGGCCACGCTGAGTCCGCGCCGCTCCCCGGGACGCCGGCACGCCATCAAGACGCTGGCCGTGCTGGTCTTCGGCGGTGGTGCTGCCTGGGGCATGACCCGCAGCCAGCAATGGTCCGCCTGGAACGCCGACCTGCGCACCGCCACCGGCCAGCGTCGCACACTGGTGCTGGAAGACGGCACGCAACTGGCCATCAATAGCGGCAGCGCCCTCGACCTGGTCTTCGATGCGCACCAGCGCCGCATCCGCCTGGTCGCCGGCGAACTGCTGGCCAGCACCGGCAAGGCGGGTGGGGGACGTCCCTTCATGGTGGAAACCGCCGAAGGCGTGGCCCACGCGCTCGGTACGCGCTACCGGGTGCGTCAGCTGGCGGGGCAGACCGAAGTCAGCGTCTACGAAGGCGCGGTGCGTCTAGTGCCGCGCAACCCGTTCGCCGAGGCGCTGGTGTTACAGGCCGGCCAGCAGGCCCGTTTCAGCGCCGATGCAGTGGGCGTGGTGACGGCGGCCGACCAGGCCGCCACGGCCTGGGTCGATGGCCTCATCGTGGTCCACGGCATGCGGCTGCAGGACTTCCTTGCTGAACTGGGGCGCTATACCGCAGACACGCTGTCCTGTGACCCGGCGGCGGCCGGCCTGCGGGTCTCGGGGTCCTTCCCGCTGGCCGATACCGGTGTCGTGATGGACAGCCTGGCGCTCACGCTGGGCCTGGGCGTGCAACGCCGCCAGCGCATCTGGGGCGCACGGCATGTGCGACTGGTCCTGGCGCCGGCCGCGTGAGCCGTTTTTGCCGCTCGCGTGTCATGCAGGTGGGGAGCCTGTCTTCCTGACCTCCCTCCAAGCGGCCAGACCCTGATGCCATGACCACCGCCAGCACCGTCCGATCTCGCCATTGCCCGCCAACAGTGCTGCTGCCGGCGCTGTCGTTGATATTTCTGCTGACCTGCAGTGCCCCCGCCTGGGCGCAGGCGCGGCACCACCATGCAATTGCTCCGGGGACGCTGGAGGAAGTGCTGACCCGCTTCGGCCAGCAGGCCGGCATCCTGATCTCGTTCCGTCCCGAGCTCACCGCTGGCCTGCACAGTGCCGGGTTGCAGGGCGACTACGACAGCACTGACGGCCTGGCCGCGCTGCTGGCCGGCAGCGGGCTGGAAGCAAGACGCCAGCCCAATGGCAGCTACCTGCTGGTGCGCGCGGCCCCAGGGCCGGCCCCCTTGCCCCCGGTCACGATCCGCGCCACGGCCCCCGACACCTCGGCCTACGCCGGAGGCTACCTGGCCAGAGGGGGAGGGCTGGGCATCCTCGGCAGCGCCGGGGTGATGGAGATTCCCTTTTCCACGCTCAACTACACGGCCGAGCTGCTGCAGGACCAGCAGGCCCGCAGCGTCGCCGACGTCGTGCTCAACGATGCCTCGATCCGCATGCTGACCTCCACCGGCGGCTTCGGCGAGACCTACCAGATCCGTGGCTATGGCTTGACCAGCGGTGACGTCGGCGTCAATGGCCTGTTCGGCCTGGCCTCGGGTAGCCGCATGCCGGCCGCCATGATCGAGCGGGTGGAAGTGCTCAAGGGGCCGGGCACGCTGCTCAACGGCATCAATCCCGGCGGCAGCATCGGTGGCAGCATCAACCTGGTGACCAAGCGCGCCGGGGACGAGCCCCTGACGCGCCTGACCGCGCTCTACCAGAGCCGTCGCCAGCCGGGCGTGCAAGCCGATCTCGCGCGGCGCTTCGGCGACGACGATGCCTGGGGCATCCGCCTCAATGGCGTGCTGCGCGACGGCGAGGCCAGCATTGCCGGCGGCCACCAGCAGCAGGGCGCGGGTGCCTTGGCGCTGGACTATCGGGGACGCGGCCTGCGCTGGTCGCTGGACGCCTACACCCAGCGCGAGGACAGCGCGGACTTCCGCCCCCAGGTCGGCTTCCTGCCAGGCGTGACGGCGCTGCCCGCGCCGCCCTCGGGCGATGCCGACTTCTTCCCTGGCAATCGCCTGCACCTGCAGGACGACGCCCTGCTCACGCGGCTGGAGCTCGATCTCGATACTGGCCTCAGTGCCTACGGCGCCATCGGCTACCGGCACGGCGCCACGCAACAGAACCTGCCCACCGGCTCAGTCGATGCCCGTGGTATCGGCGTGGTCCGCAACGCCTACTACGATACCGACACCCGCACCGTCACCGCCGACGTCGGCCTGCGCTGGCAGGTCGGTACCGGCGAGGTGCGCCACGCCCTCGCCGTCGGCCTCACGCGGCTGCAGCAGGAAGCCGCCAACGCCTACCTGACCTCGGCCACCACCGGCGACTACAGCCTCTACACGCAAGCCGCGCTGCCGGCCATCACCGACCATCGCAGCGCGCCGCGCAAGGCCTACGACATGGTGCTGGACAGCCTCACCCTGACCGATACGCTCTCGCTGGCCGACGACCGCCTGCGCCTGTTTGCCGGTGCGCGCCGCCAGTCGGTGCGCTATGACAGCTACGACACCAGCAGCGGCGCGCAGGTCTCGACCTACGATGCCAGCGCGATCTCACCCTTGTGGGGTGTGGTGCTGCGCCCGCACAGCGGTCTCTCGCTGTACTTCAACTACACCGCCGGGCTCACACGCGGCACCATCGTCCCCAGCGGCATGGCCAATGCCGGCCAGGTGCTGGCGCCGTATCGCTCGCGTCAGCTGGAGAGCGGGGTGAAGGCCGACTGGGGCGACCTGATGACGAGCCTGTCGGTCTTCCAGATCGACAACCCCAGCGCCATCATCACGGTACTGCCGGGGTCGCCAGCCCGCAGTTCCTATGGCTACGATGGCCAGCAGCGCAATCGCGGCCTGGAATGGTCGCTCTACGGGGAAATCGCACGCGACCTGCGCCTGCTGGCTAGCGCCACCTTCTACGACGCCCGCCTGCTGCGCACCGCCAATGGCAGCAACGATGGCCACACCGCACCGGGGGTGCCGCAACGCACCGCCAATCTCGGTGCCGATTGGGAAGTGCCCGGCCAGGCCGGCCTGGCCGTGAACGCCCGCATGATCTACACGGCCCCGGTCTATTTCGATGCCGCCAATACCCTGCGGCTGCCGGGCTGGACACGCTGGGACCTGGGCGCGCGCTACCGCACGCGGATCGCCGGCAGGGCGGTGGTGTGGCGCGCCAACGTGGAGAATCTCTTCAACCGCCGCGCCTGGCTGCTGGACAATCCCTACGTGACGGTGGCCGCGCCGAGGACGGTGTTGTTATCGGTACAGGTGGATTTCTAGCGACGGCGAAACCGGGACGGAGACTGAAAATCCTTTTGACGATGCAAGAAAGCCCCTCTATTATTTCTGTAACGACAGAAATAATAGAAATGGAAAAGCTCATGGATCTGGGACCGACCGCGCAGAAATACATCCTCCACTGGGGCGAGATGGGCAGCCGCTGGGGCGTCAACCGCACCGTCGCCCAGATCCACGCCTTGCTGTTCCTGGCCGACCAGCCGCTGCATGCCGAAGAGATCGCCGAGACGCTCAACGTGGCGCGCTCCAACGTCAGCAATAGCCTCAAGGAGCTGCAGAGCTGGGGACTGGTGCGCATCACCCACCTGGCCGGTGACCGCCGCGACCATTTCGTGGCCTTGCAGGATGTGTGGGAAATCTTCCGCGTCATCGTCGAGGAGCGCAAGCGGCGCGAGATCGATCCGACCCTGACGGTGTTGCGCGACTGCGCCTCCGAAGCCAGCCACGACAAGACCCTCAGCCGTGCCGCAGTAGCCCGCATGGACCAGGCCCTGGACTTCGTCGAGATGCTCACCGGGACCTACGAAGACTACAAGCACCTGCCGCCGGCGACCTTGAAGCGCTTCCTCAAGATGGGCGGCAAGGTGGCGCGACTGCTGAGCAGTGACGAGAAGGTCTGAGCCGCTCATGCCCGGTGAAACCCGGGCATGAGCATTTTTTTATCGAATTATTTCTGTTTATACAGAAATTACTGACAAGAACCCTTGCAAGGAGAGCTTCCATGAAGATCCTGGTCCTCGGTGCCAATGGCATGATCGGCGCGCGCCTGATGTCGGCCCTGGCTGATGCCGGCCATGACGTGACCGGCAGCGGTCGCCGCCCCGATGCGGCTGGCCGGGCAGGACAAGAGAGGCCCGCCGCATCGTGGATTTGCATCGACTTCGCCAACCTCCAACGCCCTGAACAATGGCATGCGCATCTGGACGGCATGGCGCTGGTCATGAATGCCGTCGGCCTCTTCAGCGAGCGCTACCCGGGGGAATTCGACGACGTTCACCGGGCCGCACCACAAGCCCTCTTCAAGGCCTGCCATGACAAGGGCTGTGCGCTGATCCACCTCTCCGCCCTGGGCAGCGATGCGCAAGCGCAGCCGGCCTACTGGCGCAGCAAAGGCCAGGCCGAAGAGGCGCTGACGGCGTGTGGGCTGCAGGCCACCATCCTGCGACCGTCCCTGGTGTTTGGCCCCGAGGGCGCCAGCAGCAAGATGCTGACGAGCCTGGCCACCCTGCCGCTGGTGCTGCTGCCCGGCGCCCGTGTGCCGGTGCGACCGGTCCATGTGGAGGATGTGGCTGCGCTGGTGACGAAGCTGGTCGCGATGCGGGAGCAAGGGCAGCCATGGCCTTCCCGTATCGATGTCGCCGGTCCCAGCCCACTGACGCTGGGCACCTATGTGGCACTGCTGGGGAAGGGCTTGGGCCAGGGCCGGCAAGGCTGCCGCATCTGGAATCTACCGCTCGATGTAGCCAGCCTGCTGGCCCGCGGTGCCAGTCTATTGCGCCTGCCACTGCTGACACCCGATGCCATCGCCATGTTGCAAGGCAGCCTGGATGGCCGGCTCTGCCCGGATGCAAACGCCATGGCCAGGCTGCTCGGTCGCAGCGCACGCCATCCGGCCAGCTTTGCCACACCCGCCATGCGCAGCGAGCGGGTGATGGCCTGGGCGTATCCGGCCTTGACCATCGCCATTGCCATGCTCTGGCTGATCACCGCCTGGGTCTCGTGGTTTGCCTGGCCGCATGCGCAAAGTCATGCCTGGCTGGCCGCATGCGGCATCCCCCCGGCACTGCGCGAGACTACGCTGGCGGCCGCCAGCCTCACCGATGCCGCCATCGGCATGGCCCTCCTGGCGGGACTGGCTTGCCAGCGCCGTGGCCATGCGCTGCTGTGGCCGCTACAGACGCTGCTGGTACTGGCCTATACGCTCGTCATGAGTGTCTGCCTGCCGGATTTCTGGGCCCACCCCTTCGGACCGCTCAGCAAGAACCTGCCTTTGTTGCTGCTGTTTTTCGCCATGTGGCGCCTGCGTTGAAAGGAAATTCCATGGACTACCTCGCCATCAAGTGGCTGCACATCATCTCGGCCACCTTCATGTTCGGTACCGGTTTCGGCACCGCCTTCTACATGTTCTTCGTCAATCGCAGCGGCAACGTCCAGGCCATTGCCGTGGTCACGCGCTGGGTCGCGCGCGCGGACTGGTGGTTCACCACGCCCTCGGTGATAGTGCAACCGCTGTCGGGCTTGTGGATGATGCACCTGGCCGGCTATCCGCTCGAAAGCACCTGGATACGCTGGTCGCTGGCCCTGTATGCCCTGGCCGGCGCCTGCTGGCTGCCAGTGGTCTGGCTGCAATTGCGCATGCGCGACATGGCCCAGGCCGCCGCCCGCGACGGCCATGCCTTGCCGGCGCGATTCTGGCGGTTCGAGAAGATCTGGACGATGCTCGGTTTCCCGGCATTCAGCTCGCTACTGGTGGTGTACTGGCTGATGGTCCACAAGCCGGCCTGAAGACAGGATTGCCTCCGGGGAACATGTACTGCGGCAGCACTCAGTACCCTGACATCTTCTATAATCAAGGCCGGAGACAACCCATCGCCAGCAAGTTGCCAGTCAGTCATCGCGCCCATCCGGCGTGACGCGGCGACGATGCTGCGAACAACGCACGGTGAATGGCATGGCACTGTATTTCAAGAACAAGAGACAAAAGACTTTCCTCGGCGCGCCGGTGGGCTGGCCATTGATGTTCCTGATGGCCATCGACCTGTGCATCGCCGGCCTGATGTTCCTGTCGGATCACGACTGGAGCGGCCTGATCCTGCTGTATCCGCCGCTGGCGCTGGCCCTGGCCATGCTGGCCGACGCCCGCAAGGAAAAGGAAGCCGCCCGCCAGGCCGAACGTCGCCAGCGCCGTTGATCCTCTCCGCCTAAGTACATTCCAGCAGATTCACTATGCCCCAGGTTACCGACCGGCCAGCCCTGCTGCTGGCCTCCCGCATTGCATTTTCCTATCCTGGCATGGAACTGTTCCATGACCTCACGCTGCGCGTCACCGCCGGCGTGACGCTGGTGCGCGGCGGCGATGGCCGTGGCAAGACCACGCTGCTCAATATCCTGGGTGGCAGCCTGCCCGACGCCACCGGCGCGCTGGAACTGAATGGCGTGCGCCTGGACAGCGATGGCCCGGCCTATCGCCGTGAGGTGTTCCATATCGATCCGCGCAGCGAGGCCTACGACCAGATGACACCACCGGAATTCTTCGAGGCCATGCGCGCGCGCTATCCCCGCTTCGATGCACGGCTGCTGCCAGCGCTGACCGAGGGCCTGTCGCTCACGCCGCACCTGGAGAAGAAACTCTTCATGCTCTCCACCGGCAGCAAGCGCAAGGTCTACCTGGCCGCCGCCTTCGCCGCCCATGCCACGCTGACGCTACTGGACGATCCCTATGCCAGCCTGGATCGCGCCTCCATCAATGTCGTGGCACGCACGCTGGATGCGCATGCCGACGATACCAAGCAGGCCTGGGTGGTGGCCATGTACGAGACGCCGGACCACATCCGGCTGGCCGCGACCATCGACCTGGGTGACTAGACCCGGCGCGCGCCGCCGGCACCGGCACCCGCACTCGACAACAACTCCGACAACACCGAACGTAACCAGCGATTACCCGGATCGTGGTGATAGCGCTCGTGCCAATGCTGCTTGACCGCATAGTCCGGCAGGGCGAAGGGCACCGGGAAGACCTTGAAGCGGCCGCGGCCCTCCAGCACTTCGGCCAGCCGTTCGGGGATGGTCACCAGCATGTCGGTCTGCTCCACCACGAAGGCAATGCCCAGGTAGTTGGGCACCCGCAGCGCGATGTTGTGGGTGATGCCCTGGCTGGCGATTTCCCGGGCCAGGATCAGGTGGCCGGTGCCTGAGGTGGTCACCACGGCATGCTCCTCGCGCTCGAACTGCTTCAGGCTCAGCCGGTTGCGGATGCGCGGGTGGTCGGCGCTGGCCACGCACACATAGCGCTGGCGGAACAGCGACTGCTGGTAGAACCCGGCCTCCAGCTGCGGCATGAAGCCCAGCGCCAGGTCGGCCTCACCGGATTCGAGCAGGCGCGGCGTGTCGGTGGAGAGCGGAACGATGTCGATATGGATCCCCGGCGAGGTGCGGCGCAGGTGCGCCCACAGGCGCGGCAGCAATACCAGCTGGCTGATGTCGGTCATGCTGATGCAGAAGGTGCGCTCGGCGGTGGTCGGATCGAATCCACTGCGATAGCCAAATACCTGCTCCAGCGAGGCCAGCGTGCCGCTGACCTGTGGCTCCAGCTCGCGCGCCAGCGGCGTCGGCTCCATCACGTTGGCAATACGCACGAAGAGCGGATCATCGAAGTGCTCGCGCAGGCGCCCCAGGGCGATGCTCACGGCGGGCTGGCCCAGTCCGAGATTGTCGGCGGCGCGGGTGACGCTGCGGGTCTTGTAGATCTCCTCGAAGACCTGCAGCAGGCGGATATCGGCGGTTTGCAGGGTCATCGTCACTATTCTTTATTCGAATGGAATCCATTAATACCATTGCATAGACCGAATGTCGATGCGGCGCGTACATTTTCGTCACAGAACAAAAGCTGCCGCGCTCCCTCCGGGAATGCCGGCAGGAAATCACCTCACCTGGAGACGACACATGCTGCCACTAGGCACACTGGATGAGCTGCCATCCGACTATCGCGACGCACTGACCCGAGAACACCTGGTGCCACTCTGGCCCAGCCTGCGCAACGTCTTGCCACCGGCCAAGCCGATACCCCGCACCCAGCCCGCCTGCTGGCGCTACCAGGCCGTGCGGCCGCTGCTGCTGCAGGCCGGTGAGCTCACCCCGATGGAGAAAGCCGAGCGGCGCGTGCTGGTGCTGGCCAATCCCGGTCATGGCCTGGAGAAGATGCAGGCCAGCGCCGCCATCTACCTCGGCATGCAATTGCTGCTGCCTGGCGAATGGGCGCCTGCGCATCGCCATACCCCCAATGCGGTGCGCATGATCGTCGAAGGCGAGGGCGCCTACACCACGGTGGAGGGCGAGAAATGCCCCATGCAGCGCGGCGACCTGATCCTCACCCCCAGCGGCCTGTGGCACGAGCATGGCCATGACGGCCAGGCCCCGGTGGTGTGGCTCGATGTGCTGGACCTGCCGCTGGTGCATTACCTGGAAACCTCCTACGTCCAGGAAGGCCAGGCGCAAACCGTGGCCGCCGGTGGCAGCGAGCGCGGCTATCGCAGCGGTGGCGTGGTGCCGGCGCCGATGTTCGTGCGTACGCAGCAACGCTATCCAATGCTGCGCTATCCCTGGGCCGAGGTGCGCGCCAGCCTGCTGGCGCTGGCTTCGCGTGCGCCGGTCGGACAGGCCGTGCAACTGGCCTATGTCAATCCGGAAAGCGGCGAGGATTGCCAGAACATCCTCGGTTATTCGGCGCTGATGCTGCGCCCCGGCGAGACCCTGCAACTGCCGGCGCGCTCGCCGGCCATGGTGTTGCATGTGATCGAGGGCGCCGCCTCGGTGGTGGCGGCCGATGCCAGCTTCGCACTGGACCAGGCCGATACCTGCTGCGTGCCGGGCTATGTGCCGGTGCGCTTGCGCAATGCCTCGGCCAGCGAAGCGGCTTTCCTCTTCGTGGCCGACGAGAGTCCGCTGCATCGCAAGCTGGGCCTGTACGAAGTGCGCCAGCAGGCCTGAACGCCCCCCACATTCCGACATATCGCAGGCATGCGCCGGCTGCGGCTCATCTGCATGCCTGCGCAAGCAAGAAAGGATACTTCCATGACGCAATCCCTCCCCATCATCGTCGCCGGTGGCGGCATCGGCGGCCTGGCCGCCGCCCTGGCGCTGGTGCGCCAGGGCTTTGCCGTGACGGTACTGGAACAGGCCGCCGAGATCGGCGAGATCGGCGCCGGCATCCAGCTGGGGCCCAATGCCTTCCATGCCTTCGACGCCCTGGGCATCGGCGAGAAGGCCCGTGCCCGCGCCGTCTATACCGACGAGATGGTGATGCACGATGCCATCGATGGCCGCCTGGTCGGCCGCATTCCCACCGGCGCCGCCTTCCGCGAGCGCTTCGGCAATCCCTATGCGGTGATCCACCGCGTGGATGTGCATCTGTCGCTGCTGGAAGGAGCGCAAGAGACGGGGCAGGTGAGCTTCCTGACCTCGACCCGGGTGCAGCAGGTGGAACAGGACGAACACGGCGTGACAGTCTACGACCAGCATGGCCGCGTCCATCGCGGGCAAGCCCTGATCGGCGCCGATGGCACCAAGTCAGTGGTGCGTGCGCAATACGTCAACGACCCGGCACGGGTGACCGGCCATGTGGTGTATCGGGCCGTGGTCGACAAGCGTGATTTCCCGGCCGACCTGCAGTGGAATGCCGCCAGCATCTGGGTCGGCCCGAACTGCCACCTGGTGCATTACCCGCTGCGCGGTGGCGAGCAGTACAACGTGGTGGTGACCTTCCACAGCCGCCAGCAGGAACAGTGGGGCGTGACCGATGGCAGCGCCGAGGAAGTGCAGAGCTACTTCCAGGATATCTGCCCGCAGGCGCGCCAGCTGATCGACCTGCCCAGGAGCTGGAAGCGCTGGGCCACCGCCGACCGCGAGCCGATCGGGCAATGGAGTTTCGGTCGCGTCACGCTGCTGGGGGACGCCGCCCATCCGACCACGCAGTACATGGCGCAGGGCGCCTGCATGGCGCTGGAAGACGCGGTGACGCTGGGCGAGGCCTTGCGCGTGAATGGCAACGACTTCCTGCGCGCCTTCGATCTCTACCAACGTTCGCGGGTGGCGCGCACGGCGCGCATCGTGTTGTCCTCGCGCGAGATGGGGCGGATCTATCACGCCAAGGGGGTGGAACGGCTGGTGCGCAACGAGCTGTGGAAAGGGCGCACGCCGGAACGCTTCTATGACGCCATGGAATGGCTCTATGGCTGGAATGTACAACGCTGCCTGGCGCAGGACTGAGGGGGCGATCATGCAACTCTATAACTTCTTTCGCAGCGGCACCTCGCATCGCCTGCGCATCGCCCTGGAACTCAAGGGCTTGTCCTATGACTATGTGGCCGTGGACCTGCGCCGCGAGCAACACCTGGGTGCGGATTACCGTGCACGCCATCCGCAGGCCATGGTGCCGGCGCTGGTCGAGGGCGCACAGACGCTGATCCAGTCACCGGCCATCCTGGAGTGGCTGGAAGAACGCTACCCGACGCCGCCCCTGTTGCCCGCCGATCCCGATGCGCGTGCGCGTGTGCGCGCCCTGGCGGCCGTCGTCGGCTGCGACATCCATCCGGTCAACAACCGCCGCATCCTGCAATACCTGCGCCAGCACATGGGCTGCGATGAAGCCGGCATCCTGCGCTGGTGCCAGCAGTGGATAGGCGATGGCTTCGCCGCGCTGGAAACCCTGCTGGCACAGGATGGGCAGCGCGGCCCGTTCTGCTTCGGCGGCCAGGTGAGCCTGGCAGATGTCTACCTCATCCCCCAGGTGGAAAGCGCACGGCGCTTCCAGGTCGACCTGGGGCCGTATCCGCACATCGTCGCCATCGACCAGGCCTGCAACGCCCTGCCAGCCTTCCAGCGCGCCGCACCGGCGCTGCAGCCGGATGCGGCGGGCACGACCTGAGCATGCGCTTCATTCCCTTCAACTCACTCCACCAGGAAGCTCTCCATGACCTATCTCTTCCCTCCCGCCGGCGTAGTCGGCTTGCCCGTGGCCGGCAGCCAGGCCTTGTTTCCGGTACGCCGGGTCTATTGCGTAGGTCGCAACTACGCGGCCCATGCACGCGAGATGGGTTTCGACCCGGATCGCGAACCGCCTTTCTTCTTCTGCAAACCCAATGATGCGCAATCCATCGTGGTGGTTCCCGCAGGCGAGACGGTGACGCTGCCTTATCCACCGCTGACCCAGGACTATCACCATGAAGTCGAGCTGGTGGTGGCCATCGGCAAGGCCGGCAAGGATATCGCGCTGGACCAGGCGGCCTCGCACATCGCCGCCTACGCCGTCGGCCTGGACATGACCCGCCGCGACCTGCAGATGAAGATGCGCGAGATGGGCCGTCCCTGGGAGATCGGCAAGGCCTTCGACTACTCCGCGCCGGTGGGCTTGCTGCATCCGGTGGCGTCGACCGGCGTGGTCACGCGCGGTGAAGTCGCCCTTGAAGTCGATGGCGTGGCACGCCAGAAGAGCGACCTGACACACCTGATCTGGTCGGTGGACGAGATCATCGCCAACCTGTCCACGCTGTTCGAGTTGCAGCCTGGCGACCTGATCTTCACCGGTACCCCCGAGGGCGTCGGTGCGGTGCGCAGCGGCCAGACCCTGCATGCCCACATCGATGGCCTGACCCCGATCACGGTCAGGATCGCCTGACCCTCATCCGCTCACCACACATCACCATACATCAACACGAAGCGGCGCCACGCAGCGCCGCTCATCCCTCATCCAACAGAGGAGACATGCCATGCACGCCAGGCAAGACGTACAGCAATTCATCGACCAGCTTCCCTTCTCGCGGCTGCAGCGCCTGACGCTGTGGCTGTGCTTTCTGGTGGTGACCGTGGACGGTTTCGACACCGCCGCCATCGGGTTCATCGCCCCCGCCATCCGCGCCGAGTGGCAACTCTCGGCCAGTGCGCTGGCGCCGCTGTTCGGCGCCGGCCTGTTCGGCCTGATGGCCGGTGCGCTGATCTTCGGCCCGCTGGCTGACCGCCTCGGGCGCAAGACCATCCTGCTGTTCTCGGTCCTGTTCTTCGGCCTGGCCAGCCTGGCGGCAGCCTGGTCGCCCAGTCTGCCGGCGCTGGTGGCCTGGCGCTTCCTGACCGGACTGGGGCTGGGTGGCGCCATGCCCTGCGCCATCACCATGACCTCCGAGTATTGCCCCTCGGCACGGCGCTCCACGCTGGTGACCTTGATGTTCTGCGGCTTCACCATCGGCTCGGCCGTGGGCGGCCTGGTCTCGGCGCATCTGCTGGTGCAGTTCGGCTGGCGCGGCGTGTTGCTGGTCGGCGGCGTCCTGCCGCTGCTGCTGGTGCCGATACTGGCCTTATGGCTGCCTGAGTCACTGCGCTTCCTGGTGAGCCGGCAGGCCTCCACGGTACGCCTGCAGGCGCTGCTGCGCCGGCTGGCACCGACCTCGGTCGAGCTGCCCGCGTTGAGCGTCGGCGAGAGCGCAGCGGGCACGCCCGTGCGGGCGCTCTTCAGCGGCCGCTATGCGGTGGGAACGAGCTTGCTGTGGGTCAGCTTCTTCATGAGCCTTTTGATCATCTACCTGATCTCCAGCTGGTTGCCGACCCTGCTGACCCACGCCGGCGCGTCGATGAGCCGGGCCTCGCTGGTGACCTCGACCTTCCAGATCGGCGGCACCCTGGGGGCCATCGTGCTGGGACGTTTCATGGACCGCGCCGGCGCGCACCGCACGCTGTCCCTGGCCTATGTGCTGGGAGCGGTGTGCGTGGCCATGAGCGGGCTCAGCGGTGGCCAGCTGTGGTTGCTGGTGCTGGCCATCTTCGGCGTGGGCGTGTTCGTCAGCGGTTCGCAGGTGGGCGCCAATGCGCTGGCCGCGCAGTTCTATCCCACCCACAGCCGTGCCACCGGCGTGAGCTGGGCCAATGCCGCCGGACGCTGCGGCTCGGTGGTCGGTTCGCTCTGTGGCGGCTGGATGATGTCCATGGACCTGGGCATGGGCCTGATCCTGTCGATGCTGGCCATCCCGGCCCTGGTCTCGGCGCTGGCCATCGCCGTGCTGGGCCGCCGGCATGCGACATGGGCGCGCCAGCCGATCTCTACCTGAGTTGCCGGGGCCACCCGGCGCGACGGCATTGTCGCAGGTCAAGACCCGGGCCGATGCGACGCAGATCGGGGCGATCCCGCTTGGTTTCCCCTGGGTGGTCTCCTATGCTGGAATGGCAGCCTGTCACATGGGCTGTTGTTTTTTATTGCTTTCCGGTTACGCCATGCGCCGGATTGCCGACCAGCAATGCAATGACAACAAGGGGAAAACCATGCAGCTTTCCAATGTCACGATCCGCGTTCGCCTGTGGCTGGGCTTCGGCCTGTTGATGGTACTGATGCTGGCGATGGCCGCGTCGGGTATCGCCCGGCTGGGGCAGTTGAACGGGCAGATGAAGGACGTCATCCACGACAAGTATCCCAAGACCGTCGTGGCCGGCGATATCGTCGACCAGGTCAACGTGGTGGCGCGCTCGGTACGCAACATCCTGCTGCTCAAGAACCAGGCGCAGATCCAGAGCGAATATGAGCGCATCGATGGCGCCGACCGCGCCTTGCGCGAGGACATGACCCAGCTCGACCGCTTGCTGACCGACAACGACAGCAGGGCGGCGCTGGCCTCGCTGGTCAAGGCCCAGGCAGCCTACCTCGACAAGCGCGACAAGGTCCTGACCATGGTGCGGCAGGGTGGCAAGGAGGGCGCCATCGATGTGCTCATCGATGAGGTGCGGCCGGTACAGAGCGCCTACATGAACGCCGCCGATGCCCTGATCAAGCTGCAACACGGGATGATGACGGCCGCCGGCGATGACGTGGAGGACAACTACGCCCAGGCACGCGCACTGCTGATGGGCCTGGCCATTGCCGGCCTGCTGGCGGCGGTCGCCATCGCATGGATGATCACCCGCAGCATCACCGCCCCGCTGGACCGGGCCGTGCGCGTGGCCGAGACGGTGGCCGCCGGCGACCTGACCTCGACCATCGACGACCGTGGTCGTGACGAGACCAGCATGCTCCTGCGCGCGCTGAAGAAGATGAATGAGCGTCTGCTGGAGATCGTCAGCCAGGTGCGGGTTTCCACCGACACCATCGCCACGGCCAGCAGCGAGATCGCCCGGGGCAACCTGGACCTGTCCTCGCGCACCGAGCAACAGGCAGCCTCGCTGGAAGAGACCGCCTCCTCGATGGAGGAACTGACTGCCACCGTGAAGCAGAATGCGACCCACGCCAGCGAGGCCAACACACTGGCCGGATCGGCCTCGGACGTAGCGCGCCAGGGCGGCACGGTAGTCAGCCAGGTGGTGCAGACCATGGGCGCCATCGATGCCTCCTCCAAGCGCATCGTGGACATCATCGGGGTCATCGATGGCATCGCCTTCCAGACCAATATCCTGGCGCTCAACGCGGCCGTGGAGGCGGCCCGTGCCGGCGAGCAGGGCCGTGGTTTTGCGGTGGTGGCCTCGGAGGTACGCGCGCTGGCGCAGCGCTCGGCCACTGCCGCGCACGAGATCAAGGCGCTCATCGCCGACTCGGTGGCACGCGTGGCCGACGGCTGCAAGCTGGTGGAGCAGGCCGGACACACCATGCACGAAGTGGTGGAGAGCGTGCAGCGGGTCGGTGCCGTCGTCAACGAGATCAGCGCCGCGGGGCAGGAGCAAAGTGCCGGCATCGAACAGGTCAACCTGGCCATCGTGCAGATGGACCAGGTGACCCAGCAGAATGCCGCGCTGGTGGAGCAGGCCGCTGCCGCCGCGCAATCGCTGCAGGACCAGGCCGCGCACCTGGCACGGTTGGTGTCGGTGTTCCGGCTGGCAGGCGAGGCGCCGGTGTTGCGGACCCTGGCCGCGCCAGTGGGGCGGGCCTTGCAGTACGCCCGATGACCGGATCGCGTCGGTCCCGACCGCTGCGCGCCCGGGACTCGATGCGGGATGGCGAGGAAGGCTATGATATGCACGTACGCATGCCCCCGATGCAGGGGCCGCGACCAGAACATCCAACAGGAGACACTACGTGAGCATAGACATCCAGCCCCGGACGGTGATCGGTTCGGCCCATTACCACCAGGACGAAAAGACCGACTACCGGTGGAACATCCCCGAGTTCTTCAACATCGGTATCGAGGCCTGCGACAAGTGGGCCGATGGCAGCGCCCGGCCAGCCATCATCAGCGAAGACGCCGACGGCAGCGTCACCACCTGGAGCTTCGACCAGTTGAAGTCGCTCAGCGACCAGTTCGCCAATGTCCTGGCCGAGGCCGGGGTGAAGCGGGGTGACCGTATCGGCATCTACCTCTCGCAGCGCATCGAGACGGTCATCACCCACATCGCCGCCTACAAGCTAGGCGCCATCACGGTGCCGCTGTTCTACCTGTTCGGCCCGGATGCCATTGCCTACCGCCTGGACAACAGCGGCGCCACCGCGCTGGTGACCGATGCCAGCGGCATGGAAAAGGTCTACCTGGCCGGCGAGCTGCCCGAGCTCAAGGTGATCTATTGCGTGGAGCCTGCCGACATCGTCCTGCCACAGACCACCGACTTCTGGGACCGCCTGCACGCGGCTGCTTCGGTCTTCAAGCCACAGCCCACGCTGGCCGACGAGCCGGCCATGATCATCTACACCTCCGGCACCACCGGCAAGGCCAAGGGCGCGCTGCATGCCCATCGCGTGCTGCTGGGCCACCTGCCGGGCGTGGAGGTGTCGCATGACAGTTTCCCCCAGCCCGGCGACCGCTTCTGGACACCGGCCGACTGGGCCTGGATCGGCGGCCTGCTCGATGTGCTGCTGCCCTCGCTGTTCCATGGCGTGGCGGTGGTGGCCAGGCGTCTGGAGAAGTTCGATGCCGAGGCGGTCTTCGGATTGCTGGCGCGGCATGGCATCCGCAACGTGTTCTTCCCACCGACGGCCCTGAAGATGTTGCGCGGCACGCCTGCGCCGCGCGAGCAATGGGACTTCAGTCTGCGCAGCGTCGCCAGCGGCGGCGAGACCCTGGGGGACGACCTCATCGCCTGGGGTCGCCAGGCGCTGGGCGTGACCATCAACGAATTCTATGGCCAGACCGAGTGCAACCTGGTGGTGTCCTCGTCCTCGCGGCTCTATCCCAGCGCCTCCGGCAGCATGGGCCGCGCGGTGCCGGGTCATGACGTGCAGATCGTCGATGACGACGGCCACATCGTGGCGCCGGGGACGGTGGGCAATATCGCCATCCGCTCGCCCGATCCGGTCATGTTCCTGCGCTACTGGCGCAACGAGGACGCCACGCGCGAAAAGTTCGCCGGCGATTTCCTGCTCACCGGCGACCTGGGCAACATGGATGAGGGCGGCTATATCCGCTACCTGGGCCGCAATGACGACGTCATCACCAGCGCCGGTTATCGTATCGGGCCGGCGCCGATCGAGGAGTGCATCATGCGCCATCCGGCCGTGCGTATCGCGGCCGTGGTGGGTATCGCCGACGAGCTGCGCACCGAAGTGGTCAAGGCCTTCGTGGTGCTCAAGGAGGGCCATGTCGGTGATGCGGCGATGGTGGCGGCGCTGCAACAGCATGTGCGCTCGCAATTGGCGGCGCACGAATATCCGCGCATCATCGCCTTCGTCGACGCCCTGCCGACCACGGCCACCGGCAAGATCATGCGCAAGACGCTCAAGGAAATGGGCGCCTAACGCCACGCCCCCCGGATCGCTGGCCGCGCTGCGTCTTCATAGCGGGCCGCCTTTCGGCGGCTCGCATCGCGCCTGCCGTTGGGGCCAAGAATATCAAAAACATTCGATCTTTTTCTAGCGCGAATTCGGCTGATATCTCGATTAATTGACGATATTAATCTCGAACAAATACGATTAAACGACGGCAGATTAGCGGGTATAAATGTTTGTCACGGATAGTATGTGCCTTATTAATTGTAGCTAATCGACCATCGTCTCCAGCCACCGGATCCTTGCGCTCATGAAAAATACCGAGACTCCACCGAGCGCCCGCATCATCTTCGGACAGAATGTCAGGAGAGTTCGCCGGCTGAAAGAGATGTCACAAGAGGAACTGGCCTTCCGGGCCGACATCAGCCGTACCTACCTGAGCGAAGTTGAACGCGGAGATCGCAACATCTCCGTGGACAACATGGAAGCCCTCGCCCAGGCCCTTGAAATGGAATTGCCCGACCTGCTGCGTCATACGCTGCTGTCCTTGCCCAGCGACGAACCGAAGTCACCCGACTAGATTGCCTGCCGGCTTGCCCGCACGACCCGGTCGAACAAGGGGAGAGGAAACGACCGAGGGGGAGGGCAGAGGAAATCGCAGGTTGAACACCGTAGGACCACCGGGCAGGCTGCGCACACCAGCCTGCCCACCATGCAAGGCCATGATGGAGCGCACGATGGCCAGGCCCAGGCCACTGGAACCGCTGGCGCTGCTGCGCGAAGGGTCGGCACGATAGAAGCGGTTGAAGATGCGCTCCTGCAGCTCGGGGTGGATGCCGCTACCGGGATTGGCCACCTCGATGACGGTGGCCCCGTCGACCACGCTGGCGGTGAGCGTAATGACACCATCTTGCGGCGTATAGCGGATCGCATTGGCCACCAGGTTGCCCACGGCCCGGCGCAACAACATCATGTCGGCGTGGATGCGTCCGCTACCCTCGATGGCGATGCGCACCCTGGCGTCCTCGGCGATGCCCTCGAAGTAGTCGGCGATCTTGCCCAGCTCCTCCCTGACATCGAGCTCCTGAACCTGCAACACCACATGCGCATTCTCGGCCCGCGCCAGGAACAGCATGCTCTCCATCATCCGCGACAGCCGCTCGTACTCCTCGATGTTGGAACTGAGCAGGGCCTGGTATTCCTCCACCGGGCGCGGCTTGCCCAGCGCCACCTGGGTCTGCACCATGAGGTTGTTGAGCGGGGTGCGCAGGTCGTGGGCCAGGTCGGCGGAGAACTGGCTCAATTGCTGGAAGCTGCCCGAGAGACGGTCCATCATCTCGTTGAAGGATTCCACGATCTCGTGCAGCTCCTGCGGCGCAGCCTGGATGTCGAGGCGGGTATCGAGACGGTTGGCGGAAATGGCGCGCGTCTGCGCGGCCATCATGCGCAAGGGCTGCAAGCCGCTGCGCACGAACAGGAAACTGAGCAGCGTCGCCAGCACCGTGCCGATGCTGGCGGCCACCCATACATCGGAGCGGTATTCGGAGAGCAGCATCATGCGATCCGAGGCCGCGCGCACCACCAGCACGATAGCCTGCTCGCCTGAACGTGTAACGGGCTTGCTGGCGATGTAACGGGCATGCTGGTCACCCAGTCGCCACGACTGGATGCTGTCCCATGCGCCGATGGCGACCTTGCCCAGATCGATGCCTGGGGCTGCGCGTTCGGGGTCATGGCTTTCCAGCAGCGGACTGCCATCGGCACGGGTGATGCGGACCAGCAGCTGGTCGTGGCCGCTCAGGTTGTCCAGCACCAGGTGGCGCCGCGCCAGGATATCGTCCAGCGAAGCCGAGTCCTCGACCAGGTGATTGATGGAGCGGCACTTGCCGGCCAGCTCCTCGTCATCGCGCCGTTCCAGCTGCACATGCAGCGCATGGCACAGGTAGCTGCCAAACCCGGCGAAGGTGACGATGGCCAGGAGCGCAAACAGCGCCACCAGGCGCAGGTTCATCGAGGCGGGCGTGCGCTGCTTCACTGCCGGGCCTCGAAGACGTAGCCCATGCCCCAGACGGTATGCAGCAGCTTCTTGTCGAATCCGTCATCGAGCTTGGCACGCAAGCGCCGCACGGCGACATCGACGACGTTGGTGTCGCTGTCGAAATTCATGTCCCACACCTGCGAGGCAATCTGCGGACGCGAGAGCACCTCGCCGGGGCGGCGGATCAGCATATGCAGCAGCGCGAATTCCTTGGCGGTGAGGTCGATGCGCTGGCCGGCGCGCGTGGCCTTGCGGCGGACCACATCAAGCACTACGTCGTCATACTCGATCACATCGGCCTCGCGGCTGGGTCCGCGTCGCAGCAACGTACGCACGCGCGCCAGCAGCTCGGTAAAGGCGAAGGGCTTGACCAGGTAATCGTCGGCGCCCAGTTCCAGTCCCTTGACGCGATCATCGACCTCGTCGCGCGCGGTCAGGAAGAGCACCGGCGTGTCATGGGTGCGGCGCAGTTCGCGCAGGATGTCCCAGCCATTCATGCCGGGCAGCATCACATCCAGGATGATCAGCTTGTAATCCAGCGTGCGGGCGTTGTGCAGGCCATCCACGCCGGTCTGCACCCAGTCCACCACGAAGCCGGACTCGGTCAGGCCGCGACGCAGATAGTCGCCCGACTTGGGCTCGTCTTCTACCAACAAGATATGCATGATCGGATTCCTGGCGGACAAGCTGCCATTGTGAACCAGCCGGGCAAACCTATTCATTACAAATCTGTAATGACTTGGCAATCTTTCTGTGCGGACCGGCTGCCTAGAATGCATCCCAACGATACGCCCGACGCTGCAGCCGGCAAGCACGGACGGCAGGGTGGTCGACGGTGCCAGCCGCATTATCCCCTCTGTGGCCTGGTGTCTTGTGTGTAACTTTCCCCCTAGGAGCATCCTCATGAAGACTTCGCAAATCATTCTCGGCACCCTGGTCGCCGCTTTCTCGCTGTCCGCCTTCGCCCAGTCGACCGCGCCCACCGAAGCTGCCCGTGATCAGGCCAACCTCTCCGCACGCAACAACTATCCGGTCATCAAGTTCACCAGCACCAAGACCCGCGCCGACGTCGTGGCCGAACTCAATGCCGCCCGCCTGGGCGAACCGATGCAAGCCAGCGCGGCCAAGCCCTCGGTCAAGGACAGCAGCACCCAGGACCAGGCCTTTGACTCTTCCCTCTACAACGGGGCATAATCGGCGCCGGCCGATTGGTCCGTGTTGGTCCGTATTGGTCCGTATTTCATCCAGCGGCTACCCGCCTTCACCGGCCGGTAGCCGCGTGAGTTTCTCATGCGCGCTCTCATCCTGATTCTTTTCCTGGCCTTGCTCTTGCCGCTGCAGCTCTCCTGGGCGGCGATGGCGAGCTATTGCCAGCAGGAACGCAGCAGCGCGCCAGCCCACCCTGGGCATCACGAACACACCGCAGCGCCGGCGGCACAGCCCGATGGCGAGCACGCCAAGAGCGGCGAGGCCGACAGCGGCTGTTCGCTCTGCCAGTTCTCGGGCATGAAGTCGGTGCAATGGCCTCAGCTGTCCATGGTTGACCATGGCGGCACATCGCGTGAGGTTTTCTGCACCAGCCCCCGCCATCCCGCCTCCCACATCGCCGACGGGCCCGACAAGCCCAACTGGCTGCTCGCCGCCTAGGTCGGCGAGGACACCCATTCTTTCACTGCTCTCGCCGGATTCCCCCCTCTTCACTGGAGAATTCGATGTACCGGCACAGCCACCTGCTGGCGCTAGCCCTGCTCGCGCCCAGCCTGGTCCTTGCACAAGGACCGACCCCACCCATTGCATTGACCGATTCGGCACCGCTGGTCCAGACGGCGCAGCGCCTGACCCTGTCCGCGGCGCTGGCCCTGGCCGATAGCAACAACCGCGCACTGGCGGCCGCCCGGAAGGAAATCGAAGCCCTCGATGCCAGCCTCGAACAGGCCGGCGCACGGCCCAATCCGGAGTTTTCCGCCCTCATGGAAGACACCCGCAAGGCCAGCCGCACCACCACCTACCAGATCAACCAGCCCATCGAACTGGGCGGCAAGCGCGATGCCCGCATCGCGGCTGCCCAACGGGCCCGCGAGATGGCCGTCCTGGACCTCGCCAGCCAGCGCAGCGCCTTGCATGCGCGCGTGACGGCGGCCTTCCACGAAGCGGCACTGGCCATGGAACGCCAGCAGCTGGCGCGCGACCTGGTCACGCTGGCACAGACCGCTGCCGACATGACGGCGCGCCGGGTGCAGGCCGGCAAGGTCTCGCCGGTAGAGCAGACCCGGGCGCAACTGGCTCTCTCCAACGCGCGGCTGGAAGCCAGCCAGGCCGACAGCGACGTGACACTGGCGCGCCGCCAGCTGGCCAGCCTGTGGGGCGCCACCGATCCCGGTGCGGCGCTGGCCGACATCGACACGGAGACGCTGCCGGCCCTGCCCGATATCGCTACCCTCACGGCGCGCGTGGCCAACGGCCCGGCCGTGCAGATGGCACGTCTGGAAGTGGAGCGCCGCCAGGCGCTGGCGCGCATCGAAAGCAGCAAGCGCGTGCCCGACCTCACCCTGAGCCTGGGCAACAAGCGCGACGAAGAGGCCGCCCGCAACATGTGGGTGGTCGGCTTCTCGGTGCCGATTCCGGTGTTCGACAACAACCGGGGCAATGAACTGGAAGCCTTGAAACGCGTGGACAAGGCCCGCGACGAACAAGCCATCGTCGAGTTGCAATGGCAGAACGAGGCCGCCCAGGCCTATGAGCGACTGCGCAATGCCCGCCAGGAAGCGCAGGCCCTGCGCGAGGACATCCTGCCCGGTGCGCAGAGCGCCTATCTCGCCGCGCGTACCGGTTTCACGCTGGGCAAGTTCGCCTTCCTCGACGTGCTGGACGCCCAGCGCAGCTATTTCCAGGCGCGGGGCCAGTACTGGAAGGCCCTCTCCAGCGCCTTCCAGGCCAGCGCCGAACTGGACCGCCTGGCCGGCAATAGCCCCCTTGCTCCCCCCAATGCGCAATGAGAAAGCACCGGAGAACACACATGAAAACGCACATGAGCAGCAAACAGAAACTGGCCATCGCGGCCATCATCGTCGCAGCTGCACTGCTGTCGGGATGGACCCTGCTGCAGGGTCAGGACGCCCAAGCCAAGGCCGAGGCCACCCGCACCCACCAGGATGAGAAGAAGGAAGAACACGGCCACGAGGAGGGCAAGGACAAGGGCGAGGGCGAGGGCGAGCATCACGATGAAGAAGGCGAGATCGCCCTGAGCCAGGAGCAGATCAATGCCGCCGGCATCGCGCTGACACAGGCCGCGCCGGCCAGCCTGGAGAGTGGCCTGCAACTGCCCGGCGAGATCCGTTTCAACGAAGACCGCACCGCCCACGTCGTGCCGCAGGTGGCCGGCGTGGTGGAGTCGGTCCCGGCCAGGCTGGGCCAGAAGGTGAAGAAGGGCCAGGTACTGGCCGTCATCAGCAGCAGCGCGGTTTCCGAACAACGGGCCGACCTGATCAACGCCCAGCAACGGCTGGCGCTGGCGCGCAGCAACTGGCAACGCGAGAAGCAGCTGTGGGAGCAGAAGATCTCGGCCGAACAGGATTACCAGCAGGCGCAGCTGGCCTTGCAGGAAGCCGAGGTGGCCGTGCGCAATGCCGGCCAGAAGCTGCATGCCATCGGTGCAGTCAGTGGCAAGGCGACGGCCAGCCTCAATCGCTATGAGATCCGCGCTCCCTTCGACGGCACCGTCGTCGAAAAACACCTGGGCCTGGGCGAAGCCGTGCGCGAGGATGCCAATGCCTTCCTGATCTCCGACCTCTCCACGGTCTGGGCCGAGATCATCGTCTCGCCCAAGGACTTGCAGCAGGTGCGCGTGGGTGGACGCGCAGTGGTGCGCGCCACCGCCTTCGACGCCACGGCCAGCGGCACGATTGCCTATGTCGGCGCGCTCATCGGCGAACAGACCCGTACCGCGCGCGCCCACGTGGTGCTGTCCAATCCGCAGGAAAGCTGGCGTCCCGGCCTGTTCGTCTCGGTCGACGTGATGAGCCAGGCCACCGAGGTACCGGTGGCGGTGGCGGCCGATGCCCTCCAGACGATAGAGGGCAAGAACGTGGTCTTCGTGCGCGTGGCCGATGGTTTCAAGGCGCAGCCGGTGCGCACCGGGCGCAGCGATGGCAAGGTCGTCGAGATCCTGGCCGGGCTGCAGGCCGGCGACCAGGTCGCCAGCGCCGGCAGCTTCGCCCTCAAGGCCGAACTCGGCAAGGGCGCGGCCGAACACAGCCATTGATGACCCTTGATGGCCATTGCGCCACCACTCCACTCTGAGAGACCACGATCATGTTTGAACGCATCATACGCTTCGCCATCGAGCACCGATGGCTGGTCCTGCTGGCGGTGCTGGGCATGGGCGCCTATGGGGTCTACAGCTACCAGAAGCTGCCCATCGACGCCGTGCCCGACATTACCAACGTACAGGTCCAGATCAACACCGCCGCCCCCGGCTACTCGCCGCTGGAAACCGAGCAGCGCATCAGCTATGCGCTGGAGACGGCCATGTCGGGCCTGCCGCAGCTGGAACAGGTACGCTCGCTGTCACGCTATGGCCTGTCGCAGGTGACGGTGATCTTCAAGGATGGCACCGACATCTACTTCGCCCGCCAGCTGGTCAACGAACGCCTGCAGCAGGCCAGGAGCCAGCTGCCCGGCGGCATTGATCCGGTCATGGGGCCGATCTCCACCGGCCTGGGTGAAATCTACCTGTGGACCGTGGAAGCCCGCGAGGATGCCCGCAAACCCGATGGCACGCCCTATGGCGCCAGCGACCTGCGCGAGATCCAGGACTGGGTCATCAAGCCGCAACTGCGCCTGGTTCCGGGGGTGACCGAGATCAACACCATCGGCGGCTACGCGCGCGAATTCCTGGTGGCGCCGTCAGCCGAGCGGCTGGCCTCCTACGGCATGACCATGGACAGCATCATCAAGGCGCTGGAAAAAAACAACAGCAATGTCGGCGCCGGCTACATCGAGCGGCGCGGCGAGCAATACCTGATCCGTGCCCCGGGCCAGGTCGGCTCCATGGAAGACATCGGCAATATCGTGCTGGCCAATGTGCGCGGGGTACCCATCCGCATCCGCGACGTAGCCGAGGTCGGCGCCGGGCGCGAACTGCGCACCGGTGCGGCCACCGAAAACGGGCGCGAGGTGGTGCTGGGTACCGTCTTCATGCTGATCGGAGAGAACAGCCGCACGGTCTCGCAAGCGGTCGACCAGAAGATGCGCGAGATCAACCGCAGCCTGCCCGAGGGCGTGCAAGCCATCACCGTCTACGACCGCACCGTGCTGGTGGACCGCGCCATTGCCACGGTCAAGAAGAACCTGGTCGAGGGCGCGTTGCTGGTCATTGCGGTGCTGTTCGTCTTCCTGGGCAATATCCGCGCGGCCATCATCACGGCCATGGTGATTCCGCTGGCGATGCTGTTCACCTTCACCGGCATGGTCTCCAACAAGGTCAGCGCCAATCTCCTGAGCCTGGGGGCGCTGGACTTCGGCATCATCATCGATGGCGCCGTGGTGATCGTGGAAAACTGCGTGCGCCGCCTGGCCCACGCGCAGCACCACCACGGCCGTCCGCTGACGCGCAACGAACGCTTCCACGAAGTCTTCGCCGCCGCCAAAGAAGCGCGCCGGCCCCTGCTGTTCGGCCAGCTGATCATCATGATCGTCTACCTGCCCATGTTTGCGCTGACCGGCGTGGAAGGGAAGATGTTCACCCCCATGGCCTTCACGGTGGTGACGGCGCTGCTGGGCGCGATGATCCTGTCGGTGACCTTCATCCCGGCCGCCATTGCGCTGTTCATCGGCGAGAAGGTGTCGGAGAAGGAGAACGTCATCATGCAATGGGCCAAGCGTATCTATGCGCCGCTGCTCACGCGCATCATGGACAACAAGCCGGTGGTGCTCACCTTCGCCGCAGCACTGATCGTGGTGTGCGGTGCACTGGCCACGCGCCTGGGCACGGAGTTCGTGCCCAGTCTCAACGAAGGCGACATGGCCATCCAGGCCCTGCGCATTCCCGGTACCAGCCTGACGCAATCGCTGGAGATGCAACAGCAGATCGAGAAGACCCTGAAGCAGCAGTTCCCCGAGATCGAACGCGTCTTCGCCCGCACCGGCACGGCCGAGGTGGCGTCGGACCCGATGCCGCCCAATATCTCCGACGGCTACATCATGTTGAAGCCGGAGTCGCAATGGCCACAGCCGCGCAAGACCCATGCGCAGCTGCAGGAGGCGATCCAAGCAGCCGTGGCGCAGATTCCGGGCAACAGCTACGAGTTCTCGCAACCGATCCAGCTGCGCTTCAACGAGTTGATCTCGGGCGTGCGCAGCGATGTCGCGGTCAAGATCTTCGGTGACGACATGACGGTCCTCAACGACACCGCCACGAAGATCGCCGCCGTGCTGCAGAAGACCCCGGGCGCCACCGAGGTCAAGGTCGAACAGACCACCGGACTGCCGATGCTCTCCATCGACATCGACCGCCAGAAGATCGCGCGCTATGGCTTGAATGTCTCCGACATCCAGGACACGCTGGCCACCGCCATCGGCGGCACCCAGGCCGGCACGCTGTTCCAGGGCGACCGTCGCTTCGCCATCGTGGTGCGCCTGCCGGAGCGGGCCCGCGCCGACCTGGAAGCGCTGCGCCGCCTGCCCATCGCGCTGCCGCCGCAAGAAGGCGCCAACCGCACCAGCTACGTTCCGCTGGGCGAGGTCGCCAGCCTCACCATCGCCCCCGGCCCCAACCAGGTCAGTCGCGAAGACGGCAAGCGCCGCATCGTGGTCAGCGCCAACGTGCGCGGGCGCGACCTGGGTTCCTTCGTGGCCGACGCCGAACAGGCACTGCAGGCCCAGGTCAGGATACCGACCGGTTACTGGACCACCTGGGGCGGCCAGTTCGAGAACCTGCAATCGGCCACGCAGCGACTGCAGATCGTCATTCCGGTGGCGCTGTTGATGGTGTTCGTGCTGCTGTTTGCGATGTTCAACAACGTCAAGGATGGCTTGCTGGTGTTTACCGGCATTCCCTTTGCGCTCACCGGCGGCATCCTGGCGCTGGCCGCGCGCGGCATCCCGATGTCGATCTCGGCGGCGGTGGGCTTCATTGCGCTCTCGGGCGTGGCGGTGCTCAACGGGCTGGTGATGATCTCCTTCATCCGCAGCCTGCGCGAAGAAGGCCGCTCGCTGGACGAGGCCATCCACGAGGGTGCCATGACACGCCTGCGGCCAGTACTGATGACGGCACTGGTGGCCTCGCTGGGCTTCGTGCCCATGGCGCTGGCCACCGGCACTGGCGCCGAGGTGCAGCGGCCGCTGGCCACCGTGGTCATCGGCGGCATCCTCTCCTCGACGGCGCTGACGCTGCTGGTATTGCCGCTGCTGTATCGCCTGGCGCATCGCAAGGACGAGCCGGCCACACCCTGACGACGACTCCTGCCGGGCGGGTCAGCGATAGCGTTGCGGGTGACTCAACAGCAAGCGGAACTGCTCGCCCGGCATGGGCTTGCCGTACCAGTAACCCTGGTACAGGGTGCAGCCATGTGCATGGAGCAGGTCGCGCTGCTCCCGCGTTTCCACGCCCTCGGCGATGATGGACAGCTCCAGGCTCTGGCCCAGCATGATGATGCTGCGCACGATGCTGGCGGTAGCCGCATCGCTGTGCAGGCGACGCACGAAGCTCTGGTCGATCTTGAGCTGGTCGATGGGGAAGCGCCCCAGGTAGGAGAGCGAGGAATAACCGGTGCCGAAATCGTCCAGCGAGATCGACACGGCCTGCGCCTTCAGGGCGTGCATGCGCTCGATCACCTCATCGACGTGATCGACCATCATGCTCTCGGTCAGCTCGACCTTGATGCTATCGGTCTTGATACCGTGTTCACGCAGCGTCTGGCAGAAGCGCTGCACGAAGTGCTGGCTCTGGAATTCCTGCGCCGATACATTGACGGCAATCACCAGGTCACGCGCCAAGCCCTCGGCCTGCCACGCCTGCATGTCGGCACATACCTGCTGCAACAGCTGGTGACCGATCTCTTCCATCAGGCCCAGCTCCTCGGCCACCGCAATGAAGTGACCCGGCATCACCAGGTCGCGCGCCGGGTGCTGCCAGCGCACCAGCGCCTCGGCCCCGACCACATCGCCCTCGTAGCTGACCTGCGGCTGGTAATGCACCACGAACTGACGCTGCTGCACCGCCTGACGCAACTCGTTCTCCAGCACGCTGCGCTGGTTGGCCAGCGCCTGCATGGCCGGGTCGAAGAAACGGAACACGCCGCGACCGGCAACGCGAGCCTGCACCATGGCCAGCTCGGCCTGCATGATCACCTCCTCGGCGGCGTGATCGTGATGACGCAAGACATTGATGCCCACACTGAGCGAACACGGCGACGTGCCAGCCAGGGATGCCTGCAAGTCCTCGAAGGCAGCCAGCAGCTTGTGGGCGAGGGCTTCGCAGGACTTGATGCCGTCGGCGAGCTCCCGTCCCTTGAGTTCGGTGAGCAGGGCAAACTTCTCCCCCTCAAGGCGTGCCAGGGTCTGATCGGGTGACACGCAACTGCTCAGGCGGCGGGCGCAATCGACGAGGAAACGCTCGGCTTCATCCGCCTTGACGGCGCCATAGGCGAAATCGCTGCGATGGACCTCGATGCACATCACGGCAGCGCAACTGCCGCTGCTGGCCATGCGCCCCAGGCCACGGCGCAGGCGGTCCATGCAGAGCTTCTTGTTGGGCAGGTCCGTGACCGGGTCATAGAAAGCCAGCCGGTCGATCCGAGCCTCGTCCTCCAGACGCTGGGAGACATCGATGATGACCCAGATCTGGTCAGACTGGCGCCCGCCCTCGATGAGGGTGGTATGCAGTTCGGCCGGGAAGCTGCTGCCATCGCCGTGGCGCAACAACACGATCTCGCCGCTGGCACCGCTGGCGCGGGCCACGGTCTGGGCGATATAGCCGGCCTGCTGGGCCGGCTCGACAAAGACCTGCTCGCAAGGCAAACCCACCAGGCTGGTATCGTGGCGCCCCAGCAAGGCCTGCGCCGCACCGTTGAAGAAAGCGATGCGGCCATCGCGCACGAACAGCACACCGGCGGGGATGTTGCCGAGGATGGCGGCCTGCTCGTCGAAGAGCGTCTTCAGGCTGCCTTGCATGGCCTCCATATGCCGCGCCAGCAGGCCGATCTCATCCTGCTGCGGCACCGCGATGCGCGCGTCGAAACTGCCTCGCTGGATGCGCTCGGTGGCCTCGGTCAGCTTGCCGATGGGCGCCAGGATGCGGCGATACACCAGGCCGCCGATGATCAACAGCGACACCACCGCCTGGGCCAGCAACACCAGGGTATAGAAGCGCTTGTCGCCGGACAGCTTGCGCTGCAACTGCTCATCCGACACCACCATGCGCAGCTCGCCCAGGTTGAGATCGAGCTGGCTGCGCTGCATCACCAGCGGCGCGCTGCGGGCGATGAGCTTGCCCGCGCCGCGTTGCGGATCGTCCAGCCGGATGATGCTTTTTCCCTCCGGGTCGAGGATCTCCACGCTTACTACCTGCCGGTCCAGCATGGCACCGTTGAGCACCGCCACCATGTCGGAGCGGTCCAGGCTCCAGACTGGCAGGATCAGACTGTGCTGCATGGTCTGCAGCTTTTCGTCGACGAGCCGATGCATCTCGGCATCGATCTGCCTGGCGCGGGTTTCGTTGAGGACCGTCAGCGCCAGCACCACCGGCAGGCTCAGGGCCACGAGCAGGGCGACGGCAATATAGACGCCCAGACTATTGAATTTCTTTTTCATGCACTTGCCTGGCGTGATTGAAATGGGGAGAGGGAGATGAAAGCCTATTTGAACCAGTCCAGCTTGTAGGTCTCGATGGCTTGTCGCTCCAGAGGCGTGAGCCTGTCGTTGGCGAGCACCAACACGCGGCCCTTGGCCTGCTGCAACACCGACCTGGCATGGCGGGTGGAGCGATGGGTGCGGATCAGTTCGGCCAGTTCGCCGCTGCGATGGATCTTGCGCAAGCCCTCCAGCAGGGCCTCGCGCAGATCGGCGCGGTTGGGCGAGGTATAGAAGAACAGGTCCTCGGGGTAGAACAGCACCAGACCGGGGACGATGGCCAGCTCATGGCCGGGATCGTAGCTCTCCAGCTCGGCGGAGGCCTCGAAGGCGGAGCGGTTGTAGAAATCGAACCGCCCGGCCTTGAGCATGGCAAACAGGTTCATGTAGTTGGCCTGCACCACGGCCAGGCCATTGGCCTGCATGATGCTGGTATCGACCCAGCCGATACCGGAGCCGATGCTGAACCGCTTGAGGTCGTCGAGGTTGCGGATCAGTCTGGCCGCCTCCAGGCTCTTGCGATTGGCCAGCAGGACGCGATAGCCACCGCCGCCCAGATAGATGGGGAACTCGATGGACAGCAAGCCCTGGGTCAGGGCGCTGCCGGCGGACGTGGCCAGGAGGTTGCAGTACTGGCCCGACTTGATCAGTTGCACATGGCGCAGATCGGAGGTCGCCACATCGGCGAGCTGGCAACCACTGATGGTGTAGCGACGTCCGCTGGCCTTCATGGCCAGCTCCAGCAGCGCCTTGCGGTAATCGATAAGGGGGTTGTCGTCGTTGAGGTCGGCCAGCTTGATCTCGATGACGTGATCCTCGGCGGACGGCCGTTGCGCGTGGGCAAGATCGGAAACGAGCAGCCCCGTCGCCAGCACGAGCAGACTGAGCGCGGCCTGACGGGCGCGGAGCTTGATTTTTGTCATGGTCGCGGAAGCTGGCATCGTTGGACGATGGTATTCAAGCATTGCCGCGAACGCAATGAATTGTGCTGGTTTGCCGATCAAAATATCTGGCAGCGGGCAGGACTTTTGGTGAGATTCCCGTCCATTGGGCGGATCATCCGTAAAGCGCCCTGATCATGATCGGCGGGCAGGTGCAATCCCGCTAGAACCAGACCTTGGCATCCTTGCTGGCAGGATTGGCGGCATCGAAATACTTGTTCTGCCAGGTGTCGTCCGTGGCCAGGGCGCTGAAGGCCTGGTCACCGGATCGCTGCTGCTGGTAACGGAAGCGGTAGTGCCCGTAGACATCTAGCACGTGGGCTGCGTAGGCCAGCGCGAGCGGCCGGTGCCCGCGCACGATCAACAGGTTCTCATCGTTATTGTAGGAAGCCTGGTAACCCTGGTTATGACTGCCTGTGACCACGACGCAGTCCTCCGACATGGGATCGATCACCACGATCTTGTCATGGATGATGGCATGCGCGCCGTCGGAAGACTTCAGCAGTTCCTTCTCCCAATCGGCATGCGCTTGCGTGATGGCTGTGGCGGCCACCACATCGTCACCGGCACCACCGCGATGGGTGAGCTGCGTGGCGAACTGGCCGGGCGCCTTGGTATCGGTAGCGGCGCCGCGCACATAGAGCGCGGGATTGGCTTCAAGGCAGCGGGCGGCCTGTTCGATCACGCTGGGCGAGCCGGGCTGGAATTCGAGGAACAGGATGGCCTTCTTCGCTGCGGACATCAGCGCGAAGAGCTGCCCGAGATCCGGCGGCAGCTGCTCGGTGGCCTTGGCCTGCGCGCCCCTGGCACGCGCGTGCGGAGTATTGGGCGAGAACCAGACCGTGGCACGGCCGGTATCGACCGGCACGTCGGTGGCGCCAGGCGTGGCGTTGGCCGCACGTAATACCGGGCCCTGGTGCGACGCGGTTTGCTGGGTGTCGTCACGCAGCCGTCCCCAGTAATCGAAATAGGCCGTGGCCAGGGTCTGGTCGTGGACCACCAGCGCGTTGTTGGATTGCGCGCACAGGCCGGTATTGGTCCAGTTGGTCGAGCCCAGCAGCACCGCCTGCGGCGTTCCCTGGGCGTCGACGTAGACGCAGAACTTGTTATGCCCGATGTGCCCGCTAGGGACCATGCGATCGATGATCTCGGCATCCTTCTTGCCGTGCAGGGAAGTGCGGACCGGATAGTTCTCCGCGTCGTCAGGTCCGGTATTGGAGAGGATCAGGTGCAGGTTCTTTGCGGCCATCAGCAGCGCGATGAGTTCCTGGTCCTGCAACTCGTAGAGAGCCAGGTAGCAACTGCCGCCCTCGCTCTGGGCCTTGCGCAGCAACAGGCTGACGCCCTCGATGATGTCACCGGCCAGGGCATTGCGCAGGGGGTCGCCGGTCCTTGCCATGGCATCCTGCAAGGCAGCTGCGTCCGGACTGCCATCGGCTTTCTTAGGCAGTTGGTGCGCCAGCCATTGCGTCGACAGGATGCCGCGATTGAAGAAGGACTCGAAGACACCGCGCTCCGGCGTGAGCGTCACTGGCTCGCTGGTGGTGAGGGCGAGTTCCGTGTTCAGCGTCAGCGGTGCGCCGGAGGTCGGATCACCCGAGACCGGTGTGACCCTGTAGAGGTAGGCGACGCCTTTGCTCGCGGTCAGGTCACGCCAGGCGAAGGCCTGAACGGGCCAGATGGTGGAGTCCTTCCTGGTCCAGTTAGGATTGCCTTGTCCGGGGAAGCCGATCCAGGTCGGCAAGGCCTGCCAGTCGCCGCCCGCAGCCTCGCGTCGGTGCACAGCGAAGCCCAGGCAACCGGGCAGGGGAGCGTCGTACTTCCAGATGATCTGGGCGACGTCGTTGTTGGCAAACGCGATGACCTGGTTCATGGGCTGCCTCCTTGCCGTGGGGTGAGCTTGATGGTGGCAGAGGTTTGTGGCGGGGGTGTGACTTGTGGGGGAGGGTGTCGGGGTTTCCCATCACTCTTGCCGTGATGGAATTTCATAGAAAAAGGGCTCATATGTTTTTGCATATGAGCCCTTTTCTTTATTTGTGCAGCTGACAGAAATGTCGGATGTCGCAATTTTCGAAAACAGCATCATTGATTTGTAAGGCTTTTTTCAATTTCCTGACCCGTCCTGAATTAAGTTGACACTTTTCCGACAAGAGGAAGGAGTGTCAGATGGAGCAAGGGATGCGGCGTAGCCAGCGGGATTACAGCCTGGCTTTTAAATTAAGCGTTGTCGATCAGGTAGAAAAAGGCGAAATGA